>Ga0302135_10000246_pt1 | contig 33238 bp, 32 predicted proteins | sample CBN3_surface_MG_FD_203119 | JGI IMG/M metagenome (GOLD analysis project Ga0302135, IMG submission 203119) | Marine microbial communities from Western Arctic Ocean, Canada - CBN3_32.1 | ecosystem: Environmental > Aquatic > Marine > Oceanic | place: Canada: Western Arctic Ocean | collected...
CCGCAATAAGCAGAAGGCCATGGCTGTGCTGCGGTCCCGCCTCCTAGAGCGCCGGATGCGAGAGCAGCAAGAGGAGACGGCGGCTGACCGTCGCTCCCAGGTGGGCACAGGAGAGCGCTCTGAGAAGGTGCGGACCTACAACTTTCCTCAGGACCGACTGACGGACCACCGCATTGGCATGAGCGTCCACGGCCTTGAAGGCATCTTGGACGGCCAGATAGACAACATCATCCAGGCACTCGTTGAGGATGAAAAGGCGCGCTTGCTCCAAGAGGGAGTGGCGTGACCACCGTCAGCATGTTGCTCCGTGATACAACGGAGCGGCTTGCCCGTGCAGGCATTGGTGACGCTCGTCTGGAAGCAGACCTCCTCTGGATGACCGCACTGGACACAGACCGCACCCACCTCTATGCAAAGCTGCAAGACACCCCTGACCAGAATGCGATGAACGCCGCCGCTGATTTGCTTGAGCGCCGACTCCGGCATGAGCCTGTCGCCTATCTCATGGGGCATCGTGAATTCTTTGCCCTGCAATTTTATGTTGCCCCTGGTGTGCTCATCCCCCGCCCAGAGACTGAATTGGTGGTTGAAGAGGCCCTGCGCCTGCTGCATGAAAGGTTGACTGGCAGAGAGAACGTCAGCGTCGCTGACATCGGCACGGGCAGCGGGGCCATCGCCGTTAGCGTGGCGGTCAACTGTGCACAGGCAACGGTCTACGCCAGTGACATCTCTGCACCGGCGCTGGAAATAGCAGCGCTCAACGCGCGCGAGCACGGCGTCAGTGACAGGGTGCGCTTCATCACCGGAGACCTGCTCTCACCAATCCCCGGCCCAGTTGACCTCATCCTGGCAAACCTCCCCTATGTCATGTCCTCAGAGGTGCCAACACTGGAGCCTGAGCTACGCCTGTATGAGCCACTGGAAGCCTTTGACGGCGGAGCGGACGGACTGGTGCTCATAGGTAAACTCTTAGCAGACGCGCCCCGTTATTTGAACAAGGGTGGCGCAGTGGTGCTGGAGATGGACCCGCGACAGATTGACCGCGCCAAAGAGCTTGCGTTGGAAGCCTTTCCTGGCGCTACAGTACGTATTCTGCTGGACCTAGCAGGTCGGCCAAGAGTGCTCGTGGTTGAGCACCACTGAGCCCCTGCTACAATCCGCCTACTCAAACCCCGCCCCCAATTTTGCTAAGGAGCTTGCATGGACGTAGAAGAGGTCTTTCCCGGAGTCTTTGAAATGCGCACCACCTATGGCCGTGACACGGCTGGCCTGTTCACTGAAGGCGCGTTTCCTCATGCAGTCTGGTTTGTGGCTGGGCCCACTCCCGCGCTCTTGGATCCAGGCCCTACCGTGGTGGCGGAAGAGACGCTAGATGAACTACATAAAATGGGCTACGACCCTAACGATATTGAGTATGTGGTGCCGTCCCACATCCATGTGGACCACGGCGGAGGATGCGGCTGGTTGGTGAAGGAGCTTCCTAAAGCCAAGGCCGTCATCCACTCACGAGGGGTTCCGTTCATGCTTGACGTCTCCCGCCTCATTGCGGGCACCGCGGCTGTCTTTGGTGATGAATGGGAGGATATATTTGGTGACCTGTCACCCGTGCCGGCGGATAGGCTTCTTACCGTGGAGGATGGGTCAACCTTAGAGTTGGGCGGCAAGACCCACCGGATTATCTTCATGCCAGGCCACTCTCTGGACCACATAGGGGTCTATGACGAGACGAACCAGGCGCTGTACTGCGGCCATGGCCTTGGCAATTACAAACCGGAACGCTTCATGCCGGACCCGCCCATGACGTTGCCCTACTTTGATGTAGAGGCCAGCCTTGCTTCTATCAGGCGCGCCCGTGACCTTGCCCCGCGCTATTTGCTCCCCGTTCACTCCGGCTTCCTGGCGTCCAACCCTGGCTTTGCCATCGACGCCGTGGAGCGCGTGACCATTGCCATTGGCGAGATTGTGAAGGCTGGCATGGAGTCTGGCGCCACGCCCGAGACCATTGAGGACGATGTTAGGACGTACATGTTCGCTAACCCCGCCAAGGCGGACCGTTCCTACATGCCGGTGGTGCGCTCCTACATGGCCTACTATGAGCGGCTCCAACGCCGTTCTTCAGGTGCGTAGGTTACGTAAGGGAAACGAGCTACTGCTTGCGGGGGCGCTGCCGGTCCAGTGAGTCAATCCAGATAGTCACTGGGCCGTCGTTAATCAGCGAAACGTCCATGTGCTCTTGGAAAACGCCGGTTGCTACCGTGAGGCCGGTTGACCGAAACCGGTTCAGGACATCATCAAACGTAGCGCCGGCTGTCTCCGGTGGAGCGGCGTCAGTGAAGCTGGGGCGGCGTCCACGGCGGGTGTCCGCGTAGAGCGTGAACTGGCTGACCAGCAGCAACTCAGCATTGACTTCCAGGGCAGACCTATCAAACTTCCCCTCTTCGTCGGGAAAGATACGAAGGTTGGTCACCTTGTCCACAACGTATTCAGCGTCGGCGGGTTCATCGTCCTTGGCCACTGCCACAAAGACAACCAGGCCCTGGTTGATGGAGCCAACCTCACGGCCATTCACGGCCACAGACGCCTGACGTACTCGCTGCACTAGAGCGCGCAATACACTGGTCCTTGGTACGAGTATGGATTTGTGGCGCTGGAGACAACGCCAATGCTGGTCTATCTAGTCAGAAGAACTGGTTGAGGACGCGCTCTTCGTTGACTTCTCTGCTGGCTTCTCGGCAGCAGGTTTCTCCGTAGAGGCGCCAGAGTCTGAAGAGCCTTCTGAAGAAGTTGATGAACTGCTAGAGGATTCAGAAGATGACGACTTGGAAGCGCGAGATTTGCCCTCGCTGGAGGTCTCCGGCTTCCGGTAGTCCGTGGTGTAGAACCCGGAACCCTTGTAAATGACGCCCACGGGATGAAAAAGCCTGCGAGAAGAACTTTGGCAGACGGGACATTCCTGGACTGGCTCAGAGTCAAACCCCTGCTTGAGGTCAAACTCATGGCTGCAGGAGGTGCACTTGTAACTATAGATGGGCACCGCAGTATCTCTCCACCGTATTAGCACTCGCTATCTCCAAGTGCTAATACTTACGATACCGATGGTTCCATGACGTGTCAACGTGATACGGAGCCAAGGTTGGTTAGCTTGCTCAGTACTGCATCTATGTGCTACCTTTTAACGTCGTCACTGTTAAATTTGACTGTGGGTTACGGTGACGTTGCGGCTGAGCAGCACGCTGCTCAAAGATCACCGCGGAGAGGGGGATCGTAAACCTTGGCATTTGTGACACTCAGGGACGGAGAAAGCGGCGAAGGCCTGCTTGGTCGTTTCCGGGCTTCAGTTACCAGGGCCGGTGTGCTTAAAGAGCACAAAGACCGGCGGTTCTTCCGCTCTAAAGGCGAAAAAGCACGCATGGCAGCCCGGCGTTCCGCACGCCGAAGGCGTCGTTCAGGAACGTAAACTACAGATCACCGTCAATGCATCAGGCGTCCCAACTGGGACGCCTGATTGCCGTTATGGGCCAGTACGGCGCGCCATCCTCCTTCGTACGTAACCCATGCTATACTTTAGCTCCAACGTGGCAGGCAGCAGAGCTACGTTCCACCCCAGTGCAGGTGCGGACATTTCATGCGGCTCTTTCGGTTGGCTCTAGCCCAAATTAACCCCACGGTGGGGGACTTGGAAGGCAACGCGGCTAAGGCCATTGAGTATGCCGCAAAGGCCGCCGCCCAAGGCGCTGACCTAGTGGCCTTTCCTGAGTTGGCCCTGACTGGGTATCCGCCTGAAGACCTCCTTCTCAAATCCCAATTTCTTGCTGACGCTGAAAAGCAGTTGGAGCGGGTCGTCGCGGCCAGCAAGGACATCGCCATTGTCATTGGCACGCCACACCTTGAAGGCAGTGAGCTGTACAACGCCGCGGCCATCGCCGTAGGAGGTGAGCTTGTCGGTTACTACCATAAGATGTACCTCCCTAACTATGGCGTGTTTGATGAAGAGCGGTACTTCCGGCCAAGCCATCAGTGTCCCGTGTATGTCATTAACGGCGTATTAGTGGGCGTGAATATCTGTGAGGACGTCTGGTATCCCATAGGCCCGGTCTCCGTCCAGCGGGCGGGCGGGGCTGAATTGATCGTCAACATCAACGCCTCGCCCTACTACCAAGGCAGAGGTTATGAACGACAGCAGATGCTCTCCACCCGTGCCTCTGACAACGAAATACTAATAGCCTACGTGAATACGGTTGGCGGCCAAGATGAGTTGGTTTTTGACGGCCAGACCATGGTCATGGATCAGCACGGGGCGCTGCTTGCCAGAGGGCCGCAGTTTGAAGAGGCGCTTCTGGTTATGGACCTCGATGCTGATGCAGTTGCCCACACTCGGCTTCATGACCCCAGGCCGCATAGAGAGAGCCCCTCCATTATTGCGGAGGTGGGTGTGGCTGAGGTACACCACGTTTCGAACTACCGCGCTCAGGAGCCGGGCCAGGTCATACACGGGACCATCTGCGAGCCTCTGGACCCCTTGGCTGAGGTCTACACCGCGCTGGTCACCGGCACGCGGGACTACGTTGGTAAGAGCGGCTTTGGAGGAGCAGTCATTGGTCTATCAGGCGGCATCGACTCTGCCCTGACTGCGGCTGTCGCAGTGGATGCGCTTGGGCCGGAAAATGTGACCACCGTTTTCATGCCCTCCCCGTATAGTTCAGAGCAGTCGCGTATCGATGCCCAGGAAGTCGCTGACAACCTTGGCATTCCTATGCACACCATCCCCATAAGCAGTGCTCTGGACACCTACCTTGACGCCTTGGCCCCCGTTTTTGCGGGCAAGGAGCCGGACACCACAGAGGAGAACCTCCAGGCACGTATCCGTGGAAACATATTGATGGCCTTGTCTAATAAATTTGGTTGGCTGGTACTCACCACCGGCAACAAGAGTGAGATGGCCACCGGTTACTGCACGCTGTACGGTGATATGGCAGGCGGCTTTGCGGTGATTAAGGACGTTCCCAAAACGCTGGTGCAGCGGTTGTCCGCCCACCGCAACCAGGTTGACGGTAAGACAGTTATTCCAGAGTCCATCCTTACCAAGCCCCCCTCAGCGGAGCTCCGTCCAGACCAGAAGGATGAAGACTCTCTGCCTCCGTATGCTGACCTGGACCCTATTCTTAAGGGCTATGTTGAAGATGACCTGACCATAGATGAGATACTTTCCAACGGAGCATCACCTGAGCACGTGGCGCTCACAGTCCGCCTGGTGGACGGCAGTGAGTACAAGCGCCGCCAAGCGCCGCCAGGCGTGAAAATTACCCCCCGTGCCTTTGGTAGAGACCGCCGCCTGCCCCTGGTCAATCGCTACCGGCCCACCCAAAACCGACCATAACTGATTCCACTTACCGCGCCTTACTTGATGTTCCTTTTTCGTGGCCATATAGTCACTGCAATGGGACATTCGCTGCTTGTGAGCCCAGAAGTTTGTGTGGTAGGATTGGCCTTGAATTGGTGTCGCGGAGAGGTGTTTAGAAGTGTCTGAGAAGGAAAAAGCGCTGGAGTTGGCCCTAGGCCAGATTGAGCGTCAATTCGGTCGCGGCTCCATCATGCGTCTGGGAGAAACTTCCATTGATAAGCATGTGGCAGCAATCCCAACTGGCTCAATCTCATTGGACCTCGCCCTCGGTATTGGGGGAGTGCCCAAGGGGCGAGTAACCGAGATTTACGGCTCGGAGTCAGCTGGAAAGACTACCCTGTGTTACCACATCATGGCGGAAGCCCAGAAATCTGGTGGCGTTGCAGCGTGTATTGACGCTGAGCATGCCCTTGACCCAGCATATGCAGCCCTATGCGGAGTAAACGTTGAGACGTTGCTCGTTTCGCAGCCTGACACTGCGGAGCAGGCTCTGGAAATTGTCGAATATTTGGTTCGTAGCGGCGCGGTGGATGTCATTGTGATAGACAGCGTGGCGGCCCTGGTACCTCGCGTTGAATTGGAGGGAGACATGGGTGACACTCATGTTGGCCTTCAGGCGAGACTCATGTCCCAGGCCCTGCGTAAGCTCACGGCAGCCACCAGCCATTCTGGCACCGCCGTTGTGTTTGTGAACCAACTCCGCGAAAAGATAGGCGTGTTTTTTGGCAGTCCAGAGGTGACGCCGGGTGGACGGGCATTGAAGTTTTACAGTTCGGTCCGTATAGACCTGCGTAGGGTGGAGACCATCAAGCAGGGGACCGAGGCCATGGGCACCCGAGTTAGGGCCAAAGTGGTTAAGAACAAGGTGGCTCCGCCGTTTAGGCAAGCGGAGTTCGACATCATGTTCACAGAGGGAATCAGTAAGTCAGGTGACTTGATTGACCTTGGAGTGGAACTGGGATTAGTCCGCAAGGCTGGAGCCATGTACTCCTATGGGGAGACGCGGTTGGCCCAGGGTAGAGAGAACTCCAAGAATTTCCTCAGGGAAAACCCCAGCGTAATGGAAGAAATAGAACAACGGATTCGCTCTTTCAGAAAAGGTTCAGAAGACGAGGACAATGCAGTAGCCCCGGCAGATGAACCTGAAGCGGCCATAGAGGCCGTTCCTGTAGCAGTGTTAGCGAAGAAGTAAGAAAGAGCTCCTTCTCAGTCCGTCTGCATACTCCCGCGCCGCTACCCAGAAAGGGTGGAAGCGCGCACATGACGGTTCATCAGGACCATTCCAACGACCACCAGGCCGCACGTAACGCGGCGCTGCGGTTGATTGCCGTCCGCCAGCGCGCCGTAGCTGAGGTCCGTACAAGCCTACGCCGCCGCTTTTCCCATGCCATTGCAGATGCCGTAGTGAATGAATTTGAGGCCGCTGGCCTGCTCAATGACGCCGCCTTTGCGGAGGCGTGGCGTGAGAGCAGAGAGCGGTCACGGCCTCGTAGTGAAAGGCTGGTACGCCGTGAGCTGCTGCAGCGTGGCATAGACGCTGCCGTTGTCGGCACGGCGGTCGAGGGCATGGATGACGAGGCCCTAATAGAACAGGCCGCACAGTCTTATGTGGGGCGCCTGAAAGGGCTGGACTCCCAACGTTTTCAACGCAGATTGGCCGGGTATCTGTTCCGCAGGGGCTTCTCCGGCGCCCTGGTGGGACGGACGCTGCGCGCGTATCTGCAGCAGCAAGAACAACTAGAAGAAACTGTCCAAACGTACTCTTAGTAGAGGGCCCTTGATAATTAGGGACCCGTCGGAAGGTTGGAAAGGAAGATGAGATTATGGAAATAGTAGTTATTTTACTGGCGGTTGTTTTATCCCTGGCGCTTGGTGGTGCCGTTGGATTTTTGATGCACACCCAGCAGGTGAAGCGGAGCGCCACCGCGGCAGGTGGTGAAGCAGAACGCATCTTGTCCGAGGCTGAGGACCAACGTAAGAAGATAGTTGCCGACGCCCGGGAAGAGGCGACGCAGGTTAGAAGAGGCACTGAGGAAGACCTGAAGGAACGGCGTAAGGAACTTCAGCGCTTTGAGAGCCGGCTGGCAACTCGGGAGGAAGGCCTGGACAAGCGCCAAGAGAAGATCCAACAGCGGGAGGACTCCATCTCTGACAAGGAACAGGCCATCATTGACAGGGAGTCTGCTTTGGATCGTGACCGAGAGGAAGTGGAGGAGCTCAAAGGACAGCAGATCAAAGTACTGGAGTCAGTGGCGTCTCTTACCATGGAAGAGGCCAAAGAAGGCATCATGCACCGCGCTGAAGAAGAGATGCACTTTGAGCTCAACAAGCGCTACTACGAGATGGAGCAGGAGATAAAAGACCAAGCTGATGACAAGGCCAAGGATATAGTCTCCCTGGCGATTCAGCGGCTTGCTGCGGATGTCGTCTCGGAAAGCACTACCTCTTCTGTGCCTCTGCCCAACGATGAAATGAAAGGTCGGCTCATTGGCCGTGAGGGCCGCAACATTCGCGCACTTGAGGCCGCAACCGGCGTGGACCTCATCATTGATGACACGCCTGAGGCAGTCACCATTTCCTGCTTTGACCCTGTCCGAAGGGAAGTGGCCCGTTTGGCTCTGACCAAGCTGGTCTCTGACGGCCGCATTCATCCGACCCGGATTGAAGAGACGGTGGAGAAGGCCCAACAGGACGTGGAAGAGAGCATGCGCAAGGCGGGCGACCAAGCCATTATCGACGCTGGCGTGCGCGGCCTGCACCCTGAACTAATCAAGCTCTTGGGACGGTTGAAGTACCGTTACAGTTATGGTGAGAACATCCTGCAACACGCGGTCCAGGTATCCCAGATTGCTGGTATGCTGGCTGCTGAAGTAGGAGCTGACGTACAGGTTGCTAAGGCTGGTGGCCTCCTCCACGACATCGGTAAGGCCATGACGCATGAGGTTGAAGGCTCCCACGTTGAAATTGGTGATGAAATTGCCAAGCGCTACAACCTCCCAGATGCCATCCGTGACGCTGTAAATGAGCATCACGAGGATGACCGTGGCAGCGCTGAGGCGTTCTTGGTGGCTGCGGCTGATGCAATGAGCGCTGCCAGGCCTGGGGCACGCCGTGACACGTTGGAGTTCTACCTCAAGCGGCTTGAGGCTCTGGAAGACGTGGCCAACAGCTTTGAGGGCGTTGAAAAGTCCTTTGCCATCCAGGCTGGACGTGAGGTCCGAATTATGGTGAAGCCAGAGGACATAGATGACATTGAGGCTGCATCTCTGGCTCGCAACGTGGTCAAGAAGATTGAAGAGAACCTGGTATACCCGGCCGCCATCAAGGTGACAGTCATCAGGGAGACCAGGTCAGTGGACTATGCCAAGTAGGCGCGTTGCGGAAGGAATGAGCGGAGTGGTGCGTAATCAAATGGAGCGTCGGCTATGAGAGTGCTCATGGTGGGAGACATTGTGGGCAAGTCCGGGCGGCGCGCTCTTACTACCGTACTGCCTCGCTTACGACGTGAGCGTGACATTGATTTCGTGGTCGTCAACGGCGAGAACGCCGCTGGCGGCTACGGCCTCACGCTGGATACCGCAGATGAAATCCTGGCGGCAGGGGCTGATGTCATCACCTCCGGCAACCACATCTGGGACCAGAGAGACTTCATCTCGCACCTAGACGGAGAGATGCCTATTCTCCGCCCTGCCAACTATCCTGGACTGGCCCCCGGCAGGGGGCACCTGCGCCTTGGTGACGTGGCGGTAATCAACATCCAGGGGCGGGTCTTCATGCCTGAGGGCGTGGACTCGCCTTTTGAGATTGTGGAGCGTGTCTTGGCGGAAATGGAGCAAGACCCGCCCAAGGTGACGCTGGTGGACTTTCACACTGAAGCAACCTCAGAACAGGGAGCCATGGGCTGGTTCCTGGATGGCCGTATCTCCATGTTAGTGGGCACCCACACACACGTGGCCACGGCTGACACTCGTGTGCTCCCCAAGGGCACGGCGTTTGTCACTGACCTTGGCATGACGGGGCCCATGAACTCAGTGTTGGGCATGAAGGTGGATGACGTTTTGGCCCGGTTCCTGACCGGACTCCCCAAACGCTTGAACGCGGTTGAGAACGGCCCAGCCCGGTTCAACTCCGTTCTGGCTGAGATAGATGATTCCACTGGCTTGGCCGTCAGCATTGAGCGTGTGGATGAGGTGATCGACTGATGAATGCGGTGTCGCTTATTGACCTCCACATGCATACCACCTTTTCCGATGGACGGCTCTCACCCACGGAGCTGGTGGATTTGCTGGCGTCTCGTGGACTGCGCGTGGCGTCTATCACTGACCATGACACCACTGACGGCCTTGAGGAGGCCATTACCGCTGCTTCTCACCACCCAGGGCTTCTATTGGTGCCGGGCATTGAAATCAGCGCAGACCATCCGTCTGGCCAGGGTGATGTCCACATCTTGGGATACTTTATTGACTACCATGAACCAGGCTTGCAGGCGCGCTTGCTCCAACTTCAGAATGAACGTAAGGATCGCGGCAAGCACATGGTTGAGAGGTTGACAGAGATTGGCCTGCCCGTTGATTGGGAACGGGTTGTGGAGATATCGGGAGACGGCAGCGTGGGCCGCCCCCACATAGCGCAGGCCATGGTGGAGAAGGGCTATATTGCCAGCGTTAAGGAAGCCTTTGACGGCTACCTGGATGACGCAGGCAAAGCCTACGTAGACCGGCCCCGCATCTCTATTGAAGAGACGGTAGCTCTCATCAACGGCGCTGGTGGTGTGGCCGTGCTGGCCCACCCCATGTACGTTCATGAATTTGAAGCGCTGCTCCCCCAACTGGCAGAGATAGGCATGGTTGGCATGGAGGTCTATTACTCGGAGTTTGGCTCTGAGGACCAGGCGCGACTGGCGCGGCTGGCCGAGGCCAATGGCCTCCTCCCTTGCGGTGGCAGCGATTATCACGGCATCGGTTCAACCAATGAGCACTTGCCTGGTGCGGCGGGGCCGCCCATGGAAGTCTTCAATCGCCTTGCAGCTCTAGCCAGCAGCCGTAAGGCTGCTCTATGACCACATCACTCTAACGCCGGTGCTTTCCTGTGGATGAGCCCTTTAAGTTGATTGCGGCAATGGCTTATGGCTACCTTGTGGGTGCCATTCCATCAGCCTACCTCGCTGGCCGCCTGATTAAGGGCGTGGACATACGCAAGGTGGGTAGTGGGAACGTCGGCGCTTCCAACGTCTGGTACAACGTCGGTAAATTTTGGATATTTCCTATAGGTTTCTTTGACCTATTCGGCAAAGGCGGCACCTCCGTCTGGTTTGCCCGTGACGTGCTGGGGCTTGGCCTTGAGTCCCAAGTGGCTGCTGGACTGCTGGCCATTGTCGGACACAATTGGCCGGTATTCCTGGGTTTCAAGGGCGGTAGGGGCGTTGCCCCCGTTGTGGGAGTGCTCCTTGCGCTGGCGCGTATGGAGCTTGCCATGTTCATCATCGTGTCGGTGAGTGGCTGGCGACTCACGGGAAGTTCCGCGGTCTGGGTGCTCATCTCTTTGGCGCTTCTCCCGTTGTGGAGCCTGGTCTGGGACAGGCCAGTGGGCATAGTGTTCCTTATGGTGGGAATTTTCATCATAACCATTGTGAAGCGGATGACCGCTTCGGGCCCTCGCGCTGATTCCACCATCTCATGGCCTGTAGTGCTGGCCACCAGGTTGCTCATGGACCGTGACATCCCTGACCGTGAAGCATGGGTGCGACGACCGCCTCCCACCGAATCAGGTGATAGATAGCCATGATTACTACATGTCACTGGCATCCAGACAGAGAGACGGGCCTGAGTTGCGGGAACTGCGGGAAGCCCATATGCACGGAGTGCATGCGGCACCACCCTGTGGGGATTCGCTGTAAGGAGTGCGCCAAGCTCACGCGTCTCCCCACATACCAACTCTCGTCTGGCTACATGCTTCGTGGCCTTGGCGCCATGCTGGGGTTTGGTGTTGCTGGTGGGGTTGGGCTGGCGCTTATTGATTGGCTGCTGCCCTTTGGGTTCTTTAGTCTCATGATTATGATGGGGCTTGGTTACGCCATTGGAGAGGGCATGACCAGCGCGGTAAACCGCAAGCGAGGCAGGCCCCTCCAGTACATGGCAGCGGCAGCGGTGGTCATTGCCGTGGCAGTTTCCCTCCTAGGTGACCTGCTCCGCCTCAGTGACCGGACCGGGATTGCCTTGTTTGATGTCATTGGCTTACTTAATCTTAGTGATTGGTTCAGCCTTATTGGCCTTTTCGGTTTCATTGGGCTTGGCTTGGCTATTGTGGTAGCCGTGAACCGCCTGAAGCCATAAGCCCCGTCTGCCTAGACGCTGGACTGGGCGCGACTTAGAATGACTATGCGCGGGCGTGACGCAGTGGTAGCGTACCTGCTTCCCAAGCAGGCTGTCGTGGGTTCGAATCCCATCGCCCGCTCCATATATACCTAACTCGCTGAGAATGCTGCCTTTGGGCGGCGCTTTTTATGCCAGCCGTATATTCCTGAGGTGTAGTCCTGGACTTGCAAGGTAAAGTGGCATTGGTCACGGGAGCGGCCGGAGGCATTGGCAGGGCTATAGTAGATGGCCTCGCCGGGCGTGGCGCCCACGTTATTGTGGCTGACCTCCAGGAGTCCGGGTCTGTGGTTGCGGAAGCAGTGAATGGCACGTTCCTCCAGGCAGACCTTGCTGACATGGCGGAGGTGCGGCGGTTGGCGGAGCAAGCGATTGCCGTCAAAGGCCGGGTCGATGTGCTGGTCAACAACGCTGGTTTGCAGCACGTTGCGCCGGTTGAGGACTTCCCTGAAGAGACCTGGGCCAAGATGGTGCAGATTATGATGGTGGCGCCCTTCCAGCTCACCAAGCACCTGCTGCCGGGCATGAAAGAACAAGGCTGGGGACGTATCATCAACATTGCCTCCGTCCACGGTCTGGTGGCGAGTCCCTATAAATCTGCGTACGTGGCGGCCAAGCACGGCCTCATTGGCCTTACCAAGACAGTCGCATTGGAGGCAGGAGCCTTTGGCGTGACGGTGAACGCCATCTGCCCTGCGTACGTGCGGACCGGGCTTGTGGAGAGCCAGATAGCTGACCAGGCCCGTACTTTGGGTATCGAAGAGGAGCGCGTCATCGACGACGTCATGCTGGGCCCCGCAGCCATAAAGCGGCTAATCGAACCCAGTGAGGTCGCTGAAATGGTGCTGTTCCTGGCGTCTGATGCCGCTAGCAGCATCACTGGTACAGCCGCTACTATGGACCTGGGCTGGACGGCCCGCTGATTATGCACTCGTTGAATCTTGGAGGTAGCAAGACGACATTATGAGATGGATACTTGTTCTTTCCGTTATGCTTATGGCCGCTGCCTGCACGACGGCACTGCCAACTGACACTCCGGCGTCCACGCCAACACCAACACTAGGGAGGACTTCCGTGGCTAAAAGCTACAGCGCACCGCCTGCTATGACCATCGACTCATCCAAACGTTACGTCGCCACTATGGAGACGGCCAAAGGCAACATTGTCATTGAGCTTTTTGCCGCTGACGCTCCCTTGACTGTGAACAACTTCGTGTTCCTATCGCGAGAGGGCTACTACGACGACACAACCTTTCATCGGGTTCTGACGGACTTCATGGCCCAGGGCGGAGACCCTACAGGCACCGGCAGCGGCGGCCCCGGCTATCAGTTTGCCGATGAGTTCAGCCCCAACCGGCGGCATGACAGCCCAGGCACCCTCTCCATGGCCAATGCAGGGCCGGGTACCAACGGCAGCCAGTTCTTCCTCACCCACGTGCCCACACCCCACCTGGACGGCAAGCACACGGTCTTTGGCAAGGTGACTGGTGGCATGGACGTACTGCTGAGCCTCACACCCCGGGACCCAAACCAACGGCCTAACTTTGCGGGTGACGCGTTGAAGACGGTAACCATCCAGGAGCTGGACCAATAGCAAGGCTGCCTTGTGACTGAGCGTCCAGCCGTCCATAATGGCCTGGTGACTACTGAAGACCAGGCCGGAGCGGCACTAAACACGGAAGCTGAGGGCGCGCCCTATAGGGCGGGCTTCGTGGCTATAGTTGGCCGCGCCAACGTAGGCAAGTCCACCTTGCTCAATGGGCTCCTGGGTCAGAAGATATCCATCGTTAGTCCCAAGCCGCACACCACTCGCCATAAGCTGTTGGGCGTGGTCAACGGCGCACGCTTCCAGGCTGCGTTCCTAGACACGCCGGGCTACCTCTCCAACGAGCGCGATTCTTTGGACGCGGCCATGTCCCGCCAGGGGGCGTCTGCATTGGCTGAAGCGGACGTCGTCATGTTGGTGGTGGAGCCCAGAACGCCGGGTGATATAGAGATGCGGTTCATTGGGCAGATCAAGGCACTGCGCAAGCCCGCCATTCTGGCCATCAACAAGACCGACACGGTGGTCAAGAGAAAGCTCCTGCCGGTCATAGCTGCCTACGTAGAGGCGTACCCCTTCGCTGATATTGTGCCTGTCACCGCGCTCGACGGCGACGGCCTAGACCTCTTGCTGAACCGTATAGAGGAGCAGCTTCCAGAAGGGGAGCCCATCTTTGACCCAGACCTCCTGACTGACCGCAGCGTACGGTTCTTGGCGGCAGAGGCGATTAGGGAAAAGCTGTTCCTCCAGTTTGAGCAGGAGGTGCCTTATTTCGTGGCGGTGGAGGTAGAGGAGTACGAGGAACGAGAGGGTGACCAGCCAGATTACATACGGGCTGTCATCTACGTGGACAGGGATACCCAGCGACAGATGCTCATTGGCCGGGATGGATCCGCTCTCAAGGAAGTGGGCATTCAAGCGCGGCAGGAGATTGAGACGCTCGTGGAGCGCCCAGTGTATCTGGACCTGTGGGTGAAGGTGAACTCCAAGTGGCGTCGGAAGGCAGGGTTCATCCAGAACCAGCTCTAGCCCCCCTAGCCTGCGGGGCATACCAAACTAACAATGGGGAGACCCATGCGCACCATAGATGTCCACGCCCATTACGTGCCAGAGGTATTCTGGGAGCAAGGCGCGGAGAAAGGGTTTTTCGCGGCTGACTCAACAGGCTTGGACCAGCGCGTGCAGTTGCTGAACGACACCGGCATCGACGTACAGGTGCTCTCTCCCACCGCGAGCTTTTCCAATAGCGACTTGAGTATCTCCCAACGACATAACAACGGCATGGCGGAGGCGGTAAGCCGCTATCCAAAGCGGTTCCTTGGCATGGCCACAATCGCCCTTAATGACCCGGACTCAGCGCCGGGCGAGTTGGAGCGGTCGGTCAAAGAGCTTGGCCTGCGGGGCGCAACTATCGGCTCAAACGTCCGCGGCGTGAACCTGGACGCCAAGGAGTTTGGCTCCTTTTTCGCTAAAGCGCAGGAGTTGGACGCGCCCATCTTCATCCACCCCATGAACGTGCTGGGGCAGGAGCGTCTGGGCAGCTATCAGTTGGACAACCTGATTGGCAACCCAACGGACACATCCGTGGCGGCGGCCAGCCTGATATTCGGTGGTGTGCTTAAGGAATTCCCACGATTGAAGGTCTACTTGGCCCACGGGGGTGGCACTTGCCCGTACCTCTGCCCACGATGGGACCAGGGCTGGCGTGCGCGGCCCAGCGCCAAAGGCAACCTGGACAAACTCCCCAGTGAATACCTAAAGCGGTTCCACTTCGACTCGCTGACCCACTCCACGCGGTTGCTGGAGGTGCTGGTTGGCCTGGTGGGAGCGGAGCGCATCATGCTGGGCAGTGACTATCCCTACGATATGGGTGACCGGGAGGCTATGGGCAAGGTGGGGGCATCAAAAGTGCTTTCAGAAGCTGAGAAGCGGCAGATTTACGGAGAGACGGCGGAAGCCTACTTCAAGATAGAGGCCTAAGCCTCCGCCTCGATGAGTTCTTTAAGCAACGTCCGGTGACAATGCGTTTCATCCTTGCAGCCACACATCACGGTGACTGTCTCACCATTCACCTGCTTTCGCAGATCGGCTACGCCCTCAATGGCGTCAGGCCGGTTGACCATCTCCCACTGGTAACGGTTGACGTACTCCTCCCAGGAGATAACGCCGGTTCGTACATCGGCAAGCAGCTCCGTGGATGGGGCCAGACGTTTGTCCCAGCCACTGACCTTGCCCTTGGCAACGCCCCTTGGCCAACGACGCATGGTTAGCAAGCGGAAGCCGTCCTCCGGCTCCGGCGGGTCATACACGCGTTTGACTTGAATGGGCATACGCTACCCCTGGGGTGATGCTGGGCTGTTACTTGCTCTTGGGTTCTGGATGGGTGTCGTAACCCAAAGCGGGAGCCGCCACGCGCATTAACTCATCGTAATCAATGGGCGGGTGCTCGTGGCCTTTATATTGAGAGCCGGCCCAGACGCTGCCGTCCTCAAAGGCCTCTTTCTTCCAGATGGGCACAATCTGCTTGATGCGATCAACGGTGTACTGAGCGGCAAAAAACGCCTCTGTCCGGTGCCGCCCGCCCACCGCCACCACCATACTTGTGTCGCCAATCTCCAGGTGTCCAATGCGGTGCCGCACCGCCAGGTCTGAAACGCCAAATTTGATGGCAGCCTCCTCCAACACCTGACCCAACACCTTCTCCGCCATGGCCTCATCGGCTTCATAGTCCAGGTAGAGGACACGCCTGCCGGCCGTGATGTCGCGAGTGGTGCCCTCCATGGTGATGATGGCCCCATTGGTTGAACGGCGCACCAGGTCTGCAACAGTCGTGGGGTCCAGGGGCTCATGGGTGAGGCCCACGTCCACCACGCCGCCGCTGACAGGCGGGTAGAGCGCGACTTCGTCGCCATCGTGGAGCGGATAGTCTACCGACGCGAACTCGTCATTCACCGCCATCAGGTGCGGCTGGAACGTGCGTGGCAAAGACGGCAACTCTGTCATCAACTGAGCAATAGCCCCTGACACCGTTGCGCCTTCAGGTAGCGTTAATTCTGTTCGGTCTGTGCCAGCTTGGTCTCTGTAAAAGGCGTAAAGCCGTATTCGTACTTGCATAGCCGCATTATAGCAGTGAGATAGCTGGTGGACACTAGAACGTGAGTACCTCTCGTGTCGTGCTAGACTTGGCCGCAAAGACTTGGGGGCTGGAACGCATGACCCTTTTTGACCACAACCGCCGTCAGCGGGAGCAGGAGCAAGCGCCCCTGGCCACCCGCATGCGTCCCCGGACCCTGGAAGAGTTCGTAGGGCAGGAGCACCTCTTGGGGCCAGGACACGTCCTGGATAAGGCCATCCGGTCAGACCAGGTGCCCTCCATGGTCCTGTGGGGCCCACCTGGCAGCGGCAAGACCACCTTGGCCTACCTCATTGCCAGCATGACCAAGGCACACTTCATTCCCGTCTCCGCTGTGTCTGCCGGGGTGGCTGACCTGCGCCAGGCTGTGGCTGAAGCCAAGGAGCTTTTGGGCACCACGGGACAGCGGACCATCCTGTTCATAGATGAAGTCCACCGCTTTAATAAGGCGCAACAGGACGCCATCCTCCCCCATGTGGAAAACGGCACTGTCACCTTTATTGCCGCCACTACCGAGAACCCATCCTTTGAAGTGATATCGGCGCTCCTTTCTCGTAGCCGTGTGTTTGCGCTCAACTCTCTTACTGACGAGCAACTCACGGCTCTCATCCAACGTACCCTTGTGGATAAAGAACGCGGACTGGGTGGCCAGAACGTGGACCTGAAGCCAGACGCGCTTGAGATGCTGCTTGTCATCTCCGCTGGCGACGCCCGAGTGGCTCTCAACGCCATTGAGCTAGCGGTATCCGTCACAGAGCCGGGTACGGACGGCAAACGTGTGGTGGATAGGCAGACCATGGAGGAGGTCATGCAGCGGCGCGGCCCCTCATATGACAAAGCAGGGAACGCCCACTATGACACCATCTCCGCCTACATCAAGTCCGTACGGGCGTCTGATCCAGACGCGGCCATGTACTGGCTGGCACGTATGGTTGAGGCGGGTGAGGACCCTATGTTCATCGCTCGTCGCATGGTGATATTGGCTGCTGAAGACATAGGCATGGCTGACCCTCAAGCGCTCCCCCTTGCTGTTGCCGCCCAGCAGGCCGTCCACTTCATTGGCTTTCCGGAGGGCGCCATTCCATTGGCGGAAGCCACAATCTACCTAGCAACCGCGCCCAAGAGCAATACAGCGTACATGGCCTTGAATAGCGCGCTGGAAGAGGTCCGCAAGGGACGGGAATATCCCGTGCCGCTGCACCTGCGTAACGCTGTCACTGGGCTGATGCGGGACATGGGCTACGGTAAGGATTATAAGTACTCCCATGACCACCCCGGACACTTTACTGGCCAGCAAAACTTGCCTGAAGAGATCAGCCAAAAACGGTTTTATGCACCAGGTGAGGAAGGGTATGAGCGAGAGGTTGCTGAACGTGTAAGGGCATGGTGGGGAAACAAGCGCGAAGCCGAAGATAAATAGCTTAATTCGTCAAGTATATGGTTATAAACGTTTCTTTACTTATGCAGGTTCCGTGAACGTCACGAAATCTGCTTGACTATAGAGCAGATTAGTGCTAATGTGGAGTTGTCTCGGAAGGGATGGTTCACTGGGCGCAAGTCTGGGGACCACTAAAGTGTGGAGGTGACTGATGCGTAGGATTGCACTGTACGTACTGAACCACCGCTGGCACTTTCCCATTCGATCCCCCACTGAGGCCTAGGGGTCGGTGCTTTGGTGGGGATACGGAAACCCGACGCTCCGCGCCTAGCTGGGCAGAGATGATGAATTGCCCCATCCGGTATTGTTAACCGGGAGCAGCAACGGAGTTGAAGGTGAGGTCTCAGACAAACTGGGACCGTTTAGCCGGAGAGGCCGCAAGGTCGCTCCGGCTTTTTATGTACCCTGGACCTACCCTGCGTGGGCCTTGCCTCGGATGACCGCCTCAGACGCATCCAGCGCTTCATCTATGTCCTCTGCGTTGATGCCGTGGTGCGTGACAAACCGCACGCGACGCCCCAAGTTGTAATTGGCCAGCACGCCTCGCTCCTTGAGTTCGCTGATGAACTCCAACGGTGGCATCTCCATCATCTCTACGATGACAATGTTGGTCTGCACTTGCGATGGGTCTATCACGACCCCTGGCAGGTGAGCCAGCCCTTGGGCCAGCCGCTTGGCGTTGTCATGGTCCTCCGCCAGCCTGTCCACCATATGCTCCAGCGCAAAGACGCCTGCTGCGGCCAGCACGCCAGCCTGACGCATGCCGCCGCCCACCATCTTCCGCGTCTTCCGTGCCTTGGCAATGAACTCCGCACTGCCGCACACTACCGATCCCACGGGGCATGAGAGCCCCTTTGATAGGCAAAAATTCAACGTATCCGTCTCTGCTGCCAGAGATGCGGGCGAGACGCCCAAGGCGATTGCTGCGTTAAAGATGCGCGCGCCGTCCAGGTGCACAGGCACCCCATGGGCGTGGGCCACCTCCGTGACAGCGCCCATTTCCTGAGCGGTGAAGGCCGCGCCGCTGCCCCTGTTGTGCGTGTTCTCCATACAGACCAGCCCCGTGCTTGGGAAATGGAGGCCGTCTGGCCTGATGGCCTGCTCCACTGTCTCTGGGTCCAGCTTGCCGCGACTGTCGTTGGGGATGGCCTTCACCTGGATGCCGCCCAGGGCCGCCACGCCGCCAACCTCGTTCACAAATATGTGGGCGTCAGTCCCCAGCACCATCTCGTCCCCGCGTTGGCAGTGGGTGAGGGCGCTGACCAGGTTTGCCATGGTGCCGCTGGCCACGAAAAGGGCTGCTTCCTTGCCCATGCGCTCGGCGGCCATGGCCTCCAGCCGGTTCACCGTGGGGTCTTCACCAAAGACATCGTCGCCCACCTCCGCCTCCGCCATTGCACGGCGCATCTCTGGAATTGGCTGGGTTACAGTGTCGCTGCGCAGGTCAATCATTGCCTTCACTCTCCATATGGTCTGGGGGAGCCCAGAGGGGGTTGCCCCTCTGGTGGGGGTCTAAGGGGGTACCCCCCTTCTAACCAAACAAGCTACAGGGCGGGCTAGGTGGGTACAAGCAGCGCTCGTCCCATAGCCTCTGATTTGTTCGTGGCCAGATTCTATCACGCGTACAGTGGTACACTGGATGTAGCTACATTTCCGGGGAATTAGCGTGAGTATGCGAGACCTCATTTCAGGGCTGGTGCGACACTGGCCTGCGGTGCTGCTGGTAGTTGTACTGGTCTCTGCTGACCAGCTCACCAAGTACCTGATATCCCACAACATGGCCCTTGGTGAGTCCATCCCCGCAACGGGCCTCTTCCGGCTCACCTATGTTCACAACACCGGTAGCGCCTTTGGCTTGCTGCCGGGCCAGAACGTCCTACTCACTATTGTCTCCTTCCTGGGCGTAGCATTACTGCTCTGGATGTATCGCACCCACGGCGCGCAGGCCAAGCTCCTCCGCGTCAGCCTGGCGCTCATGCTAGCTGGCGCGATGGGCAACCTCATTGACCGCCTGGCCTATGGCAAGGTTATCGACTTTGTGGACATAGGCCGGTGGCCCATCTTCAACGTGGCCGACTCCTCCATTGTCACCGGCGGCATCGTCCTTGCGTGGATCATGTTCACGACCAAGGACAGCAAGGTTAAGGCTGGGGACGATGCTGGCGAAGGCACCGAGGCGCTGGAAGATACGTACGTTGCTCATGACCAGCCAGATAGCAATTAACCGCCGCCAGTGGACGGCAACCGCCAGCGCCGCACGCCTCGATCGCGAAGTGCAAGCCCATTGCCCTGACCTCAGCCGCTCCCGATGCGCACGACTCATAGACGAAGGCTGGGTGCGCTTGAACGGGACCACCGCCAAACCCGCATCACCTGTGCACCACGGCGACGTCATTGAAGTGATAGTGCCGCCTCCCACGCCTTTGGACGTGGAACCCCAATTCATGCCAATCGCCGTCGTTTATCAGGACGCGCACATGCTGGTGGTTAATAAGCCAGCGGGGATAGCCGTCCATCCAGGCCCCGGCCATCCTGACCGTACGCTGGTGAATGCGTTGCTTGCTCTGCTGCCTGACCTTAAGGGCATAGGCGGCGTGCAGCGACCGGGTATCGTCCACCGGCTGGACAAGGACACCTCCGGGCTTATGGTGGTCGCCAAGACAGACAGGGCCCATGCCAGCCTTACGCAACAACTCAAAGAGCGGCGCGTCAAAAAGACCTACGTGGCCCTGGTAAGCGGCACCGTTGCCCAGGCTGAAGGTGAAGTGGATGCGCCTATTGCACGGCACCCGCGAAACCGGAAGCGCATGGCAGTTGTCGTTGGCGGGCGAGACGCCCTCACGCGGTACAAGGTCATCCGTCGCTATCCTGACTGCACTCTTGTTGAGGCGTACCCTGTCACGGGCCGTACGCACCAGATACGTGTGCACTTTGCGTCGCTGGGATATCCGCTAATTGGTGACAAGGTGTATGGCAAGGCCTCGGCTCTGGTTGACCGTCATTTCCTCCACGCCGCGCGGCTGGGGTTCTACCTTCCGCCGGAGGAGTTGGAGTGGCGAGAGTTTGAGTCACAGTTGCCCGAAGACCTGCAAGCGGCGCTGGACATGCTTGAGGCGTGAGCTTGAACTAGCCGTACCAGGAGTATAGGGATTCTTCATTCGCCTCCTACGTCACCGGTGGTAGACTTAAACCATGACCTCCAACGTACGCGTACGCTTCGCACCAAGCCCCACGGGTGAGCCCCACCTGGGCAACATCCGCACCGCCCTGTTCAACTGGCTCTTTGCCCGTAATCATGGAGGCACATTCATCGTGCGGGTGGAGGACACTGACCAGGCGCGCAAGGTTGAAGGCGCAACCGACTCCATTTTCGCTGCCCTGCGTTGGCTCGGCATCGACTGGGACGAAGGCCCCGAGGTCGGAGGCGACTTTGGCCCGTACTACCAGTCGGAGCGGCTAGACACCTACCACACGCACACCCAGCGCCTCATTGAGCAGGGTGATGCCTATTACTGCTACTGCACACCAGACCGCCTGGACGTCATGCGGAAGGAACAGCAGGCGCGCAAGGAACCTCCCAAGTACGACCGCCATTGCCGGGACCTGACGCCGGAGCAGTTGGAAGCGTGGCGGGTGGAGTTGGGCACTGGTGACCGCCAGCCAGTGGTGCGCTTCAAGATGCCCCTAGAAGGCATCTCCACCATTGACGATGTAATAAGAGGGGCAGTCACCTTTGACCTGTCCCTTTTGGATGACTTTGTCATCTTAAAGTCAGATGGGTACCCCACGTATCACTTGGCCAACGTGGTAGATGACCACCTGATGGAGATTAGCCATGTCATGCGGGCTGAAGAGTGGCTCTCCAGCGCGCCAAGGCACAAGGAACTCTACCGCGCTTTGGGGTATGACATGCCAAAGCTTGCCCACCTGCCCATCATTCTTGGGCCGGACAAGTCCAAGCTCAGTAAGCGGCACGGGGCAACGTCAGTGTTGGAGTATCGGGACAACGGCTATCTGCCGGAGGCCATGACTAACTTCCTAGTGCTCTTGGGATGGTCATTGGATGATCACACAGAAATGTTTGACCGGGAATCGCTGATTCGTTCATTTGATTTGGAGCGGGTCAGCGCATCGCCGGCGGTGTTTAACAAAGATAAGCTGGACTGGTTCAACGGAGTGTACATGCGTACGTTAGCGATGGACGATCTGACGGAGAAGGTGTTGCCATTCTTGGAGGAGGCTCTGCCTGAAGAGGTGGCCCGTCCCTTGGGCCACGACTACATATCCCGCATCATGCCCTTGGTGTATGAGCGGCTCAAGACACTGAGTGACGCGCCTGAGTTGATGACGTTCTTCTTCTTAGAGAAGCTACGGTTCAACCCGCTGGACATGATCCAGAAGGGGATGGACCGCTTTGTAGCACAGGAGGCTCTGGAGAAAATCGTGGAGCGCCTGGAGCTCGTGGAGTCTTGGGATGAAGCGACTCTTGAGGGTACGTTGCGCCCCTTGGCGGAGGAACTGGAACTGACCACGGGCCAACTCTTTGGCCCTATCCGTGTCGCCATCACCGGTCGCAAAGCCGCGCCGCCGCTGTTTGAGACTATGGCGGTGCTGGGCAAGGAGCGCTGCATGGCCCGTCTGCGCGCAGCACTCAAGTTTCTCAAGATGGTGCCCATCGCCTGCTAGGGCGCATTGCGACACCACTAACCTGGAGTGGCCTCGCGAAATCAAAGAACACTCCAGCCGTTCCTATATTATTGTCGATTACTGTCTGGGTACTCTCTGTGGTTTTTCTGTGTTTTTGCAGATGCCTGCCAGATGCTGCCACCGACATTCCAAAATGAAAGCAAAAGATGGTAGATTGGGTTGAGTTCAAGGGGTAGCTAAGATGCATTTGAACCGTATCTCGTTAATCATATTCGCTACAGCCCTGCTAGCCGGATGCAACCTTATCGGCCAGGGCGGTAGTGATTTACCGACTCCGACACCAAACATTCTGCCCACTATTGAGTCTGTAGTAGACCAACGCCTGGCTCAATTTTTGGCGTTGACTCCCACTCCTGGGCCCACTCCTACTCTTGGCCTACTCCTACAGCGGGGCCTACCCCTACTCCTGGGGCCGCTCCAACCCCTACGCCTATAATCACCGGCTCACCCACGCCGACGATGGTTCCTACCCCCACGCCAGTGCCCCTAGTGCTCTGGGGTGGCGGGGCGCTCAGTTTGATTTTGGGCTTGAATGACCTTCCTGCCGGCTGGTCTCTGACTTCACAGACTCAGACCGCTGAAGCAGATTACGCTGAACGGCGATTCGACAGTACAACGCAATCAGGCCCCACTTTGTTTATTATCCAGAGTTGGGTACATCCGACTGAGGAAGGCGCGCGAGCCCGCTATGACTCGTTTTTGAATTTAATCACCGTCTCGGTAACTGAAAATGTGGTTCTAGACGGTACTATTCCTGGGCTTGTTTCATACCTTGCGTTTGAAAGTGGGACAGATGGCGTGGTCCGGCCACAGGTTTATTTTCAAATCACGAACGCCGTTATCATGGTCGGTTACGAAGGTGGTACGTCTCAGGACGCGATAGACGCAGCAAACCTTGCCGCGACGAAGCTATTAGCGAATCTATAGCCGCCGTCCAATAGGCCTCTGCAACATCTCTGTTTGTCCCATCGCCGTCCCCTTTGCTAGAATGGGATGCACGCTGGGGATTAGTCTAGCGGTAGGACACCTGACTCTGACTCAGGCAGCCCTGGTTCGAATCCAGGATCCCCAGCCAAACCGCAGACCGTAAAGCAAAGCCCCAGGTATGATGCCTGGGGCTTTTGACTCACTGGAGGCGCATAACAATGATCACTCTAGAAGATAAATACGCAGTAATCGATGGCAGGCGCATACGATATGTAGAGGCTGGTTCCGGTCCACCAATTGTCATGCTGCACGGCCTGGGCTTCGATGCAGCCGCTGAGCAATGGTACGAGCTTATTGAACGCTTGGCTCCGGATAACCGCTGCATCGCCTTTGATATGTTTGGCTGGGGCCTGTCGGACCGGCCTGCGGATGGTTACAGCCTCGACGCATGGACATCCACCGTCGTTGGCTTGCTCGCGGAACTAGGCATTAAGCGGGCCACTTTGGCTGGCCACACCCTTGGCGGCTGGGTCATGGGCATCGTCGCGCATGACCACCCAGAGCTAGTGGAGAAACTTATCCTGGCATCGCCCGCCAGCCTCAACACCACGGCGCCCCGCTCTGTTGACGGCTTCTCAATTCCAGACCGTGACACTGTTCGTGAGCGGATGCTCTACCATTACGTGAGGCCGGAGCTGGTCACGGACGACTTTGTGGAGAAGGTCTACCAGCGAACCTCTCAGCCTGGCGTGTATGAGTCCTACACCGCTGTCTTGCGCTACATCAATGACCCTGAGATACGCAGCGGCTTGGGCCTAGCCAACTATCTGGCTGGCATCAAAGCTCCTACGTTGGTGACCTGGGAAAAGGACAACAAGGCCATAAGCTGGGAGCACTCCGCCAAGGTCATGGAACTGCTTCCCAACGGCAAGTTGTTCCTGATGGAAGACGCCGCTTACTTTTCCATGGCGCGTCGGCCTGATGAATATGCGGCGGCCGTGAAAGAGTTCCTCGCTTCGTAACGACAGCCCTGGCCGAGCGATACGTTTGCTCAGCGCCTTCTAGCTGGGTATACTGAATCTAGCCTCGCGCACTATGCGCAGGGGCTTAGGGCCTGAACGTGGAGTACGCTCCACGTTTCACTTTGTATGGCGCATTCGTCTAGTGGCCCAGGACATCGCCCTCTCAAGGCGGAGATCACGGGTTCGAATCCCGTATGCGCCACCATACGCTCCCGTACTTAACGCACCTTTCTTTGCCATTCCGCTGGTGATAGGCGGCATGGGCAGGGCGTTACGCACGGTCACCCCTCCCTTCGTGCAACACCATCTCCCAATCCATTAGTTCCGCATGCCCTGTATCAATGGCGGCCTTTGTCCCTGACTAGCGTTTAACCTTAGGCAAAAACGGCTGTCGCGATACTAAGAATATCTATGGGCGGTACAGGTGTGGAGGTCAGCTCTTCAGAACAATGTTAAATCGCCTGGCTGCATGCCCCGCCAATACGGGCCAAGGGGATGCTTTTGTGAGAGAGGGAGAGCCCCCATCTGCGGAGAATTGCTGGTCATTAGAGCGCACTTCCGATGCCTCCATTACCAGGGGAGATTCAAAAATGAGGGAAGCGGGAATCGGCTTTGGGAACGAAACATTTAGTATTTTCTCTCCCCCCAACACACCAGTGAATCCCCCCACTCTGGCGTCAGCAAGATCATGCAGCCACTGGTAGAACTTCAAAAATTGCATCGGTTGGAGAGGTGGAGCGATAACCAGGTCTATCTCCCCATTGAATAAGTCGTCTTGCTTTGGAAGTCGGCCTGCATAGGACGCTGCTGTGGTGCTCACCGCCTCCATAGGGCCGGAAGTGGCTTCCGCTGGGGGCGGAGTTGCTATTTCATTGGTTGCTAATGGTATCGCAGTGGCGGGTTCCTCTGCAGGAGCCGTAGGCCCATGAGCCTGGGACGTCGGTGCCTGAGTTGCGGGCAATTCAATGATCACCACTGACCCTTTACCAAGTTCACTTTCCATTGATATCTGCCCGTTATGCTGCGTCACTATTCCACGGCAGACGCTTAGCCCCATACCATTCCTACCATCACCACCTGCAGTGAAGAAAGGCTCAAACACTCTGTCTAGGTCCGTAGGGGAAATTCCGCGGCCATCATCTGTAATGGATATCCGGACGCTTGTATCGCTTTTCTCACAGCCAATACCAATGTTTACCTGGCGCTTTGCCGGGTCTCGTCCTTCCACCGCGTTCTCAATCAGGCTTTTGAACACCATCTCCAGCAAGGCTGGGTCACCAGTTACCTGTCCCATCTCCGGCGAAGCATTGGGGCTGAGCACCGCATTGCTGGTGGGTCCCAAGCCACGGTCCTTAGAGAAAGAAGAGACCACTGAAGCTAACAAACCATTGATGTCCACAACGTCAGGCTTTAGGGGTTGGCCCTGAGTGGCTAACAGTACGCTGTTCAATATTTCCTTGGCCTTGACTGTCCCTGATGATATCTCCCTAGCATGCTGCCTGACCGCAGGGTCTACGTTCATCCGCATAAGACGCCGGGCTGAATTGGCAATTGAATCCAGAGGCCTGTCTAACTCATGGGCAACAAGTGAAGTGAACTGGCCTAACTCATTTGAGCCCTTTGACTCAGTGCTTTCATTGGCCCCGACGGTTTCATGGAAAGTCCCGCGCACACCCACAATGGCCCCGGTTTCATCCAGAATGCTTGTGGCGCTTATGAACGCGTCAATAGTGGCCTCATCCTTCTTGATAAGCTTCACATCAAACCTTGAAACAGAGTCTTTCTTCCCTGCCTCACTGAACCTCTGCCGGTCAGATTGGTCCGCGAACCGGTCTCCAAACTCTGTGCCGATGGTTTCATCCACGGTAAAGCCAAGCAGATCCAGCGCTGCTGTGTTTATTTCCACAATTTTTCCATCACGAGAGGTGATAAAAACGGCCTCTGTAGACCCCCCAAAGAGCACCCTGTATCTCTCTTCACTCTGCTTCAGCGCGGCTTCAGCCGCCTTCCGCGACATTCACCGCACCGTTATCAACCCGCAGGACGGCAACCGCATTTACGTGACGGGCGGAGACGGCCTTTACTCCTCCTCCAACGGTGGAGAGACGTGGGAGCATTGGACCATGCGGGATGACGACGCTGTGGGCGGCTACCCCGACACGTTGGTGTTGCGCCCCACGCAACCTGAGTTGATGTTTATGGGCGCGGCGCACCATCAGCCTGGCTTCTGGCGAGAGTCTCACTCCGCTGGGGCGCGGATTTCTCGCAGCAGAGACGGGGGACGCGTCTGGGAGCATTTGGGCGAAGCGACCGGCCTACCTGACCGCTTCCAGTCCAGTATTAAGGCCATGTGTCTGGAGGAGGCCGGAGACGCCTTTACGCTCTTTGCCGCCACCACTGGCGGTGAGGTGTGGAGCAGCGAGGATAGCGGTGATCATTGGTCCCTCATCATCAGCGGACTGGCACCCATCTCCAAGAGCGGTCACTATCGTGTCTTGCAAGGCGCCATGTCGTAAAGTTTGATATAGCTACGGAATCTAAAGCGCCCCGCTCCAATTTGGAGCGGGGCGCTTTGTGAATGACTATATAGCGCAGGGACTCGTTACGTAGCTACTGCACGTCCATGGTCCGCAAGCGCCGTACCGTCAGGTACGTGAACAGAACCGTTACCAGTGCGGCACCCACCAACGCAGCCTGAAATTCGATAACGCGGTCGCCGATGCTGGCAAATATCTCCTCATCCAGGCCGTGAAGGATAGACAGTGTGTAGCCCCTGACGCTCAAGTACCGGATGCCGCTCAAGAACGAGCTGAGCAGGCCTTCCCATAGGAACACGTAGACCACCGCAAAACCTAAAGCACGACTGCTGAGAAGCCCAGCCCATGTGAACATGGCCGCATAGGTAATGACTCCCACGGTAAGAGCGGTGCCAGTGGCTATGATTGCCTGTCCATCACTTTCCTTCAAGCCAATGATCATCACGGCAATACCTGCGACAGCCATGAGTGGCGCCACTACGATGATTGAAGCTAAAAGCTTGGGCAGAACGATTGAGAAGCGTGAGACGGGCTTCAGTACCAGGACGTTAAGAGTGCGGTCCTCGAGTTCATTTCCAAATGCCGACGTGGCCAAAGTCATGATGGCAATCGGCATGATGAGAGCGATGATCATGGCATCAACGATTGTGCCGATGAAATTCTCTGCAAATTCCTCTTCACCTGAGGCGAAAATCCGGAGAATCACCGCCAGCCCCACAGGGAGGGCGGCAAGCAGCAGAATCACTGACAGGCGGCGGCGACCAGCCATTTGGCGCAAAGACAGTTTGAACATTGGTCCCATTAGCGGTCCACTACGTAGCTGAAAACGCTTTCCAGGGATTCATCCAGTGGTTCTACGCGGTACAGACGGAGCTTGGTGTCTTGAGCAATCTTAGCTATTGACCGCTGTAGAACGGCTATTTCTTTACTGAGCACTATCAGCGAGCCGTCCTCTTCAATGGATAATGAATCGACGGCTGGCAACTGCATCAGTGCGCCCGCAATCACTCGAGGACTGTCGACAACCACCCGCACTTTGAAAGGGCGCTCGTCCAGCTTCTCGCGGATTGCGCGGTAGTCGCCTGCAGCCGCCAGCTTGCCACTCACAATGAGCAGAATTGTATCCGCCAGCGTCTCGACCTCCTCAAGGATGTGAGAGGAGATGAGAATAGTTCGGCCTTCATCTCCTAGCTTACGCATGAGGTCTTGAAACTCTAGTCGTTGCCTGGGGTCAGTGCCATTCAATGGTTCGTCCAAAATCAGCAGTTCGGGGTCATGAACAATGGCTGCTGCTAGGCGCATGCGCTGTCGCATCCCACGGGAGTACGTCCCCAAGGGTCTATGCTGCGCGTTCGCCAGATTCACCATGTTTATGGCCCAGTCCACATGAGACTTCACGTCCTTCACGCCCTGCATCTGCGCAGAGAACTCCACCAATTCGCGGCCAGTGAAGACGCTGTAGACGGCCTCATGCTCTGACATCACGCCCATGCGGCGGTAGATGTTCATATTGCCCCTGACAGGTTCGCCCAGGATACGTAGCTCACCTTTAGAGACCTTTGCCAGCCCTGCCATCATGTGCAGTAGCGTGGTCTTTCCCGCACCGTTGGGGCCCAGTAGGCCAGTGATGCCAGGGCGTACCTGGAAGCTGACGTCATTGACCGCCACCACGCTTCCAAACCACTTGGAGACGCCGTTGACCTCAATGGTGGGTGTTGTGCCGTTGCCGTTCATACGCGGATCCTTTGGTAGCGCCACCACATGAGGAACCCTGGCAGCACAGTAAATAGAGCGTAGACGCCAATTGGAATTGAGTCATGGAGTTCGGCGGCGGCAGCCTCTGCTGGTGAGCCAGCCTCACGGTCAAAGATCATGTTGTTGATGCGGGTGGGTACGTCTCCCACGCTGATGAGGGCAAACCACTTAGCGGCATCTCCCGCCACGGGTTCATCTGCCTGAGTGCATTCAAAGGAAACGCCCCTGCCGTTTTGGTCTGTGATTTCATGGCATGTTTCAGAGTGACTCGTCAGGCCATTGGCCACGCCTGAGGAGATGAAGAACAGGCCAATGACAACCACAGCTGCATAGGCCCGCCGATTAATGAATGAGGCGACGGCCATGGGGATGATAGTGATGAACAATGCCACCAGGACACCAGCGGCCAGGAACCGTGGGATGTCAGCCCAGTTATCCTGGAGGTACTGCCAGGGATCACTGGACGTGAGGAGCAGTCCCCCAAGGAGCAAAATTTGTCCTGAATAGGCCAGGGCCAACACAATAACGAAAAAGGCCAGGAACCGACCCAATACATAATCGGTGGCTGTGAGAGGACGGACCAGGTACAAGTGAATGATGTTGTCGCGGCGGTCAGACACCAGGAGCTCTGGAGCCATGATGGCGGAGAATATCAGCAGGATGGTTGCGATCACTTGGTAGTAGTCGCCGTGGCCGGGGATGAAATCAGCCCCTCCATCGCCTGTGAGGGACAGGATGATGATGAAAATAAACGCTGGGAGCATAGCGCCTACTAAAAGCAGAATGGGCAGGATTTTTGCCTTGGGGCCTCGGCCCAACCCAAGTACAGTGCGTACGCCGTTCTCAAAAATGGCACGCTGCGCCCTGCGGCGTCCCTCTCGTGGGCCGTCGTAGCGCTGATATCCGAGGTCGTAGACCTCTCCCTGGCGCTCAGTCGACATTAACTCACTCCTGGAATATCTCAGTCAACGTGTGCCGGTGTGGTGCAAGGCGCCGTAGCCGGGCGCCTGTGTCCGCCACTACGTCACGGATAGCATCGTACTTAGCGTCGTTTGCGCCCTCTACCACCAGCAAGACGCCGTTCTCCTTCACCTCAATGCCACGCGCTGCCAGGGCAGCAATCACCTCGTCGCGGCGGTCGTCCACTTCAATGTGAAGGTCTTCAGTTTCCTGCGTGAACTGCTCCACGGTACCCTCCTGGGCAACGCGGCCGTCTTCCAGCACAATGACCCGATTGGCTATTCGCTCAATGTCACCCATCAGGTGAGTGGAGAGCATCATACTGATGCCAAATACCAGCCCCGTCCGCCGGATGAGTTCCAGCATCTCTTCGCGTCCGCCTGGGTCAAGCCCTGCGGTCGGCTCGTCTAGCAATACCAGAATGGGGTCGTGGACCAAAGCCTGGGCCAGCTTAACTCGCTGCTTCATACCCGTGGAGTATTCGCCAATAGGCCGGTAGCGCTCCTCATCAAGCCCCACATGCCGCAGTATGTCTGCCGCGCGAGTCCTCGCATGGGAGGGAGGCAGACCGCTGACCTGCGCCATGTGCATCAGGAACTCGGATGCCGTGATGTTGGAGGGCAACGCCTCATACTCAGGCATGTAGCCCAAACGAGCGCGTCCTTCAACTGACTTGTAGGGTTCGTTACCCAGCACCCGTACGGTGCCGGACGTTGGCCGTATGAGACCAAGGAACAGCTTGATGGCGGTACTCTTACCAGCGCCGTTGGGACCCAGGAGCCCCGTAACGCCTTCATGCACCTCAAATGTGACCGACTCCAACGCTACGGTCGTGCCATAGCGCTTAAATAAATCAACGGCTTCAAGAAGAGGAGGCATAGCAGCAGTATACACAACGTGTGGTTGGGTGTGGCGTGAACCCTCCGTATGGGTGCGTTATAATGCGGCTTTCGCAGCAGCATGACCTGTAGGGGGCGCGATATGTTGGGACTTGGCCTTGCATCATCCCATGCACCAGCCATGTTTGAGCCGGCCGAGCTTTGGCCCACCATCTACGGCAAGCGGCCATTGTTCACTATGGACTCTCAGCCGCCTGGCGCCAAGCTGGAGACGCCTGAGGTCATCAACGGCTATATCCAACGCATAGAGGCTGGGTTCGACACGATGCGTCGGCAAATCGCGGACTACCGCCCTGACGCCATTGTTGTGGTTGGTGATGACCAGGCTGACATGTTTGATTCTAGCAACAACCCCGCCATTGCCATCTACACGGGTGATGAACTGTGGGGGTTGGACAAGACTTTCTACTCCCCCATGGAGGAGCGCACCAAGATAACCTTCAAGTGCCACGCGCCCCTGGCCAAGCACCTGTTGGAAGAGTTGCTCAACCGTGAGTTTGACATGGCTTCCATGGCCAACTTCCGGCCTCTGGGGCGTCCGGAGCGGGGCGTGTCTCACATGGTATCGCAGCCCATGCCCAAGCTGGACCCGGACTTCGCGATACCTATCATCCCCATCTTCCTCAATGAGTACTTCCCGCCGCTGCCCTCAGCCAAGCGTTGCTTTGACCTGGGCGTGGCCATTGGCGACATCCTATCCAAGCGGCCTGAGCGCATAGCCATCTACGCCTCAGGTGGGCTCTCCCATGACCCCTTTGGCCCCCGTGCGGGTTGGGTGGACGAACCTCTGGATCGCTGGGTGTTGGAACGGCTTGAACGCAACGACATTGAGCCTCTCAAGAGTCTCTACACCTTTGACTCTGACACCATGCGGGGCGGCACCGGTGAGATACGGGCCTGGATAACGGTGGCTGCGGCCATGAACAGGCCAGCCAAGGTATTGGAATACATAGCCTCCCACCACGCCAAGTGCGGGTTGGGGTTTGCGTACTGGCCTGCCTTGGATTCACCAAAGAGTGTTGTTGAGGCCGCTACCGAAGCGTTACACGCCTCAGGCTAGCTGCTGACTGCGCCAGGGTCCTGAATCTGAGCAAACTGCTCTGTGTAGAGCCTTTCATAGCGCCTGCCCTTCGCCATCAACTCCGCGTGAGTGCCTTGCTCCACCGCCTGGCCCTTGTCCATGTAGAGGATCACGTCAGCCGCCAGCACGGTGGATAGGCGATGGGCGATGACAATGGTGGTGCGCCCCTCCATGAGTTGCGTCAGTGCTGACTGCACCGCTCGTTCCGAGTGGGTGTCCAGGGAGGCCGTGGCCTCATCCAACAGCAGAATGCGCGGGTTCTTCAGCACAATGCGCGCAATGGCAAGCCGCTGCTTCTCACCGCCTGAGAGCCGGTAGCCACGCTCACCAACAATAGTGTCATACCCCTCTGGCAGCGCGGCTATCACATCGTGGATGTGTGCTGCACGGCAGGCAGCCTCAAGCTCCTCTTGCGTGGCGTCCGGCTTGGCCAGGAGCAGGTTATCCCTTGTGGAGGCGTGGAACAGGAACGTCTCCTGGGTAACGTAGCCAATCTGGCTGCGTAGAGACTCCAGCGTGACGTCTCGAATGTCGTGGCCGTCTATGAGGATACGGCCTGCCGTCGGCTCATACAGCCTTGGCAGCATATAGGTCACGCTGGTCTTGCCCGCGCCACTGGGGCCCACCAACGCCACCAGTTGCCCTGGCGTTATCTCTAGATCCATGCCGTCTACCGCCTTGCGTCCCGGCAGGTACTCCAGAGTTACACCTTCAAAGCGAATGGCACCTTGTACAGTGGGGAGTTCCGTGGCGTCAGGCGAGTTCTGGATGTCAGGCTCCAGGTCAAGGTACTGGAAGATGCGTTCAAAGTAGGCGGCTGAGGTCACCACGTCCACATGAAGGGTCATCAACTCTGTGGCGGGGCCGTACAGGCGAGCGAGAAGCGCGACAAATGCGACGATGGTGCCAATGGTCAGCGCACCGCTGATAACCTGGCCACCGCCGTACCAATAGATAAGCGCAGGGCCGCCCGTGGTGACTGTGGCCAGCAGCATGAAGTACCAGCGACCCACCAGAGCCTCACGCACCTGTAGGTCCATAAGGCCTCGCGCCTGTTCTGTGAAACGGGAGAGCACCTGCCGCTCCCGGGTGAAGGTCTTGATAAGCATGAGGCCGCTGATGCCCAAACTCTCCGCCATGAAGGAATTCAGCGCCCCGCTTTGCCGCTGGCGGTCACTCCGCAACCTACGGCGGACCTTGCCCACGGTCAGAGTGGGGACAATCAACCATGGCAGGATGATGACGCTGATTACCGTCAGCCGCCAGTCGATAGCCGTCATGGCGACAAGGCTGGTACTGAGTATGAGTACGTTGGTAATAATGGAGACCAGTGTGCCGGAGATGACCGAGTCTATACCTGCGATGTCACTGGTCAGGCGTGACATCAGCTCTCCGGTGCGTGCCTCAGTGAAGAAGCGGAGGGAAAGGGACTGAAGCCGGGAAAACATGCGCAACTTCAGGTCAT
>Ga0302135_10000247_pt1 | contig 33169 bp, 28 predicted proteins | sample CBN3_surface_MG_FD_203119 | JGI IMG/M metagenome (GOLD analysis project Ga0302135, IMG submission 203119) | Marine microbial communities from Western Arctic Ocean, Canada - CBN3_32.1 | ecosystem: Environmental > Aquatic > Marine > Oceanic | place: Canada: Western Arctic Ocean | collected...
TGTCGCGACTCGAAACTGGACCCCACATGGATTCCGGAGTCACCGGGTGGGCAACCTGTGCGGAACCGGGAAAGAGCAGCGCATCAATGCCTGCCATAGTGCGCCTGACATCGGCGTTGCACGCCAGGCGCAGGTGATGAGCTGCGGCGTAGTCGGCGGCCGAAAAAGCGGCGCCCATCTGCAGCCACCCTCGAAACCAGGGCCCGTACTCATCGGCTCGGGAGGGGTAATTAGCGCGATGTGCATTTGCCGCCTCGGCGGAGCACAGTACACCCCAGGCTTCAAGATACTCGCGCAAGCGAGCGGGCATACGCACTTCTTGCACCGAAATACCCAGCGACTCAAACACAGATAACTGCTGATTGATTGTAGCGGCGTAGTCGTCGGTCAGATCGGTCGATGCGTAGTCCGGATCAAAGCCGATGGTGACACCCGCGAGCGATGTACGGGTCATTGTGGCCGGATCACGGAAGATGTTGCTGAACGCAGGGCAGGGCTCGTCCAGGGATGTCGGGTCCATGGGGTCAGGACCGGCGATCGCAGTCAGCATGATTGCCGCGTCCTCGGTGCTGCGGGTCAGTGGACCGACATGATCGAGCGACGGTGCAAGGTCCATCACACCGTGCCGTGACACTCTGCCCCACGTCGGCTTCAGGCCCACGGTGCCGCAGGCGGCGGCGGGATAGCGAATGCTGCCACCGGTGTCGCTGCCGAGCGTGCCAAAGGCGAGGCCCGCTGCGGTGGCTGCGCCTGAGCCGCTGGACGAGGCGCCTGGAAAGCGGCCCTTGCCCCACGGATTCTCCGGAAATGCGAGCGCCGGGTTGTAGCCGCCCATCGCGCCCTCGGTCAGGTTGAGTTTGCCGAGAAGAACGGCACCGGCCGCTTGCAAACGAGTGACCACTGTCGCGTCGAAGTCGGTGATGTTGTCCCGGTGCACGGCGCAACCGGCCATCGTTGGCACACCGTTTGTGGCGCAGAGATCCTTGAGCGCAATCGGCACGCCATGTAATGGTCCCCGATATTGCCCTGATTTCATCTCGGCGTCTGCCTGTTCTGCCTCATGGAGGGCGGAATCCGCCATCAATGTGGCATACGCTCGAAGGTGCGGGTCCTGGTCTGCGATACGGTCCAGCATATGACGTGTCACCTCGACAGATGTCCGCTCGTTTGCCCGATACTGCCGGGCAAGTGTGGTGATGGACTGGAAATGCAATTCGTCAGACATGATGTGTTGCCTTTTCTTTTCGGGTTGGGGTGGGGTTGGGTGTGGAGCACATTGCGACCGGGCCGGTCTACCCGATACCAGGCGCGGCGAAGGTTGATATTGTGCTCGCTGCGCAAGCGGATCACACTGTTGGCGAACATACACCGTTTTTTGATGAACAGACCAGAGGATCTCCCCACGATGACCCAGGCGACAACAAGTATACGAACCCACGTCGTTACCGGCGGCTTTCCGGTTGGTCAGCATGCAGGCCACGATATGGACTTCGCCCGCATGCGGCTTCTGCAGGCGCTGCAAGCCAACGAAGACGTTCATGCGACCGTTAGCAATGACTTCACCGACTGCGACAAGTGGATTCGAGACTGTCAGTTCCTGGTCACCTATGTTGCCGGTCCCTATGCGGACGACACGCAGGCGGCGGTTATCCAGGAATGGCTTGAGGGTGGCGGCCGCTGGCTGGCGTTGCATGGCAGTTCGGGTGGCAAGGCCGTGCGGGTTGAAGGCAGTCGCTCCCGGCGTTGGGTCAAGACGGACTACCACGAAGCGCTTGGCAGCTTTTTCCTGACGCATCCGCCGATTCGCGAGTTTACGGTTGAGGTCGCTGATCAGGCTCATCCGCTTACCCGCGGCCTGCCCGCGTCATTCACGGTGCAGGACGAGCCCTACATGATTGAGGTGCTGCATCCCGACACGCAGCTTCTGCTGACCACGTCCGAGATTGAAGCGCCAGATTACGTCGCGGAGATCTACGGCAAAGATTCGTCCCTGCTGCCGGATGGCAAGAACCGGGCGATTGGCTATACGCGCGAGGTTGGCAAGGGCGGCGTCGCTTATTTCGCCCTTGGCCATTGCCACAGCCCGACGACCAATGTGCAGGTGACCGTCGCCAGCAACATTGACGCGAACAATGAGGTGCCGCGCTTCTTCAAGGGGGTCTGGAACTCAGAGCATTACCAGCAACTGATCAAGAATGCGATCGAATGGGGAACCGCCGCAGCGGCCTGATGGCCGAGCGGCAGACGTGATCGCGAGTGTGCGCAGCTTTGCTCGATGGGCGGAATGCGCATCTCGGTTTCACACCCGCCGGCGGGGTTCCGGCACCTTCAGAATGATGACGGCAAGCGCAATCACCTGAAGTACCGCGCAGAGGACAAACAGCGTCTCGTAGTTTGCGAGGACCACGAGCAGGCCGCCCATGACCGGCCCGATGGTGCCGATCAGGTTGATCGCCGTGTTCGAGATCGCGAGTCGCAGGGACATGTCCTCGATCTGCCCGAATTCCAGAACCATGTTCTGGCCCGCCTGATTGAATCCGCCGCTCGACATTCCCATGATCACAAAGAACGTGATCATCCCCGGCAGGCCGTTCACGAACAGTAGTTGCAGGTGCGATACCGCCCACAGTGCCAGCGTGATGATGATGACCCTTCGATGGCCGCTATGATCTGCCAGCAGTCCCCACGCAAGGTTCGTGACGCTTGAGGTCAACATCCAGATGGTCGTCAGCAGACCGAGGACGGTACCCGACAGTTCCATCCGTGTGCCCGCAAAGAGGATGTAAAAAGGCATCGCCATGCGGCCGAAAGACGCCATCGCCCGTGCGAGGAAAAAGCGTGCAAAGGCGGGATCAGCTTGCAGCAAGGGGCGGAATGAACTGAAAGTGCCGCGCACCGAGTCGCGCGCGCGTACTGTCACCGCTGCCGGTTCCACCGTTGCGGCGAGGCAAAGAGGCCGACGGTCGTGATGCCGAAAGCGAGCAGAAAGAGTGCGCTGTAGCCGTTGCCGAGCAGGTTTTCGTCGATGAAGTAGTCGCCGGCGAAGTAGGCGACGCTGGCGGAGGTAACGCCCGCGAGGAAGTTGCGCATGCCGCTGACGATGCCGCGGCGTTTGACGGGGATGACCTTTGCTCGCAAAACGTTCATTGAAACCTGCGACATACCCTGGAAGAAACCCATCAGGGTCATGAACAACATCAGACAGGCGACGAGGCTGTGGCCGGTCAGGTAAAAGCCGGCCGTTGCGAAACCAAGAATCTGCAGGCGCATGGCGAGACCGACGGCGAGCAGTGGCAACTTGATACGGCGTCGATGACCGATCATTGCCGCACCCATGACCGGCGAGACGACGGTGCCGAGCGCTTGCAAAGAGCGGGCGAGGCCGACCAGGAAATCAGATCCCGTCAACATGAAGAGATAGGCGGGCAGGAAGGTGGGTGCCTGGACCAGTCGGAATCCGGTCTGGCCGAACATGCCGTTGCCAAGCTGGGCGACGATGTTGCGACGCAGGTGCCGCACAACATCGGCATCGTAGTCTTGTTGCGGGGTTTGCGTGGCAGCGGTCGGTGTGGTCACGCCGCTACTCTAACACTGTGCGGTCGGGCCCCTCGGGCGGACTTCAGTGATCGGAGGTGAGCGGAGGCGCTCGGAGGTAAGTGGAGGTAAGCGGAGGTGAGCGAAAGACGATCTGCCTTTTTGTGCGACTAGGAACCGGTGAGCGTACCCATCTGCGACATTGCTATCAGCAACTGACCATCCAGTCCCGCCGCCCGATGCACGCCGAATTCGCGCACTTTGGGCGCCATCACGATTTGGGCGAAGGCTTCTTTGGATGGATATTCAACGATGGCCACGCTGTCCCATTTGTCTTCCAACTCGCCGATGATCAGATGGTCTGCGGATCCTGCGAAGATGAATCGACCGCCCCTGGACGCAACAAACGGGAGCATCTGGTCGCCATAAAGTTGGTACGCCGCCGCGCCCGAGAGATCCGTTTGGCGGCCGTCCGCGTACGCCGCTGTGTCCTTGAAACGCAGCAGGTTCAGCATGCAGACCGGGCCATAGAAGTCGCTCTGGATGAAGGCCTGGATGTTCTCGGGCGTCGGCCGCACAGCATTCGAAACGATCATGGCGAGGCCTTGATGTGGCTCTCGCCGGAGGGCTATTGCTTTGACATTCCGGCGCTATCCATGAATTTGCGCATATCGGTACCGCCGCTCGTTGCGGTGGCGGTGCCGAAGAACAGTTTTGAGCCCAGTAAGTTCAGCATGGCTTCGGAGGCGTTGGCGACGTATTCGTCGTCGCGCAGCAGGAAGGTGTAGTCGTCGATCGGCTGCGTATACAGGCGCTGATAGGTGGCGTGCAACACCGTGCGGGTGCCCGGGATGGTCCGGGAGCCTGACGCGTGCCAGACGGAGCCGTCCCAGACAGCAACGGAACCCTTCTCGACCTCGATGGGAATCGTTACCGGGTTTTTCAGTTCTTCTTCGGTTGGGTGCCGGCGCAGGCTCTGGGAGCCCGGCACGATGGTGGTCGCGCCGCCCTCGGTGGTCATGCCCTCGCAGGGGATGCAGAAAGTGATCACACAATTGTGTGCCGGGAACGGCGCTGGCAACCAGTTCTGGTCGGCGTGCAGTCCGAGTGCCGGCTGGCCCTCGCGTTTGATAGAGCCGATAAACTGTCCGGCGCGCATACCGGTGCCGACGCTTGCCTCGGCGACCGCCAACAACTTCGGCAGGGTGGCCACCTGATCGACTACCGGGTGCCGCCCGAGCAGCATCGACGCAACGTGCGTCTTGCCTGGACCCGCGGTTTCATCTGACAGCGTGTGAATGACCTCGCGGAGTTGGTCCATGAGTTCGTGCGGAGCGACATCCTTGACGACGGTGTAGCCGCGATCACGCAGATCCTCAACGTTCTGCCACAGGTCCAACTCATCGATGGTCGGCTTTAGTGATTCAGAGATCGCGTACGGCGGCACCGTCTCGCGGGCATAAGTTTGAATGCGTGCGGCCGGGTCTTGTCGTGTGGCGGCGTCAGCCATGTTGGGTTCCTTGTAGTCGTCTGCGTCAGGTCGTCTGCATCAGGTTGATTGACATGTGGGGCGAACAGCAATCGGATCAGTGGGTTGGCGCGCTGTGATCCCAGGGGTTCTCTGCGAGATCTGGTCGCTGAGTCAGATTGGTCAGGTGGCCGGCTGCTCGTAAAACGGCTTGTCGCCGCTCACCGTAACCCGCCGCAACAACCGGGTGTGCGGGTAGTAGTCACTTGCCGCATAGTGCTGCACTGCGCGATTGTCCCAGAACGCGATTGAGCCGGGCTCCCACCGGAAGCGGCAGATATATTCCGGCCGATCATGTTGCTTTAACAGTTGCGCAACGATCGCGGTGGACTCCTGGGCATCCAGCGTCTCGCCGGTGCGCCGGTCGGTGAGGGAATCGTGGCGCAGGAAGCCGCCATGAATGTAGAGAGCGGTCTTGCCGGTCTCCGGGTGCGTGCGTGCGAGCGGATGGGTGACACCGAACGGAATCTCCTGCTTGATGGTATCAATCAGATCCTGCGGCAGGACGCCGGCCATTCCGAGAAAGACGCGATAATCGTTGATGCCGTCGAGGTGTGAGATGCGTTCCTGCAACTCGGCGGGTAATCCCAGATAGGCGGCGTGGCTGTCGGCAAACAGCGTATCCCCGCCGGCGGGAGGCACCTCGATGCATTGAGCAATGGAACCGAGAGAAGGCTGTTCCATCCAGGTGACGTCCGTGTGCCAGCTATTCTCGGTGCCGGGGTTGTCCCTGGTGTGTGCAATCTCAAGGATGAATGGATTCTCGCCGCCCTTGCCGAAGGGAAACGCGTCCAGATCCCCGAACTGTCGACCCAAGTCCACCTGCTGGTCTTCCGACAGGTTTTGGTCTCGGAAAAAGATGACCTTGCGCTCGTTCAGTGTGTCTCGAATGAACCGGGTCACGTCGGGTGACGGCGCCGCATGTAGATCGACATTGTGGATGACGGTGCCGATGGTGATGCCGAGGTGTTCCAGCTCGAATCCGAATTCGTCAGCGCGCGCCTGCAGCGCCTCTGTGACCGGGCGACTGCCCATGCGTTCGTATTCAAGCGCGACGCCGAGTCCGGCGCGGTTGTGCGGCGGAAAAAGCTGCTCGAGGGTTCGCGGCGTGCGTTGTGCCTCGCGGTGCGCGACCTGCCGCGCCTCGGTCAGTTTTTGTGCGGTGCGAACCGCGACTTCGTTGTATTTGTCATTACTGGCAGACGTCTCGGGCTGTTGCACATCCGGTTGCGTAGATAGTTGCGTAGATATGAGTTGCGTAGACATGAGTGGCGTACCTGAGAATGGCGAGAACCGTGGTGGAGATTATTAGGCAGAGGGAACGCGATAGCCAGTCTGGATTCCTGAGTTACCCGCTGGTTTATCATCGTGCGGATCTCACCAGTCATACCGGTCGCATGGCCAGCATGTTCGACAGCTCAACCTTGTTCGAGATGCCAAGCTTCTTATAGATCGACTGGAGGTGATTGCGCACGGTTGAAGTTGAGACTTTGAGGTCTCGTGCAATCTCTTTGTAGCTCATTCCCTGGCCCGGTCTACAGCAGTGCGGGCACCCTGCAGTCTGATAGCCGTGAACACTCGACGATGCACGGCGACAGTGGCGCTGCGCCGCGCCGGTTCTCCGCCGGTGAAGTCTTTTGGGGGGTGCAGTACCACGTCCGACTTGAGGACTTTGACGGCACCTTCGATGGCATATCGAATGCCGATTTCCAGTTCGGCTACCACTCAACGACGATCATCGAAGACGTGGACATCAACAATTGGGACGAGTCGTCCGAGGACCTTGCCTGGGGCGGATTTCACGCCAACACGACCACGAGTGGCGCCCTCGATTTCGGTGCGTTCTTCACGCTCAGCCGGTCGAGCGCAACCACCGGGTTGGCCAGGCTCCTCTGGGACTACACCATCTTCGCGGCAGCAGAGGCGTTCGATGAGGATGACATTGCAGGCGTCCCAGCACCCACTGGCTTGCTGTTGGTCGCAGTTGGCCTTGTTGGACTCGGCCGTCGCCAGAGAGGTCGCCGGCCAATGTCACACGGTCCGAGTCGCGTATTTCCTACGGCGTCTTGAGACGCATTTCGGGACACACACCATTTTCGACGGCGGAGACGACGAGAAGAACGCACACGGTTGACGGCGTATGTCTCACGTGGGCCTTCCGATACGCCCAGGATTTGGCGGCAATGTCTGCATCGAGCGTCAGCCGCTGACCTGATCTTTCAGCGGCCGCAGCGCACGGGGTGTGAGCCGAAAAACGTGTGTGTCGTCAAATCCGTGATACGCGTCGTTGGTTGGGGTTGCCCATCGTGTGAGATTTGTCGCACATGACTTCGGCGCATTGCACCGAGGGTGGTGGTGTTAGGATTTGCTCCTTTGTCCACCTCAGGCGGCGATTCAATGAGCACAAGTGCCGACGTCATTGTGGTCGGAGCCGGTATCGCCGGAGCGTCAGTCGCCGCCATGTTGTCTGCCCACCGTGAGGTGCTGTTGCTCGAGGCCGAGTCGCAGCCGGGCTACCATTCGACGGGTCGATCAGCGGCGTACTATGCGCCGTCGTACGGCAACGCGGTCGTGCAGCGGGTGACCGCGGCGAGCGGTCCGTTCTTTCGCGACCCGCCATCTGGCTTTGCGTCCGTACCGCTGCTGGTCGACCGCCCATCGATGTACCTCGTTGCCGACGCCCAGATGCAAAGATTGGCGTCCTTGCTGGCGAGCCATCCGCATCTCACCCGACTCGGTGTCGATGAGGTGCGCGCGCGGGTCCCGATGATCGACAAGGGGCTGGTGACCGCGGGTGCGATTGATCACGGGGGTGGCGATCTGGATGTCGATGCGCTGCTTCAGGGGTTTCTGCGCCTGTTTCGAGACCGTGGTGGAGATCTGATCAGGGAGTCCCGGGTGACGGCAGTCGCTCGCCGGGCTGGCGCCTGGCACGCATCGACCGGGACTGACGAATACGATGCGCCGATCATCGTCAATGCCGCCGGGGCGTGGGCCGACAACCTCGCTCAGGTGGCCGGGCTCGGTCCGCTTGGCCTCACGCCGATGCGGCGTACTGCCGCGCTGGTCGAGCCGCCTGCGGGCTGCGACATCACTGACTGGCCGAATGTAATCGACATCGATGAGCAGTTTTACTTCAAACCGGACGCCGGGCGTCTGTTTATATCCCCTGCGGATGAGACACCGTTTGCGGCCTGTGATGCCTACGCGGATGACATCGATGTTGCGATAGCGATCGATCGCATCCAGGCGGTCGCAAGCCTGGACGTCAAGCGGGTGCTCGCGAGTTGGGCTGGCTTGCGTACCTTTGCCCCTGATCGCCAGTTCGTGTCCGGCTTTGACCCCCGCACCGACGGCTTCTACTGGCTTGCGGGGCAGGGTGGATACGGCGTGCAATCATCCCCGGGCATGGCGGACATCGCGACACAGTTGATTACAGGAGAAGAGGGCATCGTTGATGACAAGGAGGTCGCGGCGTTGCGCCCGCTCCTGAGTCCAGAGCGGCTTCTCGGTTAGCCAGCGGTTATCAGGCTGTCGGCGACCGTCGCGGTCGTGCAATCGCCGGTCAGGGTCGGGGACGGTATCGACTTGATGCGTTCGTTTCACCAGCGCGGACCCTAACCCTCTGTGGCAGTCGACAGCCTTCCTTGCTCAATGGTCCGCAATATCCACCACCACGCCACAACCGATAACAAGACCGTCGTCACCACACTGCCGGCGTAAACCCCTCGATATCCCCACAGATAGTTGCCGAGTAATATCAGCGGTATGTTCACGACGATCATTTGCAACACAGAGAGAATGAGCGGTGGCATGGGCTTGCCGAGGGCGTTGAAGCTGTTGGTGGCGATGTTCATGATGCCCATGAAGCCGACGCCGATCGGCGCGATCAGCAGATACTGGTAGGCCATCTCGACCACTTCAGGGTCGTTGTTCAAGAGGCTGACGAGCCAGCGGCCAATGACAACAAACGTGAGGTACGCGAACGCGCCCCACACCAGGACGAAGGTGTTGCCAATCTTCATCGCGAGCCTGACGCGTTCATATTGGGATGCGCCCCAGTTTTGTCCCACCAGCGGCGCGATGCTCATGCCAACCGCCCAAATCACCATGACGAGCAAGGATTCGATGCGCGATGCGACGCCGAAACCTGCGACCACGAACACGCCGTGACCCGCCAGCAGTCGGGTCAGGATGCTCATGGAAACCGGCATGATCATGTTGGACGCCATCGCTGGCAGTCCAACATGCAGGATGTCGCGACACGACGCGCCGAATCCGGTCAAGCTAAAGAGGAGAAGCCGGTCCCGGACTGCGATGCAATAGATGAAGAGGAAAAACGCCAACTGTCGGGCCACCACGAAGCTGACGGCGGCGCCCTCAAGGCCCATCGCCGGAATCGGGCCCCAGCCAAAGATGCACGGAGGCGCCAGTGCCATGTGCAGGATTGATCCGAGCGCGGACAGATAACCCGGCGTCTTTGCGTCGCCGGTTGCGCGCATCAGGGTCGTGCCGACGAATGTCATGGTGAAGACCGGCATGCCGATCAGCCACACGCGCATATAGAGCAGAATGTGCTCCAGGACTTCGCCTTTCGCACCTAACAACGTGAAGATGTCGGCGAGTGCGTAAGAAGCGGCGATGGCAAGCAGAACCGAGATGCCGGTGCCCAGGATCAGGCCGTGGGTGACGAGGCGTCGCACCCGACTTCGGTCGCCCGTACCAATGACCCGCGCAACGACAGACGAGGCGCCGATGCCGAGTCCCATCGAGACACCCTGCAAGGTGAAGACAACCGGAAAAGTGAAGCTGATTGCGGCGAGTTGATTGGTACCGACCCAGCCGATGTAGAGTGTCTCGACGAGGCTCGCGATCGTAAATGAGATCATGCTGATCATCATGAAGCCGCTCAGGCGCAACATGTGCCGAGAGACGTCGCCTTGCGTCAGGTCGCGAACATCGTGCGCGTCGGCGCCAGAGCCGGGATCGCCATCGCGTTTGTTTTGGGTCGTGGTCGAATCACGCATCAATTGTTATGCACGCCAAACCGGGGCTCGCGGGCTGGATCAGACCCGCCCCAGCGACGGGGAGAGGGTGTCAACGCATGCGTGCCCCGGGGGATCGTGCGCTACGAATCAGGGGACCTCACACTAGCATGGCGGCAAGATGCGCGCGAGGTGAGGCACAAAATGTGAGGCCGAAAGCGTGATGAAGAAGGCGTGAAAAAAGGGTGTGATTAAAAATGGCCTCGCAATGGGCAAGGGCGATCTAGTTTGAGGATGAAGCCCGCAATGCGACCGTCGACAGGGCCGTGACGTGTGCGACGGTCGAAAAGCAAAAATTTCCAAAAATGCGTCCAGGAAGCGAAAACTGCCCTCAAAGAAGGCAATTTCACCTTTAGAAGCCGTTGATCCGGACATCTCTACTTGGCAGAAGGGCGCTTTTCTCCTGGGGGTTTACGCGTGCCAGCATCAGGCGACGCAGACAATGTCGGTCCGATCGGTGAGCGAGATGGGGGGTGTGGGCTTGAACGCGTCAGCAGTTTGTCTGGCGTTCCGGCGTGCAGTCCGCGGTCATTAGCCGACGGACCGATCTGGCCGGTGCCTGGCACCAGACCTGATAAGGTGACGGCATGGATGACGGATCGCGATTGGCAGACAAGATTAAGGTGGTGACCAGTCAGGCTGGACGCCCAATCGTTCGTCTGGGTGTCATCGGCGACGCCCACGCCGAGGATTCGCGGTTGTGTCAGGCGCTTACTATGCTGGCAGGGGAGTCCGTCGATGCAATCGTCTGTACCGGCGATCTGGTCGATGGTACCGGCAGCCCGGATGCGGTGGTGCGCGATCTGCGGCGGGCAGGCGTCCACACGGTCCTTGGCAACCACGACCGCTGGTTGCTTGAGGACAAGGCGCGTCACGTCCCGGATGCGCACCTGGCAACGGATCTGGAAACCGGGACGGTCGACTATCTCAAGTCGCTGCCACGCGAATGCGACGTCGAGACGTCACGGGGGCCGCTGCTCCTTTGCCATGGTGTGGGCCGCAACGACCTGCGCAAAGTGTGGCCGGGATCGGCACGCATGCCTCCGGAGCGAAGTCGCAGGCTGGACAAGATCATCGCGCAGGGTCGCTATCGATTTGTCCTGAACGGACACATGCACTTTCGCGTGTTGGTGCACTTCCCTGACCTCACGCTGATCAACGCCGGAACGCTGCAGGGCGTTCACAAACCCGGCTTTTCCGTGCTCGACTTCGATCGCAACGAAGTCACGCCCTTCACGTTCGCTACCGAGGACGCGCGCGAGCCTGGTGATCGTGCGGACGGGGGCGAGGTCATTGATGAGCCCATTCACCGGATGCCGCCCCATTCGATGCAACCGATACCGGGCCGGCGGGTATGGCGCAACACGCAGGAGTTCGATGGCAACTGGGAACCGACCCGGCTGTTTTGAATCTGTCGAGGGGGGGGCTGACTGCGCGCCAGGGCTCAATTCGCATGGTGGTCGCCAGAAGCGTGTCGCTAGCCTCGAGGCGTGGCCGGTCAAAAGCCGGGATCGTTGCCCCTGGCGACCGCCCCGGTTTGCGGGTCGCCCCCCAGAGCGCGCGCCGATGGTGCGGCCGGACGAGATGCGAAATGAATGCTCCGCAAGCCCGAGAGGCCATTCGGGTTGCCGGTGCAGCGGGTCCTGTGCTCGTGGCTGTCAAGACAAGGTCAATCAAGCCGCAAGGCAAAGTGATAGGGCAGACGGCCTCACATCATGTAAGGTGCGTGTCCCATGAATCGACCGAATTTCCTTCGGCTGATCCTGGGTTTGTGTTGTCTCACTGGCGGCCCTCAGGTCGCTGCGGTCGACAAGAACCTGGCACAGCTTGTCGACGTTGAGTTGCTGACGCCGATGGCACAAACGATGCCAGGTGCCGCTGCCGTCGTCGCGATCGATGGCAAAGTCGCGCTGCTGCGCACGTGGGGTGTGCGGCAAGCAGGTGCCAGTGACAAGGTCGATGGACAAACACTTTTCCGGCTCGCTTCCGTGTCAAAGACCTTTGCAGGTGCCGCGGGCGCCAAGGTTGTCAGTGAAACCGACCTTGAGTGGCACACGACGATCAGCGGCCAGGTCGATGGCCTGCGATTTAAGGTCCCTGCTCGTGGCAATGATATCAATCTGAGGCACGTATTGTCCCAGGGCACCGGCCTCATTCCGCACGCTTACACCAATCTCGTTGAGGACAATATGTCCTTCGACCGGATTCTGCGAAAAATGCACAAGGTGGACTTCATCTGCGAGCCGGGCCAGTGCTACAGCTACCAGAATGTGGCGTTCAGCCTGGTCGGTGAGGTCATTGAGCAAGCGACCGGTATGGACTACTCAAGTTATCTCACCAAGCGCATCTTTGAGCCGCTTGCCATGAAGCGCGCATCGATTGGTTTTCGCCCCTATGTCGATGACACGAATCACGCGCGGCCGCATCGCTGGAACGGCGAGGACTGGGCCGTGACCCGAATCACCTCGGAGTTCTATCGGGTGCCCCCTGCGGCCGGAGTCAATGCGAGCATCGACGACATGGCGATCTGGCTGCTCGCGCAACTCGGGCAGAAGCCCGAGGTGCTCGGTGCACCCCTATTGGACGAGATGCATCGCGGCATCCAGCGCTCGTCGCGCAAACAAGCGCACTATCCGCGCAATCCACGATTGGGGCCCGTGTACTACGGCCTCGGCTGGCGGGTGTTCGAATATGGTGGCCAGCCGGGTTTCGTGCACCACGGCGGCTACGTCCGGGGCATGCGCAGCGAGATGGTCCTGAACCGGGAGTTGGGTGCCGGGCTCGTCTTTCTGACCAACTCCGAACCACGCAACCTGGGTGATCTGGTGTTTGCGTTCGTGGATCTTCTGTTGCAGGAGCGAGGCGCGGTGACGTCGGCGAGCGCAGCGGATTGAGGCTCCGGTCTACGGAAGTCGATTGCTTGAAATGCTATGAATCGGTTGTAGGGCTCGTTTGAAAGCTACTCTGTTGCAAAGCGGCCGTGGTTCAAAGGCGCACTATTCGAAGTACCAGGTCGCGGGGTGATAGGCCATGGTCCAGCGGTTGTCCCAGCCCCAGATGCCGTTGGGGATGACGTTTTTTAGCCGCTTTGAGATGACGACCGGATGTGGGGCGAGGCCCACGGTTCCCACTGTCCACAGCTTCTCGGCACCCACGTGGGTCATTTTGCGGCCGGCGGCGAGGCGCAGCACGGGGTCGGTTGACGTGCGCATGTCGTCGGTCCAGGTCTGCAGTTGCCGGATGATAGGTGGCGGCTTCTCGCCCAGCGTGCCGTCGGTTTGATAGTAGCGCGCCCAGTCATTCCACATGGTGGCCCACCAGCCGGTCGTCCGCGGCACCCACCAGTCGGGCGTTAATGGAAAGAGGATGTCGGTGACCCGGCCGGCGTGCCAGAGCGACATCTGCATTTCCCCTGCCTGGGCGCGCGCCGACATCAGGCTCCGGTCCACCAGCTTCAAGCGCAGGTCGATGCCGATGGCACGCCAGTAGTCCAGTATCAGATCCATGGAGATGCCCTTCGGCGTCTCAAAGTCGAGAAACTCCATGGTGATGATGAGCCGCGTGCCATCGGCATACTCGCGCATGGCATCGCCATCGATGTCGTGGAGTCCCATCTCGTCCAGCAGTTGGTTGGCGTAGGCGGGGTCGTACCGCAGATGAGCGCGCGCGAGTTCTTCCTCGTACCAGGCGCTCGATGGGTGCACGCTCACCTGGCTGGGCGTGCCGCGACTAAAGTAGATGATGTCGTTCATTTCGTCGCGATAGATGGCGTGGGACAGTGCCTTGCGAAAACGATCATCCCAGTAGAGATCCCGCAGTTTCTGGTCCGGGTGATTGAAATTGAACTGAATGACGACGTCGCTCGTGTGCAGGCGCTCCCAGATGTGTACCTTGATCAGCCCAGTGCGCTCGCCGAGTTTGAGCAGAGGAATGTCCTGGGTGCGCAGCGTAAACGCGGCGAAGTCGAGCTGACCTGTCACTGCCTTGGCCGTCACCACCTCGGCGTTGTCGAGGATCGCTTCAGCATCGATGGTGTCGATGTACGGCAGTTGCTGGCCCAGTCGGTCGACCTTTGGGTAATACGGATTACGTTCAAAGCGGACCGTAATCGGTGAGCGGCCGACAATCTTGAATGCGCGCAGTGTGGGGACCTGCGCGCTCTCCTCAATTGTTCCCCCGCGCAGCGCGCTGACCATCGCCATCCAGGTGATGAAACCCAAGTCCTCCACGCGCTTGTCGACGATCACGCGGTCTGTGAAGGCTGGGTGGATGTGACGAAAGTAGTGCGCGGGATCGGCGAAGTCATGACGCTGTGCCAGAAAATTCACAAAGAGGGGATTGGGATCCGTGAAGACGTACCGGAACGTCAGGTCATCCACACGTTCGATGCGCCCGCCTGAAATCAGCCGCGACGTAACGGGCGACATGTCGTTGTCCATCCAGATGTGGTTGAACGTGAACATGAAATCATCGCTGGTGAGCGGCACGCCGTCCGACCATTTCAGTCCCCGGCGCAGGGTGATGGTGGTTGTGCGGCCGTCTTCGCTCACCGTCCAATGCTCGGCGAGATTAGGCAGCAGCGTCCGCATGTCCGCGGCGAAGGTCAGTGACGGTTCCCAGTTGAAGAACTGCCAACTGTCGCCGAGCGTGATGATCGCTTTGCCGCCATGGCGGCCGATTTCGCCGTAGGGCTCCAAAACGATCGGGTCATCCGGGAGGCGGTCGGCGACGGGGGGCAGGCCGAGACCATCGAGCATGGGGCTCTGTTTGAAATGGGTGATGCCGAGTTCGCTGGCGGTCTTTGGGGGTTCGAACCAGGCGAGCGGCCAACCCTTCTCTTTGGCCATTTCCGCGTTGGCGGCTGTGTCCGCTGCAACGTCATTGGCCGCTGCGAGGCTGGATGCGAGAGCAGTCATGAACACGACAATCGCGATGGCGGGGACCAGGATGGCGGGGACCAAGACAGGGTGTGCAATCGTTTCTGCTGTGGCAAAAATCCGGTCCATCACGCGTGTCACCATCGCTGAACTTTGAGTCTTAAGAACGGGTACTGAAATGGGAGGTGAAGATGAAACTGCACTATATGCGCAGTGAACATTGGCACACAATCCCGAAGCTGCGGCGTGGGTATCCGAGTGCCGGGTGCCGTGCGAACACGCGGTGGGCTGCGCCGTGGATGAGGGGTGGGTGGCGGGCGGTTTGTCGTGACAATTCGAAACGGTAAGTGATGATGCCTGCAGAAAAGCGCCGGACAAAGCGCAAGGGTGCGCCAGACAGACGCATGGAACTCAGCCTGGATGGTCTCGTCTGCGGTGTCGACGAGGTCGGCTATTCGCCCCTTGCCGGGCCGGTTCTGGCGGCGGCTGTCATTCTGGGCCGCGGACCAAGACCGCGAGCGCTCGCGGGGATGCGTGATTCAAAACAACACAGTCGTGCCCAGCGCGAGCGCTTCCATGATGTCATTGTGCAAATAGCCGACGTTGGGATCGGCGCGGCGTCGGTTGCCGAAATCGACTCGCGGAATATCTATCAGGCGAACCGACTCGCGATGGCGCGTGCGGTCGGCGCATTGGATGCCGTGCCCGCGATCGCGTTGGTGGATGGTAATTTCAAGCCAGACCTGCCGTGCGCCTTCAAGAATGTGGTCAAGGGCGACGAGACGTGTCTTTGTATTGCGGCCGCGTCAATCGTGGCGAAAGTGACGCGGGACCGAATGATGGAAGCATGGAGCCGGGAGCATCCGGTATACGGCTGGGAGTCGAACGCAGGCTACGGCACAGAAACGCACTTGCTGGGCTTGTTGCAGCATGGACCGACGGCCTTGCATCGGCGCAGCTTTGCGCCGCTTCGAACGTGGCTCGCTGAGAGCGCAGTACCGCCGGCATTTCGCTTCGAGCCCATCGATGCGCCGCGTCCGTTCGGGCAACTGTTCGCACTCCGTAACGGCATGTTTGCCGTACTGGATGACGTGCAGCGGCATGTCGGCGTGCTCGCGCTTGGCGCTGGGGGCTGGCGGTTCAGGGCGATGGCGTACGGGCAGGCAGGGCGCGAGCAGGCGCAGGCGGGGCGCGAGCGGATCGTTGCGGCTGGACCGTTCGCGCAGATCCACAACATGACCGTGCCGGAGCCGTCACTCGACGCGCTGCGCGCCCTTGTCCACGGCAATGCCCGTTAGTCTTTTTTGGGGAGGGGGGGTGTGGGCACACCGCCCCGATTACCGATCACCCCAGGTACGAGCCGCCACTCACACGACCCGCCTTCGGGTCGGTGATGACATGAACGACTGCGGGTCGGTTGGCCCCGAGTGCACGGGCGAGCGCGGGCGCCAGTTGGTCGGCGGTCTCGACGCGTTCCATGTGCCCGTCGACCATTTCTGCGAGCTTCTCGTAGTTGGCCGGCAGCAGCTTGGCGATTCGCGGCGAGTCGGCAGGAAACATGGCGTCCTGAATCGTGTGCCCGGCGATGCCCTCATTGTTGCAGACGACAAAGACCACGTTGGCGCCGACCCGTGCTGCGGTCTCCACCTCCATGGCGGCTGCGCCGAACGCATAGTCGCCGAGGACCGCAACGGATGTCGAGTCCGGTCGCGCGAGTTTGGCGCCGATGGCATAGGGAACGCCGGTGCCCATGCAGCCGGTGGTGCCCGCATTGAAGCGTGACCTCGCAACATAGCTGGGCAGCAGAACGCGGCCGATACCCATCGTTATCTCACCGTCTACGGCGATATTTGCGTCGCGGGGCAGGGCGTCCTTGACCGCAGTCAGAACCCGATGCGGGTCAAGCGGACTGGCATTGGACTCCACCCGATCAGTCAGGCGTGAATTGTTGTCTGCGCTGCGTGCGGCAAGTGATTCCATCCAACCGGTGCCGGTGCAGGCGAGGGGGCGATCGGCCAACCGCTCGACAAGTGCGTGCGCCGCGTTGGCGGCGTCAGCGATGATGCCGATCTCGACGTCCGCTGCGCTCCACATTTCCTCTGCGACCACGTCAATCTGCGCGATGCGCACGCCCTCTGCGTAGCGTGGCGCTTTGCCGAACTGAAAGATCCAGTTGAAGCGACCGCCGATCATGACAATCGCGTCGGCGTCGGCAAGGGCTGCGGAGCGCGCGGCATTCATGAAGGCGGGATGGTCGTCAGGAATCACGCCACGACCCATCGGCGACGTGATGTACGGGATGCCGAGACTGACGAGTTCGGTGAGTGGCTCGCCCGCATCTGCCCAGGCGGCACCTTTGCCCAGCATGATCAGCGGACGCTGGGCCGTTCTCAGCATGTCGGCAACCTCGTCCATCGCTGCCGGGTCAGGGTGTGGTGCAAAGACGTTGGGCATCCGTTCGCGAATACCCGCTTTGTCTTCTTCGATTCGGCGTGACACGTGCTCGCCGGGGAAGTCGAGATAGACACCGCCGGGGCGTCCCGAGATGGACTTGCCGAGGGCAAGATGCGTTAGTTCTGCAATTCGTGACGTACTGTCCACCTGCTGGATCCACTTGCAGGCGGGCCGGGCGAAGGCCATCTGGTCCGCTTCCTGGAAACCACCCAGACCACGCGTCGAACTCTGCGCAGACCCGCCGAGCACGACAAGGGGCATTGATGATTCGGTCGCGACATACAAAGGCGTGATGGCATTGGTCATGCCGGGGCCGGATGCTGCGACCATGACGCCCGGCTTGCGGTTGACATAACCCCACGCGCTCGCCATGAAGCAGGCGGATTCCTCGTGACGACAGTTGACGACGGTCATGCCGATTTCTGTCGCGCCGGCAAACACCTGGATCATGGGGCCGCCGACGACCCCGAATATTGTGTCGACACCCGCGGCTTTGAGTTGTCGTGCCGCGATCTGGCCACCGTTTAGTTCCATGACTGTGTCCCATAATTTGAGTTGGACGGAGCATAGTCCGGTCGGCGGCGATAAGACATCGAGCGACCGGCGCCTGGCGGTTGTCATAACTAATTCCTGTCCCAACCACACTTGCATGAATTTGAGCAGTCCAATGCTCACTTTGGCCTTCGGGAGAGGGCACCGTACTCCCTGAAACTGGTACCATCGCCGTCTTTCAACCCTTCAACCTTTCAACCCTTTCAACCCTTTCAACCCTTTCAACCCTTTCAACCCTTTCAACCCTTTCAACCCTCAGCCTTCACCCTTCACCCTTCACCCTTTCAACCGATGGTGCGATCAATGTCGCAGTTGATTTCGCGTCGCCCCATCTACTTCGGTTATTGGCTGATCGGTGCTGCTTTTGTAGCCCAGTTTGCGGCTGCCGGGATGCAAAATTACGTAATCGGCCCGTTCCTGACGCCGATGACGCTCGAACTTGAGTGGACCCGGGCCGAGTACACCATCTCTCGCACGATTGGCCAGTTCGTCGCTGCGGGGGCGGGGTTCCTGATCGGTGCGAAAGTCGATCGCTACGGTCCGCGGCGATTCATGCTGACGGGCGCGGTGTTGCTTGCAATCGCGCTCTTCTTGAGTGGCTACGTAACGAGTCTTTGGCACTGGATCGTGCTGAACGGTCTTGCGGTTTCGATTGGTGCGTCGCTGGTCGGCAACTTCGTTGTCAACGTTACGCTTTCCCGGTGGTTCGTCAATTTTCGCGGGCGAGCGATCGCTTTTGCGGCCATGGGGGTCTCTGCAGCTGGCATTGTGCTGACACCGCTCGTGACGTTCTCCATTGATGCGGTTGGCTGGCGCGACACCTGGCACCTGTTGGGGCTTGGTACCTTGCTGGTCATCACGCCGATTTGTCTCGTGATGCGGCGTTCACCGGAAGATTACGGGCTGGAACCGGATGGTGGAACGGCGGTTGCGAGCGCGGCCCAGCGCGTCAAAGACGACTTTGCCAATTCGCTGACCCGGCGTGAGGCGCTGCGAACCGTTACCTTCTATTGGCTCGTGATCGCGTTTGGGCTCTTCACGATTAATATCCCGGTCATGCTGCTGCAGACGCTGCCGTTCATGACCGACGCGGGCTTCCCGCGCTCGACCGGCGCGTTCATGATCGTGCTCATCAGCATTCCGGCTTTTGCATCAAAGCCGGTGTGGGGATGGCTCATCGACGGTGTCCGCGGCGCGCCGCTTGCGGCGATCTCGTCAGCCCTTTCTGCCGTTTCGCTCGTCATGATTGTGTTTGGCGTCAGCACAGGCCCGATCTGGGTGACCTATGCCGGTTTCGTCCTGCTCGGCTTCGGTTGGGGCGGCATGATCCCGTTGCAGGAGGTCATCTGGGCCTCCTATTTTGGCCGACGTCACTTAGGTGCGGTGCGCAGCGCCGCGCTGCCGTTTGCGCTCGTCTTTGGCGCAGGTGCCCCGCTTGCCACATCCTATAGCTTTGATGTCATCGGCAATTACAACGCTGCCTTCCTGACTCTTGCTGCGCTCAGCCTTCTGGCGGCCGTGCTGCTTCTGGTCGTGCCGAAACCCCGGTAGCTACAGTGCAGGGCCATCGCTGCGAATGCCAAAGTCGGTGCGGGTTCACAATCCGTTGTCATGAAGGAACGCGGATACCGCCCGGTTGAATGCTACGGGCTGGTCGATGTTGGAGGCGTGGCCCGCATCCGGGATGACGACCTTTTTTGCGTTTGGAATCTTTTCGCTCATGTAATCGGTTGCCTTCAGGAACGGCTCGTCGTTCGCCCCGACAAGAACCAGTGACGGCACCGTGATGTTGGTCAGAGACTGGATGACGGAAGGGTCGTGTTGCGTCAGCATGCCCCGGGCCGCGTGGGCGAGGCCCGCTGCACTCTTGTGTTGGGTTGCAGCCATCTCCACGCTGCGGCCGGTCAATGCGGCAAGCCCTTTCTCATCCAGGTTGCCTCCGGTCGCGTTTGCGGTCTGATTCCATGCGTCGCGGCCACGATCACTGTTGTATCCGGGCCCGGTGTCGATGATCAGCAAACAGTGGGTTCGCCCGGGATGCGCGAGGTTGAAGGCAAGCGACATGTACCCGCCCAGCGACAAGCCGCCGATGACCGACTGTTCGCAGCCGTGGTGGTCGAGCAGCGCGGCCATGTCCGCGACTGTGTGAGCTTCGGAGTAGGCGTCAGGATCGTCAGGCGAAGCGGACCGGCCGTGACCGCGCATATCCCAGAGAATCAGTGTGTGCTCGCTGCTCAGGGCATCGATCTGCCCCTGCCACATCTGCGAGGTCGCTGAGAAACCATGGGTCAGAAGGATTGCGGGCCCGGCGCCGTGGGTTTCAAAATAGAGGGTCGTATCGTTGATTTCGATGGTGCTCATGGGTAGATGGTGCTCATAGGTCGATTGGGTTCATTTCGTGCGTCAGGTCGTGGGTGGGTGGGTGGGTGCAAGGGATTGAGCCGTCACCCTGAGTCTGCTGTCCCGCCCGTTGGCGTGGCAACGTGCCGCACGTTGGCGGCGAACAGGAAAATCGCGATTATCGCCAGCACTGCGGCGACCAGGAATCCTGCACCGGGCAGGTAGATGGGCGCGCAATCACTGGTGAAGTAGGTGAATACCTGCGTGATTGCGAAGGGACCGATGATCGCGGCCAGGCTGCCGACGCTCGCATTCACACCCTGCAACTCGCCCTGTTGGTTCGCAGGCACCTGATTCGACATGATGCTCGAGACGGCCGGGCCGACCATGTTCGAGAGCGCGGACATCAGCATCCATGCGTAGAGCACAAGCCCATTCGGCGCAAGTGCGATGCCGATGTAGGCCGATGCGGCTGCCAGCAAGCCGATGAACGCGGTGCGTTGTGGCCCGAAGCGGGGAATCACAATGCGAATCAGGTAGCCCTGCACAAATGCCATCAATATGCCCACGACACCCAACGAGAGTCCGACATCTAACGGCGACCAGTCGAACTTCTCCATCGTGTAGAAGCTCCAGTTGGACGGGTAGACGTGGTGCCCGATGTTGTAGACGAACATCACGCCGAGAAGCCCGATCAACATGGGAAAGCGGCCGATTTGTTTCAACGCGTTGTGTGGCAGCGCACGGGCCAGTTCGAACGGACGGCGGTTTTCCTGAGGGAGCGTCTCGCGCAATACAATGAGGCCATAGCCGGTGTTGACGAACGCAAGTGCCGCGGCGGCAAAGAACGGTGCCCGCGTGTCCCATTCGCCGAGCAGACCGCCGAGCGTTGGGCCGAAGATGAAGCCAAGGCCGAATGCCATACCAAGCAGACCAAAATTCTGCGCCCGCTCCTCTGGCGGGGTCACGTCCGCGATCAGGGCGTTGGCAGTGGAATAGGTCGCGCTCGCGAAGCCCGTCAGCACACGCCCCAGAAAGAGTACCCACAGCGTCGTCGCCAGCCCCGAGATGACGTAATAGATGCCCAGCGTGAAGAGGGAAGCGAGCAGAACCGGCTTGCGGCCGAAGCGGTCGCTCAGGTTGCCGAGGATCGGTGCCGCGAGAAACTGCAGCGCGGCGAAGCTGACGACGAGGTAGCCCGCGACGGCAGATGTTGACGACAGATCACCGCCGGTCAATTCCATCAGGAGGTTCGGCAATACCGGCATGATGAGACCGAACCCGACTGTGTCGATGAACGCGGTGATGACAACGAAGATCATCGCGTGCTTCTTGTTCACTCACTCTCCTCTTTGCGAGTCGAAACGGCTCGGGTTCCGGGGCGCAGCGCGTCGGGTGTGTTACTCCCTGACATTGGGCTTAAGGCGCCGCTCCTGTGCGCGGGCGAGCACCAAAGCGTGGGGATAAATCTGTTCGGTTGTGCGTGTTGGCACAACCTTCGCATCCACGTTGGCGCGCGGCTTTTATTGATGTGGCTCTTATTGATGTGGATAGCATAGGCGTGCGTGCGGGTATTGCCGCCCGACTGCCTCTGGCCAACCATGCTGCCGTCTTGGCGCCGGTGAGGTGGTCAACCCGGGATCGACAGAGGCTACTGTCAGAGCCTCTTACGCTTGTGCTTGTCGAAGAAATCAAAGATGTCCGCCATCTTCTGCGGCGCGATGTCACTGTGACCGCCGCCTGGCACTTCGAGGTAGCTGACGGTTGCTTCTGCGTCCTGCAGGGCCTTGACCATCTGGCGAGATCCTTCGACCGACACGGTCCGGTCAGCGTCGCCATGCACGACAACCTGTGCAATATGCTTGATGGTGTCAGCGGTATTGGGGTCGCCGCGGCCTGCGATGGGGCCGAGTCCGGCCCAAATGTCGGGGTGCTTCGCCGCGATCCGCCAGGTGCCGATTGCACCCATCGAATGGCCCATCAGGTAGATGCGGCGTTTGTCGATGTTGAAAGTTTCCTGCGCAAGGTCCAGCACCTGCATCACGTCTGCTTCGCTCAGTTCGCCCCGGCGTGGGTCGCCGCGGCGGCTCGATCCGTATCCGCCGTCAACGCGATAGCCCATGGGCGCGACCATGATGTAACCGCGTTCCTCGGCGAGCGGCTTCATGCCGTAAAACTCCCGGAACATGGAGTCCTCGTTGCCGCCGAGTCCGTGCAGGGCGACGATGAGTGGGAACGGCTTGCCTTTCCGGCGTTTTTTCTGGTTTTTACTTTTGGTCGGATTGGACGAAACGTATGCCGCAGGTACGAAGATCCGATAAGGCATGATTTCACCCGCGGCCGATAGCAGGTAGTGGCGTTCGAAGTCGCCGGCACGATCTGTGAATGGATCCTTATTCGCTTTTGCCGCCTCGGCGACGGACTCTGCCGCGGCAATCTCCTCATCGATGTCGAAGCCGCGCGACGGCACCATCCCGGCGTTCACTTTGCGCATGAAGTCCAGCGGATAGAGGATATCCGCTTGCAGGCGCTCGGATGCAGACGCCGCCCCTGCGCGCAGCGCAGCGACGCGGGTGTCCAGATTCCTGCGGACATAGATCAGAACTGATGTCGTGCCAATTTCTGCGCCTTCGCTCATGACCGTCGCATACATTTCGTAATCGCCATCCGCGACTTTGCTGACATCTATCTCCGCGACTGCTGGTTCTGCAATGAGGTCGAAGCCAGCGTCCGGGACATTGCCGAGGTCCATCAATTTCTTGCCCGGCGCGCCACGCCCGCGCCGGCCCGTGCGCTTTTCATGTAACGCCAGTTGGACAGAGATGCGACTGGTTTTGAGCAGGGTGGAGGGATAAATCTGTCCAAGGCGCACGGTGAGCAGTCGCGACGGGTCTACGAAATCGTTACTTGTGCGCAGCACGAGCGATGCGCTGAAGTCGTCTGTTTCAGTCCAGGTGCCGCGACTGGTTAGCGCGAGGCCCCTGGCGAGTTGGCGTCTGGCTTCGCCCGCCCGACCACTCGTGAACGCGGCAAAGAGTGCGGTGTCAACTTCCGCGATCCGGGCCGCGAGGTCTCCCTCGGGCGTCGAACGCGCCTTGGACATGCCGTAGACGAGGCCGAGCGACGAGAGGCTGGGCAAGGCATCGGCCGACGTTACCGGCGCGGTCAGTGACAGGACGATACCCGTCGCGAACACCAGTGAAGCCACGCGTGATACGACCTTTGACGGCGCGCTTGATCGCATTATCGCGGGCGGTTGTGCGAAGCGAGTGCCGGGGTGGCCGTTTGCTTCAATCGGTCGCGCGCTGGGGCAGGGCCTGCCACGGGCAGCATGGGAGAAGAGGCGCATGATCATGTTGAGTTCCTCTGTAAATGTCGCAGCAGATCACTAAACCCAGCGGCAGTCAAAAGCGCGAGCGCAGGGTGTGGCCGGTGTGGCCGGTGCGGGTTGAGCGTCTTGCTGGCGTTCGCGAATGCTGGCCGCCCCCGTATGGGGCTGGCAACTGTGGCAGTATTGATCGTCCCCTTCCATTTGGTAAATGCCATGACAGGACCTGGTAAATCGACGGTTTGGATTTCGCCCGCAAAATGGCTGTTATTTGCGCTTGGCTTGATGCTCGTGATCGCGCAACCGGCAAACGCCGCGCCAGACGTGTGGGGCAAGCCGTTTCCGGGTCATCGCGTGATCGGCAATCTGTATGCGGTCGGGACCTATGACCTGGCGGTCTTTCTGATTACGTCGGACGAAGGCCACATGCTGATCAACACCGGTCTTGAGGACTCAACCGCGCTCATTCGAGAGAACGTCTCTTCATTGGGCTTCAGGTTGGAGGACGTGCGGGTCCTGCTGACCATGCAAGCACACTGGGATCACGCGGCGGCGTTTGCCGAGATCAAGGCGCTGACGTCGGCGCGAATGCTCGCGACTCGGGGTGATGCGCGCGTCCTCGAAGATGGCGGGTTGTCAGACCCGCACTTCGGTGGAAAAGTCTCCTTCAAGCCAGTCACGGTCGATCGGATCATTGCTGATGGCGAGGTGATCTCGCTCGGTGACATCCGACTCCGTGTACATGAACATCCGGGTCATACGGAAGGTAGCTCCAGCTATACCATGGTCGTGAGTGAGGGTGGCCGTGATTACCGCGTTGCTATTGCGAATATGGGCACCATCAACGCGGGCAAAAAGCTGTTTGTTGACCCGACCTATCCCGGTGCCGGGCAGGATTTCGCCGACACTTACCGCAAGCAGCGGGCAATGCAGGTTGATGTGTGGGTGGCCGCCCACGGCAGTCAATACGGTCTCCACGACAAATTTAAGCCCGGCCAGGCGTACGCTCCGTCGACCTTTGTCGATCCTGCGGGTTTTCTGGCGGCGATCTCGCGGCTTGAGAAGCACTACAAGGAATACGTCGCGAAGGAACGGAGTCATTCGGAGTAGACGCTTGCCGTGGCTTGCAAACCAGCCGTCTCCAGGAGCCATCTCCAGGAAAGAAGCCTCGCGATTCCAGGAATTAACGAAGGAGTAGATGGATGAAACTGAGCTGGTCGCACGCGGTTCTCTATGTTCGTGAGCCGGACAAGATGATTGACTTCTATACGCAGGTGCTGGGTTTCGCGCTGACTGATCGGGGGCCGCTCGGTAAGAGCGACGGGCCGGAGATCATGTTCTTCAGTCAGGAACCGGAGGAGCACCATCAGGTGGCGATGATCACGACGCGCAAAGATGAGACGCCGTCAAACACCGTCAACCACTTTGCGTTTCGGGTGGATGAGTTTGAGGAAGTGCGTCAACTGGCCCGGACACTGGCGGGCGTCGACGGCGTCAAGGTCGCCCCGCTGTCGCATGGCAACACGTTGTCGATTTATTTCAATGATCCCGAGGGCAATGGCCTTGAGGTGTTCTGGGACACCCCGTGGCATGTCGCGCAACCGCAGGGTCAGCCATGGGATCTCGCGCTTGCCGAGGACGATGCCCTTGCGTGGGTCAAGTCCTCCTTTGGTGGCGAGTCAAGCTTTGTGCCGCGCGAGGAGTTTTATGGACCCCGTCGCGGATAGGCGGCAGGGTACGGGCGGTGCCCGGAGGTAAGCCGATAAATAACGAAATCCCATCACGAGAGACGCTTCTCGCGCGGATCAAAGAAATCTGGCCGTTGCTGGATGAAACCGCCACCAAGTCAGAGCAGTTACGCACACTGTGTCCGCAGGCACTGCAAGCGTTGCATGGGGCTGGGCTGTTCGGTCTGTGGGTGCCCACGGAGAGCGGCGGGTACGACACTGATCTTGTGACACAGATTGACGTGATGGTCGCGGTTGCCCATGCCGATATGTCGGCGTGCTGGACCATGATGATCGGCAACTCAACCACCGCCGCCATGGCGATCGGCTTGCCGGATGAGGGTCTGGCTGAGGTGTTCTCAGGCGACCGTCTGCCGATAGCCGCCGGTTCCCTCAAACCTTCCGGCCAGGCTCGCAAGGTTGAAGGTGGTTATGTAGCCAACGGCAAGTGGGGCTTCGGCAGCGGCGTTCATCACGCAAGTTATGTCATCGCCAACTGTTTGACCGCGGAGGGGTCGCCCACGGGTCTTGTCGTTCCGATCGATCAGGTGCAGATCCATGATGACTGGCATGTGTCGGGGCTCTGCGGTTCGGGCAGCAGTAGCTATTCGATATCGGAAGTCCATGTACCCGAACACCGCGTTCTTGGCCGCAATCGCCGCAGTGTCGGCCGGCGCAGCAACCCGGGTCCGCGCCTGCCGATCGAGCACGCGTCGGTTTCACTCGGCGGCGCACGGCGTGCGCTCGACGAGATCACCCGCCAGGCAGCGCAAAAGTTCCGGCTGTCCGAGCGAGCGTCGGTTGCCAGTAAACAGAGCGTGCAGGTTGACCTCGGTAAACTTGAAGCCGAGTGGGAGGGCCTGCGCGCAGGTGTGCGTCACTCGGCGGCAGAGATGGCCCGGATCAGTCGGGAAAACCCGCCTGGCCTGATGTCCGCCGCTGCGAGACTCCGCGCCGTATGTGCGTACGCAACAGAGCAGTCCCTCGCTATTGGCGGGCGGGTTCTGCGGCATTCGGGGGCGAGCGCGGTCGCCAGCAATAACGTTTTGCAACGCATCCATCGAGACCTTACAGTTGCAGCACAGCACATCATGATCGGCGATGTTGCGTACGAGGAGTTCGGGAGGGATTTACTTGGGATTTCGGACGAGTGATGTCATCCCGGGTTACCGGGACCCAGGGTTAAGGTGATCCTGCGATGGTCCCCGCAGCAGATTCGGCGATTCGATCCTGCAGGCGACTCGTTCAGCCGTTCAGTCCTTGAGGGGGCGACGCCAATACAACGCCGACCAACTAACTATCCAGCCACGACGAGGTTGATCACGCTATGAGTATCAAAACGCTGACGGAGAGGCGCGAGCGACTGCTCGGAACCCGGGTCCCGCTCTTTTATGAGGAGCCGGTCCACATCGTGCGCGGCGAGGGCATCTTTCTGTACGATGCCGATGGCAAGCAGTATGTCGACATGTACAACAATGTGCCCTGCGTTGGCCATGCGAATCCGCGAGTTGTGGGCGCGATGCAGCAGCAGGCGGGCATGCTTAATGTCCACAGCCGTTACCTGCACGAGGGAATTTTAGACTACGCGGAGCGGATAACCGGTCTGCACCACGACTCACTGACCCGTGCGGTTTTTTGCTGCACGGGGACTGAGGCAAGTGAGATCGCGATGTTGATGGCGCGTGCCGCAACCGGTGGGCGCGGCATCATCTGCTCTGATGGTGGCTATCATGGCAACAGCACGGAAGTGCGCCGCCTGTCCGTTGCGCGGCGTGACCCGGAAGGCAATCACGAGATTCGCGCCATACCCTACCCCCAGAAATACCGGCCATTGGACCGGAGTGCAACCGAGGCGGAACTGACCGGGTTGTACCTTGATCAGGTGCGTGTGGCGATCGCTGATTTTGCGAAGAACGACATCCCGTTTGCTGGCATGTTTGTCTGCTCGTTGCTGCTGAATGAAGGACTGCCGGATATCCCTGCGGGATACATGGCGAAGGCGGCCGCAATCGTTCGCGAGGCGGGTGGCGTGTTCATCGCCGACGAGGTGCAGGCAGGCTTTTGTCGCTCCGGGCGCTGGTGGGGTTACGAGGTCTCGGACTTCGTCCCTGATATCGTTACGATGGGCAAGCCGATGGGCAGTGGCTTGCCGTTTGCCGGCGTTGTCGCCCGGCCTGAACTCGTCGATGCATTCCGCACGAACACGGGTTACTTCAATACCTTCGCGTCGTCACCCCTGCAAGCTGCGGTGGGTATGGCGGTGCTGGATGTGATCGAAGACGAAGACCTGCGTAGTAATGTCAACGATGTTGGGGCTTACATTCGAGCGGGGCTCGGTGACATGCAACCGGAATACGAGTCGATGGGAGACGTGCGCGGCCATGGGCTCGCGGTCGTCGTCGATTGGGTCACGGATCGGGAGTCGCGCGAGCCAGACCGCAAGGGTGTGGTGGCCGTCGTTAATCGGCTGAAGGAGAAGGGCTTTCTGATGGGCAATGCCGGTTCGCTCGGCAACGTCCTCAAGATGCGTCCGCCGCTCATCTTCTCGCGGGACAATGCGGATGCCTTTCTGGCCGCGTTCAGGGAGACCATGCAGGAGTTCTATGGCAACGCCTGAGGTTGGTGCGGGTCTGCACGCGCTGGCAGAACAAGCGCTTGCTGCCTGGGACCTCGTCGGTGCAGCCATCAAACCGGTCAGTGTCAGTGAAAACATCACGTTTCGTGTGGACAAGGCGGGTGCCGCGTACGTGCTGCGCATTCACCGGCCTGGTTACCACAGCCTGGCGGAGCTTCAGTCGGAGCACGTGTGGACGAACAGCCTGATTGCTGCGGGTCTGGATGTGCCTGTGCCGCTTCGCACCGTTGATGGGGAGGGCTACATCACGCTGCCCTACGCAGGTGGTGTGCGCAATATCGGGGTTCTCAGGTGGGTGGAGGGCGAGGTCCTTGGTGGGATCATCGAACGCCATCCAGAACGCGTAACCCGGCATTTCCGACAGATCGGCGCGATCGCGGCGGCGGTTCATAATCAATCGTCGGGATGGCCGCTGCCCGCCGGCTTCAAGCGCCACAGCTTCGACGTTGACGGCCTGATGGGGCCCGATCCGTTCTGGGGCAGATTCTGGGAGATGGATCATCTCGACGAAGCCGGGCGCGCGCTTGTTGTTACCGCCCGTGACCGCATAGCGCAGACGCTCGGCGCGTACGGCAAGGCCCCGCAAACCTACAGCCTGATCCATGCGGACCTGCACCCTTACAATGTCGTCATCGGTGAAGGTGAAGGTGAGGGTGAAGGTGAATGTGCGGGTGAAGGTGAGGGCGGGTTGCACGTGATTGATTTCGACGACGCTGGCTTCGGCTGGCATCACTATGAGCTGGCAGTGGCACTCTATAACTACCGCCGGCACGAGGCGTTTGAGGACATCCAGGCAGCATTGATTGAAGGCTACCGAAACGTCCGGCCGCTCGCGGATGAGGTGGTCGACATGCTGCCCATGTTCTTCCTCATCCGAACGCTCGTCTCTCTGGGCTGGCGCCAGCAGCGCCCGGAACATGGAACCGACCTTGCGAAACCGGTGGCGGACGCGTGTCAGGAAGCAGCGGCGTGGCTTGCGCATGCTGACAACCCGGTGAGCCCGCATTAGCAGGGTGCTGAAAAAGTGCTTTCCTGCACTTTTTCAGAGTCGCGGGCCTCAGCCCGCTCGCGACAAATCAACGACTTAACAATGGCAATTTGCGGCCGATGCTATTCATGGCTCGCGAAGCGAACGTGAAATCCATGCATCTGTTTAGCAGGCTGCTTTTTCAGCAGCCTTTCATGGAACTAAAGCCCTTTTACGGAACTAAAGCCCTTTTATGGAACTAAAGAACGTGCTGCGGTGTTCCCTGCGCGACAGCGCGGTGATCTGGCATCGTGAGATGCTGCTAGACAGATGTCTGCACGCTGACGAGAGGGAAAGTAAATGGCCGAGGCGAGAAATATTCTTTTTATCATGTGTGATCAGTTGCGCTGGGACTATCTGTCCTGCAACGGCCACCCTCATTTGCAGACGCCGCACCTCGACTGGCTGGCATCGCAGGGTGTTAACTTCACCAACAGTTTCGTGCAGTCGCCATTATGTGGGCCATCGCGGGCGTCCTTCCTGAGTGGGCGCTACGTGTTGAGCCATGGCGCGACGTGGAACGGCGTGCCGTTGTCGGTCGGGCAGCAAAACATCGGCGACTACCTGCGGCCCCACATGCGTTGTGCGATCGTCGGCAAGACGCACATGGCGACGGACGGCGACGGGCTGAAACGACTCGGTGTGTCGCCGGGGTCGCCCGAGGGCATATTTTCGGTGCAGTGTGGTCTTGAACCGGTGGAGCGGGATGACGGCCTGTGGCCGGATCGCAGACCCGGCCCGCATGCCCGGCTCGAGCCTGCCTACAACCAATACCTTTGGAGCGAGGGCTACGACGGTGACAATCCGTGGCATGAGTGGGCGAACGCCGCCGAAGGACCGGGCGGTGAGATTCTGTCTGGCTGGTTCCTGGGCAACAACCATCTGCCGGCACGTGTTCGGGAGGAAGACTCGGAAACGCCGTACATGACCGGCCGTGGCATTGAGTTTATGCAGGCGCAAGGGGATGACCCGTTCCTGCTACATCTGTCGTTCATCAAGCCACACTGGCCATACATCGCTCCGACGCCGTATCACAATATGTACGGCCAGAATCAGGTGCTGCCGGCGGCGCGAACCGAGGCCGAACGTCGCGCGCCCAATCCGGTGATTGCCGCACACATGCAGACCGAAGAGGGGCGGAACTTCGCTCAGGATGAGGTTCGCAACAACGTGATCCCGGCCTACATGGGGTTGATCAAACAGATAGATGACCAGATGGGTCGACTGTTCGACTGGATGCGCACGAGCGGCCGGCTGAACGACACGATGATTGTGTTCACGTCGGACCACGGTGACTTTCTGGGCGACCACTGGCTTGGTGAGAAAGAAATGCTGTACGACTGCTCTGTGCGCGTCCCGATGATCATCTACGACCCGGACGCATCCGCCGACGGCACTCGCGGCACGACCAGCCAGGCGCTCGTCGAATCGATCGATCTGATCCCGACATTTCTCGACCTGAAGGACGACCTTGCCGACAAGGAACACCGGCTTGAGGGCGAGTCGTTGCTGCCCCTTCTGCGCGGCCGGGCCGACGACGTGCGCCGCGACGCGGTATTCTCGGAAATCGACTACGCGTTCAAGCAACCCAGGGTAGATCTTGGCAAGGAGCCAGCAGAAGCGCGGGGCTACATGGTGCGAACGCATGCGTACAAGTATGTGTTTTGGGAAGGTTTTCCGCCCCAGTTGTTTGATCTTGGGGCAGACCCGGAGGAACTCGTGGATCTTGGCGAGTCGTCCGACCATGCGGACGTGCGGGCGTCAATGCACGATCGGTTGTTCCTCTGGTTTCGCACGCGGGCCAACCGGGTCACGGTCTCAGACGACGCTGTGCGGCGTCGAATGGGGACCGCGCGCAAGGCTGGCATTATTATTGGTGAATGGCTGCCGGACGAGATGATTCGCGGCGAATCCTGAGTCGCGCGTGTCCCGTTGGGGCGAGCGCGCGGACCGTCAAAGACGTAAATCTCATCCCGGCCCCAGTCCGGGCTCTTGATGGCAATGTCGTCTGCGTTCACGCCGCGCCTGATTAGATCGGTCTGCAGCGCACGGATGTCGTCGACATCGATGTTTACGCAGGTGCCCGGCCGGCCATCACCCGGGAAGGAGGACAAATGGATTCGGCAGTTATCCCGTGTAAGAGTGAGGCACAAGGTGCCGAGCGAAGGCGTGAGCGTCCGCTCCGACTTTGCCGGCGGCGCTCACCTGCTCAACGAGACCCGCATCGTGTGCCCAGATGGCATCCATGGGATCGCCCGGCGTGAGAAAGCGAAAGGCCCGGTCGTAGCCCAGACGGCGAGCGAGTTTGAGGAGAATGTCCATCGGGTTGACGCCGATTCTGACCTCGAGATGGTGAACCTGGCAGTGGTGTCAGCGAACACCACGTCGTAGCCCAATATCAGGTTGACGCCTTCGCCCACGCAATGGCCGTGCACGGCGGCGATGATCGGTAACCCTCTCGCTGTCGAGCAGCGGTCCGCCGAGCGCGGTCGTGATGCCGCGCTGCGCGTTTTCGTTCAGTGCGTTGACGTCGGCGCCCGCAGAGAAGGCGCGGTCGCCCGCTGCTTGCAGCATAGCCGCACTGGCAAGTTCGCCGGTTCCCTTTCGCCGGTTCCCTATGGACGCCTGCTGATCACCACGGTGCGATCGTCCACGATCAGGTTTGCGACTAAATGGTTGCCCTCGACCTGGAGCGGTGCCGACTGACCGTCCGCATCGGTTTGAACCCATCGGACCGTGGTGGGTACGTTGACGATGCGCACCTGGCTCATCGTGCCTCTTACCGCCGCTGATTGCGGATGAGCGGCGACGTGGAGGGCGTCGTCCTGCCATCGCGCTTCGCTGAGGGCAACGCGCGGGAAGTCCACGCCCTCGACCGATGGCTGCGTGAACTTCTCGAGATTCGGCTGATTGAAGATGCGATTCCACGCGCCTTGCTCGCACACCCATCCAGCCATTGCGCGTGCGTTCCACTGGCCGCGTGGATGCGCCTCGTCGAGGCCGAAGCCGAGGGTAAACTCGCCGCGCTCGGTGTCCCAGATGGGCTGCACGAATTCATCGGCGGCGGCCCACAGGCGCTGTTTGACCGCCGGATCAGCAAATTCGCCGGCAATCTGTAGTAGCGAGACGGCGCTCGCCGGTTTGTCGAGCCCCCGAATTTTCCCGTCACCGAAGACGCCGTTGAAGTTGGCGCTGGTTAGCCATCCGGCACGGGCCACGTCGCGTTTCTGTGGCGCGAAATACCAGGCGGGTGCGATGAGTCCGGCGGGGCCGTTGCCGACGTGCTCGTCAACCGTTGGATCGTAGTAAAGGTCAACGCCAACCGGGTGGTCGCCGTCCCAGGTGACGTAGTTGTCCCGGGCATAGAGCCACCAGTTCTCGAAGGCGCTGTGGTGGCTCGTGCCGTAGATTTGATCGTGTAGCCTCAGACCGAGGCCGGCACCGCTCAGTCAGTAGGGCCAGATCTTGGTGTTCTCGCAGTGGCAGCCCATCTGGCTGTTGTGCCACTGGCCAGTGAGATGGCGGGCGATTCCGGAGTGGGTCCAGGTGTACGTTTTCTCACCGTCCCGAATCATCTGGAACGGCCGATTCCACTTGTCGTCGCCCGAGACATAGCGGTGCAGGCTCATCAGCAGCGTGAAGAAGCCTTTATAAAACAGCATGCCGTCGGCGGCGATCGGGTCGGGTTGAACGCCATACGGCTCAATGCCGTTTGCCGTCCAGCCGGGCACGTTGTAATCGCCCCAGTGTGCAGGGGGAACAAGTGGCCGGTAACGTTCCGGATAGTTTGTTCGATCCGGGTCGTCCCCGAACTGCGTCATCCAGTCCGACGCTGACCACCAACCGGTGTGGCGTGCCACAAGCTGATCGAGGATCTCGCTGTACACCTCGCGCCAGGCGGGTGTGCGATCGCTCATGAGTGCCATCGCATAACTGGAGTCGATCAGGTCAAAGCGATGCCAGGAGGTCATCGGCTCCCCGGTGATTCCGTCCCAGTGTGGGTGCGGCTCGCCGTCCCGGTCCCAGTTGTCCAGGGTTGTCGCCTTGCGATGCAGATAGCGCAACCAGCCGAGTGAACGGTCGTCCAGCGCGGTCACAGGATCGCGCGGCTGCGGCTGCTGC
>Ga0302135_10000248_pt1 | contig 33153 bp, 30 predicted proteins | sample CBN3_surface_MG_FD_203119 | JGI IMG/M metagenome (GOLD analysis project Ga0302135, IMG submission 203119) | Marine microbial communities from Western Arctic Ocean, Canada - CBN3_32.1 | ecosystem: Environmental > Aquatic > Marine > Oceanic | place: Canada: Western Arctic Ocean | collected...
GGTTTATGGTTCAGGAATCGCGGACTGACAAGTCGCTGATATAGTTTTGCCGGTCACGGATTGCCTTGGGCCAACGGCTTTTGATAAACGCAAGCGATGCCCAAATTTCCCGATCACTTAAGGTGTCGGCGAAGCGTGGCATGTTGCTTTTGAAGCCGGGCGGGGCGGGAAGTAGGCCCGTCGGCAGGCGCTGGCGCCAATTTGGCTGGCCCTACAGGCGAGTTCCGTGGCAACTCGCACATCGCTCGGCGTTGATCTGCGGTCCCAAAGCAACGAGCTCTATATCGTTCGCGTCGGTGCTTCCCTGTGGTTCATCTTTGCCCGGCAACCATGTCATCATGCCTACAGCGATAACCAAGAACACGGCGCTGGCTGCTATTATGCGGATTCGCCACGTCATGTCGTGCCACCCTGATTTCGGTTGCGCCTACGCACCCTCATTCACCGAGCACGCGGTCGATTTTCTCATATTCTTCCTTGTCAATTTCGCCACGTGCGAAACGATCTGACAGAGTGCTGAGTGGCGTAAATGTATCCATCAGATGCTCGATAATCCAAACTGGTAATGAAAGGAATACCTAACTATCATCATAGTGTTTGCTTCGGCGCGCTGTTTGATCCACTTCAAGATATTGATGCGTCCCTTGACGGGTTTTTGGGGGGGGTCTAAAGAGGCCCACGCTATTTTAACTAACAATGGTGGCTGTAGCTCAGTCGGTTAGAGCGCCTGGTTGTGGACCAGGAGGTCGTGGGTTCAATTCCCATCAGCCACCCCACTTTCCGTGGTTCACTTGAATTTAGTAATGCGATTAGTATGTTCACTAGGTATCCGCCGTTTGAAAAGGGGCATGTGTTGCCGGAAAATGACGGAAAGGAACTAAGAGCAGACGCGCGCCGCCGAACAATTCTCGGCGGCAAGATCATTAGCGATTCCGGACAGATTAAAGATTGCCTTATCATGGATCTCTCATTGGCTGGTGTTCGTTGCCGCTGCGGCGAGCCGATGGAGAGAAAAACCTTCGTCAACGGGCGTATTAATCGGTTCGGCGAACTTAGTCTGGCCGAGGTGATGTGGGTGAGGGGCGATCAAGTCGGTTTGCGTTTTACTGAGAAGATTACCGGAGATACCGGGACGTCCACCGGTATCGGCAATCTTCTAAAACCGATTTCTGACAGCACTGGGCGCGACGCTTAAACGGCGCTCTAGGTGCGCATCTTTTCTGAATATTCCATTTATCTCGAAGAAAAAAATCCCAAATGTCGTCAACTGCGTTCAATACGTTGCGTGAATGGATTGTTGCGCAGAGTTCGTCTGCGGAGTTTGGCGGGATTTCTCAACTACGGTCCGCGCTTGGGGGAGGCGATGACGCTGCCGTAGGCGCGGGGGTTGAACAACTTCAACCGCTCCTTACAGAACTTGATAACGATGAGATGCTCGAGATGATGAAAATTTGCGACACGACTGAAGGGCGATTTTTTGCTGGCCGGGAAAGGGGCTGTAAATTTTGCGATATACAAGATGGATATCCTGAAGACCGCCTAATCGGCGAAAATAGGATGTCGTATGCCATCATCGACCGCTTCCCGGCAACGCCGTTTCATTCACTTATCATACCAAAACGTCACGTTGTAGATGTGTTTGATTTGATTGAGCCTGAACTAATCGAAATGACAGCGCTTCTAACAAAATCCCGGGAATTCGTTTTGAACGAAGACCCGTCGATCGAGGGTTTCAACATAGGAACAAACAATGGCGTCGTCGCGGGGCAGTCAATTTTTCACGTCCACATCCACTTGATCCCACGTCGGCGGGGTGACGTGGAAGATCCACGCGGTGGCGTACGTGGTGTTATTCCGAAAAAGCGCCCCTATTGAGCAGCGTCACGTTCTCGTTAGTTTTTAAGTCGGCATAGTGAGGATCGCAAACCCGCATCTACGCGGACTGGTGATCACTACAGCGGGTGTTCTCGTTATTACACCTGACAGTTTGCTCGTCAGGCTCATTGAAACCGATGTTTGGTCCCTCCTGTTTTACCGCGGCCTTTTCGTTGCCCTGGCGTTGGCAGCGTTCTTCGCAATCCGGTATGGCCGAGAGATGCCAAGTTTTATTCGAGCCGTGGGCCGGGTCGGCATTCTCGCGGGATGTCTTTCTGCGGTTAACAACATTTTGTTCGTTCTTTCTCTAACGTTGACCACTGCAGCTAATACACTGGTGATCATCAGCGCGGCACCACTGTTTGCTGCCGTGTTCAGTCGCGTGGTTCTCAAGGAGGCGATTGCGCCGTTGACGTGGCTTGCCGTACTGGTCGTTTTCATCGGAATTTCCGCAATTTTTTTTGGCAGCATCGGTGGTGGATCCTTGATTGGTGATCTGTGTGCAATCGGTGCGGCCTGTTTCTTTGCCGGGCATCTAACTGCGCTGCGTTATAAAAAGGGCACCAATATGATGCCTGCAGTCGCGCTCGCGGGTTTTCTCACAGCTGTCGTGGCCTTTCCTTTAGCGGCATCGCTATCGATCAATTCTCGCGATCTTGCACTGCTTGCGTTGATGGGATTTGTCATGCTGCCGGTCGCACTTGGATTAATCGCTCTGGGGCCGCGCTTAATTTCGGCGCCAGAAGTCGGGCTCCTCGCCCTCGTCGAGGCTATCCTTGGGCCGTATTGGGTATGGCTTGTCGTTAATGAAGTTCCAGCTGTTCAGACGGTTCTAGGCGGAATATTGATTCTTGGCACTCTCTTGGTTCACACCGCGTATATCCTAAGGCGGAAGACCGTGCGGTAGCCAAGCGGCCTCAAAGTCGGCAATGTGGATGAACGCGCAAAATTCCAGGGCTAATAATCGGCGCATAAACTGCAGCACTTGTTTATCGTAGAGAAACCCGCCATCCGCATGGGAGGTATCAATGGTACTTGTCGTCTTCGCAGTACTCATGTGCGTCATCATCGCAGTAATTTTACCAATGGCACTGCTGCGAAAGTTGGATGGTGAATCCGTCGGCGATGAGAAAGACGGAAAACAAGGGCCGACTCTGCCGCCTGAATAGAACGGCTTTCTATCCGTAAGTCGCGGAAATCACGTCCCTTGTTTACAGTGCTGCCAGCTATCCAGCAGCCCAATCAGTCGATGATGTGATAAACCGGGGCTTTTTCCATATCCCATGTCCCGGATTCCTTGTCGTATTGAGACAAAGTGAAGCAGTGCCAATCGGTATCATCCAGTTTGCGATGGTCGGCCCGATAGTAATAGCCAGGCCACCTCGTTTCCTTTCGGAAGTTCGTGTGATGTGTCACGCACTCAGAAGACAGAACCCGGTGCTGAAGTTCCCACGCCCGCTGAAGTTGATGGAGATCCTCGGCCCCGAGAAAGGCGAGGTCTTCCTTCAACATTTGCAGCAATTCCAGTCCGCGGGTAAGCAAAGGTTCGTTGGTAATGTAGTTGGCGCTGATACCGCCGACGTATTCGTCCATGATCTTCTCGAGACGTTGGAGACCATGAATTGGCAAGAGATAGCTCGGCGAGACGGTTCCAGCGACGATCTCGTTGCGACCGACCGCATAGGTTTCCATCGGCTGGAAGACGACCGTCTTCAGGTCTTCGTATTCAGTCTCGCTGACCTGCGGTTCGTCGTTCCCAAGGTCGTTCACATAATTGACTGCTGCTTTGCCGGCGATCCGGCCTTCGGTGAAGGATCCCGACGAGAATTTGTGGGCCGTGCCACCGATGGTGTCGCCGGCACCGAAGAGCCCGTCGACGGTCATCATCCGGTTATAGCCCCATTGATACTCGTCTGGCGCATAGTCCTCAGGCCCGCTCGCCCAGGCGCCGGAACATGTGGCGTGAGAACCCATGACGTAAGGCTCGGACGTCGTTAACTCAGGGTTGATTTCCTTGGGGTCAATGTTCTGTGAGGCCCAAACAACCGCCTGACCGATAGTCATGCCGAGGAAATTCTCCCAACCAACCGTTTCCTTGTGGGGGTCTTGGAAGGCTTCCTTGGTTACCATGCGTATGGGCCCGCGACCGGCTTTAGTTTCTTCAAGAAAAGCATGGTTTCGCAGACATGTCGGCACTGGATGCCGATCAATGTAATCACCAACCAATTCCTTGGTATTCTCATACCAAGTGGGCTCGTAATTATCCCCGTAGGCATTTTCGGTGTAAGTCTTGAGATGCAGGAAGTAGGCGCCGACCGGGCCATAGCCATCCTTGAAACGCGTGAGGACGATCCGATTCTCCATCTGCGTCATCTTGGCGCCGACTTGGATCGGCAACGCATAGGCAGAGGCGCTGCTCCATGGGGCGTACCACGTTCTTCCCATGCCCTCACCAACCGCGCGCGGTTTGAAGATGTGCGACGCACCACCGGCGCAGACGATGACTGCCTTCGCGCGAAAGACGTAAAAATCTCCTGTACGGACGTTGAACCCGACGGCGCCGGCAACCCGGTTCGCCTTCGTCTTGTCCATCAAAAGATGGGTAATCATGATCCGATTGTAGACTTCGGTGGCAGCCTTGCGGGCCGCTTCGGCAACAATTGGTTTGTAGCTTTCTCCGTGAATCATGATCTGCCACTGGCCTTCGCGCAGATACCGGCCAGTTTCGGGGTCCTTCATAATTGGAAGGCCCCACTCCTCGAACTTATGTACGGAGGAATCCACGTGCCGGGCGATGTCGTAGCCTAAGTCCTCGCGCACCAGACCCATGAGGTCATTTCGGGCGTAGCGGACATGGTCCTCTGGCTGATTTTCACCCCATTGCATGCCCATGTAACAGTTTATGGCATACAGACCTTGAGCAACGGCACCACTGCGCTCGATGTTTGCCTTTTCGACGACGACAACCTTTTTGTCTCGTCCCCAGTAACGGGATTCATAAGTGGCTCCACAGCCGGCCATGCCACCGCCGACGACGAGGATATCAGAATCTACAAATACGGTTTTTCGCTTTGAAAACAGCCCCATTAGAGCACTACCTGCTTGAGTTGATCACGATTTAGTGCCGGTAACTTATCAATGTTGAGTGAATCCGGTTCGTGTGAGAGTTCCTGGGATTTAAAATTACCCGACCTAGGTGCATCATAATCCTGTGGTGATTTGATCGATCCCCATGGAGTCGTCCTTATCGGTGATTCAAAGTTTTTTTCGCGGCCATCCCGGAATTTAAGCTTCCATGAAATGGTGCCTTTTTCTTCTTCGCGAAGCACGCGGACGCTGTGGCCCAGCGGCGCGAAGTCGGCATAACCGCGGCTGTCGATTGCATTCTGCGGACAGGCCTTCACACAGGAATAGCAATCCCAGCACATATTGGGTTCGATGTTGTAGGCACGGCGGTATGTCTTATCGATGTGCATAATGTCGGAGGGGCAGATGTCGACACAATGTCCGCAGCCGTCGCAACGAGTCATATAAACAAATGTGGGCATGATAGTCCGTAAACTCCTGTATCGATGGTAGGCTGTTTAGTAGTGTCTGGGCTGATGTCCGACTTTGCCGAGGATTTTCGGTTTATCGGCGGGGGCCGGCAAGTTGCTCCTAAAGCCGCTCGCATTCTCCACACGTTTTTGAAATGCCGCGGCTGGTTTGAAAAACATGTGCGAAAACTTCGACCAGGGGACGGACCCGAAGAGCACCGTCGTGGCGAGCAGATACAATCCGAGGAACACAGTTGTCCAAGAGTTATCCGCTGCCTGCAAATAAGACCAGATCAGCCCCAGTGTAACACTCGCGAGAAGCGAAAGGATGAAAAGATCGGCACGCACAATGCGGAACGGTGAATTGCCTTCAGCAGCAACATCGACACGGATAAAGAACCAGAACCAGTATCCGCCGAGGCAAACCAGCAACGCTCCGATTGTCCATAGCTGTGGCAAAATTGCTGGCGTGGGTGTGGTAGGTGTCGGATACCAAAACACCATGATGGCGGAGGTGAATACGTAAACCAGAAATCCGTACATTGTCAGCAGGTGGGCAATTCGCCGCCGCACACTGCAGAATTCTGCGGATGTCAGGACCTCAACAACGCCGGTTTGGACTGCCAGCGACACCAATTCTCCGCCGCCAACTTGCTGCGTCCCCTTCTTGTTTGCATTGCGCCAATTGTTGAAGAAGTACTTGGCACTCTTCTTATGCAACATGTCGAGCAGTGTGCCACCCGCTACCAAACCAATCATGATGACAACGTATGTCTGCATGACGATGGGCGGTATGGACGCCGAAAGTTCGGCGAATGGATTGCTGATGAACATCAAATAGTCCCAACGTTAACCGGATATAATCGATACGGGGCACAGGGCGTCGCCACTAAGAGGCGTTTCTTAACTCTACATAAAATTTCGCGCAAGACTAAAGCGCGGTGTGAGCCATGACAAGACGGCAACCATGGATCTAACCCCAAAAACCTCGCAAAATACAGTTCAAGGTGAGGATGTTGAGAAATTGAGGCGGAGCGAGTTGTCGGGAATAAAGATGCACCCCTGCAATTTGTATCTCAATTGTGTTTCCGATGGCGCAAGACTTCACCAATCTGCTAAAACGCCAATCGAACTGTGACCTTTGCTTTGCCGACACAAGGCCGAGGATGAATAACTTTCGTAAGTAGTACTTAATAAAACATAAGTATTATTTGGAGGAGTAAAAATAATGCCCAAGCTAGTGGTTCCGTTCGGCGGTAGTGACTTGAAACCTTTGATGGTGCCAGAATCCGAACGCGCGGAAGAACTTAAGCGGGCAGCGGGTTTGAAGCAGGTGCCAATGACTAGTCGTGAGACGTCCGATCTCGTGATGATGGCAATGGGATCTTACACGCCGATCGAAGGCTTCATGGGATACGACGATTGGCACGGAGCGTGTCATGACATGCGGACTGGCGACGGATTGTTCTGGCCTATTCCCATCACGCTATCCTGCGCCTCTGATATTGCCGATAGCATAAACGCCAATGAAGAGGTTGCGCTTGTCGACGCAGAATCGTCAGAAATCATGGCGATCCTCCATGTCACTGAAAAATACACGATTGATAAAGCGTTCGAGTGTTCGAACGTCTACCGATCCGAAGACCCGGCCCATCCAGGCGTTCAAAAGGTTATGGAGCAAGAAGAGATCAATCTGGCCGGTCGAATTCGGGCGTTAAGCGAGGGTATCTTCCCGGGAACCTACACCGATCTCTATCTCCGACCATCAGAAACCCGTGCCATGTTTGCCAAGAAGGGGTGGTCTACAGTTGCCGCATTCCAAACCCGTAACCCCATGCATCGCAGCCACGAACATTTGGCGAAGATTGCTGTTGAGGTTTTTGACGGTCTGCTTATCCACCAAGTGTTGGGCAAACTCAAACCTGGTGATATTCCAGCCGACGTCCGCACGCATGCGATTGACGCCTTGGTGGAGAACTACTTCGTGCCAGGCACCGTCATTCAGGCGGGTTATCCAATAGAAATGCGCTATGCGGGTCCGCGTGAGGCCCTATTACATGCTTTATTTCGACAGAATTTTGGTTGCTCGCACATAGTGATAGGTAGGGACCACGCCGGCGTTGGCAGTTATTACGGTCCATTCGACGCACAACACATTTTTGATACATTGCCGGACGGAAGCCTCGAAACCAAACCGCTGAAGATCGATATTACTTTTTACTGCTATCGCTGCGGCGGTGTTTCGACGGGCCGGACATGCCCCCATGGTGAGGAAGATCGGCTCAACATTTCCGGCACACGATTACGCGAAATGTTCGCCAATCACGAAGCTATTCCAAATGAGTTCAGCCGTCCTGAGGTGCTTGAGGTACTTCAAGCATATTACGATGGCTTAGAGTGAAGATGATTGGCTGGTCGTTGGACTGGCTATTTAAACAATAACCACGCTCATAGTTCCGCGCATTCTTCACTCAGTCGGCCCATGAACGCGGGGTCGCCGAGCATCGCTTCTACTTGATCGTCGCTCTTCCACTGGCCGAATTCCAGTAACTCGGCCGCCTCAAGGTTGAGCGAAAGCAATAAATTCTTAAGGGTTTGGAATTGGCGCCAATCACGCTCGTCACGGAAACTGACGAGACGCTGCGTCAATTCTGCCAGGCTTGGCGGCTGTTTCATGCCCGCGGCCATTAAATATGCGCCCATCGCACTATCAACCGGTTCACTGCGTTTCTGCTGTCGATTCTGGTCGGTCGAAGACAATGTGTGGACACAGTGAACGCCGCAATTATTTGGTAAAAAGTTTGTCGACCCGTTCCATTTTCCAAGGTTCTTTCTCAGCAGCTGCAACCCACTCGACCAGAGGTGGGTATGTGCGGAGCGTGTCACGATAGATTTCGCCTTCCGTTGTCAGCGCAATATCGTAGGTCACAAACCGGTCGACCACATGCGCCTGCATGGCGTCAGCAATCGTGAATTGACCGAAAAGGAACGGCCCCCCATGGCCAAATCGCGTACGGCAATCCTTCCAAATGGCCAGGATTCGCTTGATGTTTCTTGCAACATCTTCCGTCGGGGTGACGCGTTTCGTTCGGCGGCGGACGTTTGTGTCCAGGGCGAAAGAAATTGTTCGCGCACCACCTGAGTGCATTTCGGCGGCGACCGAGCGGGCGACAGCACGCGCTTCGCTTTCCGCCGGCCAAAGGTTAGCCTCCGGCGCAAGCTCATGCACGTATTCGCAAATCGCAAGCGAATCCCAAATGGTCCGTTCGCCATGCTTGAGCACTGGGACCCTGCCTGTTGGTCCATAACCCAGCATGCGTTCCGTTGTATCGGGCTGCTCGAACGGAATTAGGACTTCTTCGAAGTCCAATTTGGCTGTTTTCATGCAAAGCCATGCGGGTAGTGGCCACAAACAGTAGTTCTTGTTTGCTAACACAAATGTCATATCTGCCATTGTCTTGAACCTCTTTTCTACCAGTTAAGGGGCGTGGCCCGCAGTTGTCGCCTGCGGCATTTCTAGACGCCCTTTTGCGCCGTATGTCGAAAACTAGCATGCCGCGCCCTCAATCTGCCAACTTGGGTTTAACGGCTAATCATGGTTCGCGTTGATGGGTCTTAAAATATTTTTACTGTGAATCGCTATGCGAAGCGTTTTCTCTTGAATTAGGGACTGACAAAATCCGCAAGTTCATCCGAAAGTAGCCTCGTGTATTTTCGATTTGCGACGGCATTTGGGTGGGCGTCATCGGGTGTCACCCAGAGCGTTTGCGGTATCTCATCTGCAACGGATGGGAGCAAATCGACGAACAACACGCCGAGGTCTTTTGCCAGTGCAGCTAACGCGTGAGTCACGGTCGCCAGGGGATAGGGTGTCAACTCGTGCAATTCCGGATAACTGGCAATAACAAGTTTTATGTTCTGTTCCTGACATACTTTAGCTAACTCGCGGATCCGTGCCTGTGTGAGCGCCCAGCCCGGTGCATTGGAGGCATAGAGCGCTCGATAGTAGTTGAACCAATCACCGCCGATATAGCGTCTTCGAACGGCATCAAAACGGCTCGCTAAAAAGACATATGCGGCCGAGTTTTCGCGTAATACACCGCCTCTGCGCGCTGGCATTAGTTCTGCATCGTTTACAAAGTAATTAAGAACGACAATATCGGGTTCGTAAGAGATACCTTTCGATAAAAACCAACTAACTTCCATCGCCGTATTGTAATTGCCAACACCTGCGTTGATGACGTCGATCTTTCGCTTTGGAAAGCGATTACTAAATTCACTTTCCAATTGTTGTGTAACTGAATCGGTTGCTTCTACTCCCCAGCCAAATGTAATTGAATCCCCAAGCATTAATATCCGAATTGAACCTTTGGGCTTTTCTAACGGGAATTCTCGATCGCGCAGTTTTGCGCTGTTGGTGGCAACATCGACGCCCATCAGGCGAGCACTAGTGTTTGGACGATGCTCGTGCCCGATGTTGGGGTCATCGCTGACTTGTTTCAAGAGCTTCGCGTATTTCCACATTTCGAGTTCATAGTTCAATCCATCGTCGACAAAGGCGCGGACATAGAGCTCGAGTGTTAGAAACGACAAAGCGATTGAAACGAATACCAACGCTAATGATTTTAGGAAAATTGACATCTGATCAGATGAAGTTTGGTTGTGAACATAGGCAGTTTCGATTTGTCCTCTGGCATGGGAGTGGTTGTCGTCGAACGGCGGCTTTCATGGCAGTAAGAACAGATTTCGGAAGAAGGTCGAATCTTTTACTTGCTCAGCAATAAGGGCGTGTGCATCCGCGTTCCAGTGAACATCTTGCGGCATCTCAAAGACGTCATTGTTTTCCTGCCTACGTTTTTTGAATGAAGGGTCGGCGTCGATCACGCCATATCCTCTATCAGCCGCCTCTGTCAGAAAATATTGTCGCATTAGTGAAAAATACCCCTTCTCCGCGACCACCCTTGCTTCATCGGTGTAGGCTTTAAGCCCGTCGAGCACAAACAGGACGCGGTCGGGACCGAACCCCGTCATTTCCGGAAGCAGACGAAAGAAAGTACGTACAGAACACTTTGAATCCGCAAGTCGGTTGTTCGGTGGCTCAACCGCCCTTCTTTTTCGAGTTATCGGTTCATCAATTTGGCCTTCACCGACAGTATCTTTGGTGTTCCCTTCAACGACGCTGCGAAGCCAAGCTTGACGTTGCTCGCCCTCAAGCAATCCGAGATTGAAAACAAGGTATTGAAGCAATGCGGAATTGCGAAGCAGCGGCCGCAGAGGGTTGGGATAGTGATCGAGGCGGATAAGTCCCATATCACATCGTTCGAGATCGCCATCGAAATAATGGAATCCAGTTCGTGCGCGATATTTGACTAAAGATTCGTCAAAGTCTGTTGCAACGATGACGAAGATCAACGCCTTGGCTTTATAGTGTTCTCGCGCGTACTGCGCCCAGACGAGGTATTGGCTCATTGACGCCCCGGATATTCCAAAGCTATATGCGTCGCCCTTGGCGCCAACAGCTGCCCCAAGAAGTCCTTGCAATGTTTCAGCATGCGGCAACATCAACGCTTCGACATAGCTGTCGCCTATGATCGCGGTAGTTGTGCGTTTGTTGTCGATCCGATAATCGTGGTCGTGGACGAAGCCGTCATTATTGACGTGATTTTGGTTTGATCGCGCCATCGACCAACCGACGGAGTAGGTGAGGGGTCGATTCGGTTCCATGCGCGCTACAGGAAAGTCCTTGGTCACCGGTTGAAGGAAAACGCCAACAAAAACTGGCAAAAACCTAAGAGTTATCTCCATCGCTAGCAAACCAGCACTGATGCCAATTACGACTGCACTCAAGGCCATAGTGGATTGTCTCAGCACTTTACCGCCGATTCGGTCACAGTATCCCGCGCGTCCTTACTTTTGTCTGGTGATGCACCGACGAGATAAAGAGCGGAAACAAGCCATAGGCCCGAAAGCCACCAGCTTTGCCATGCCCCGTAGCTGAAGTTTGCAATGACGAGTGCGGAGAGACAGAGTGCCAGGCCCGCTGGATGACGGTGATGAGTCGCCGCGCGCACTAGATAGATCACGAATCCACACGAAATCAGTGCGCCGAGCAAGCCTAGTTCGAGCCAAATTTGCAGAGGTGTATTGTGAGGGTGCAGCGGTAGATGGACCGCTGTACCACGACCAAGCCACCCTACAACATTGTTACTGAGGTCGCTTCGTATAAATCCCAAATCCTCTGCCTTGATCGACTCTGTACCACCAGGTATTTTTCGCGATGCATCGAGTCCCCAACCGAAAATCGGATGTTCGAGTGTTCGTGTCGCGGTGTAGCCAAATATGTGCAATCTGTGGGCGAAAGCGACTGCCCATCGCGATTGAGAGAACTCAGATTCTGCCGCAATGAGTGGCCTATAGTAGCCGGGTTGATCAAACTTGCGGGCGAGCGTCGGTCCGAGAAGAAACACAATAGCGATCAGGGCGAAGACGACCTTGTTGAAGTGGGATCGAAATCGCCAGGCAGCAAACAGTGTGATCAAGCCAATAAGCATCGCGACTTTTGCTGCAAATCCCGGGGTTTGGAACAAAATACCAGCAACGATAACCACCGCGCCTGTTGCCAAGACAGGGCGGGTATGCAGCTCAGGTTGAGCAATAAGAGCCCAAACGATAAGGGTGAGCAAACTCACTGTTCGACCATAGTCTGCGCGGTCTTCGTGAAGAATATTAAGTTGAATTACGCCATCACCCAAAACGTCGACATACATCAGGATTACAGCAAAAACTGCTCCAGAAAATGCGAAGCGTGCGATGAAGCGGCGTTGCTCTGATGTGAGGGTGCCGACAATTCCGCACAGCACGAGACCGGCAGCAGAAAGTAAGAATAAGCGCAGTGCGAGGCGAAGCGACGAGATCGGATCGATTGCCCAAATTGCACTTAATATTCCGTAAAGAATAAAGAAGCCCACAGTCGCCGCTAGCGCCATGTTTATGTCGGGCATACGGCGTTCAGCCCATAGCCAGGCGACAAAGGTCAGAGCGGCGGCAATCGCAAGAAATCCAGATGTCTGAACCGGTGCGAAGACGAACACGGTAGGCAAAAGCAGAAAGATAACGTTCAACACATGAAAATGAGTCACTTGCATGCAATTCTCGGTTTAGATTGCGATCATGTGTTGTTGCGCCTGTCGCGCCCCAACTGTCAACGTCATATCCTAGGTGACCTGTCGATCGGCGGTCAGTCACGACGAAGACACTGGGTTGATTGACATGATAAGAGATGCCCTAGGTGTACTGCCACCGCACGTGCAAAGGAGCCGCTCGCGAGGATGACGGAATTGCAGACGACTCTGGGCCTATCGATCCCGGCAATCACTCAGGGTGCCGAATTGAATCAGTCTGTCAAAGTGATGCACGTCATCACGGATCTCGATGTTGGTGGGGCCGAACGTATGATGTCGTCTTATCTGATGTCACACCGAGACCCCGCACCAAAATCGATCGTCGTCAGCTTACTTCCCGGCGGCTATTTTTCCGATCATCTGCGGCGCGCCGGCGTACGCGTTATCAACCTTAATATGCGCCGAAATACACCGAGCGTTCGTTCCGTATTTCGTCTGGCAATGCTGATCGCCCACGAAAAACCTGACGTGGTTCAGGGTTGGATGTATCACGCGGATCTCCTTACATCGCTAGCGCTTTTACTCTCAGGTCGCGTTGGACGTACTCGATTTTACTGGGGCGTTCGTTGTTCCGATATGGACACAAGCAAATATGGTTTTGCACTGCGCCTCGCAATCTGGGCCTGTACCTGGCTCTCCTGGTTGCCTGATGCTGTTATTGCTAACTCATTCGCTGGGCGCCGCGTTCACCGTGAGCTGGGATATCGAGCGCGGCGCTTCCTCGTTATTCCGAACGGTGTTGAAACAGACAGATTCAAGCCCGATAAGGAGGCTCGCCAAAAGGTTCGTGTCGAACTCGGGATTGCGGACGATATGTTTGTCCTGGCCATGATCGCTCGGGTGGACCCCATGAAGGATCATGCGACTTTCCTGGATGCCTTGGACAAATTGCCAGGAGTAACTGCCATTTTGGCCGGCAAGGGTACGCAAAATTTGGAGGGTAGGGCCAACCTTCATTGCCTAGGCGTTCGAGACAATGTTGAACAGATCTACGCGGCCTGTGATGTTGTCGTGTTGAGTTCTGCATTTGGCGAAGGTTTCCCAAATGTACTCGTAGAAGGCATGGCGTGCGGCTTGGCGCCGGTCGCTACCGATGTCGGCGATTGTGCGGAGATCATGGGTGGAATCGGCAAAATTGTTCCACCTGGAGATTCCGATGCACTCGCGGATGCAGTTCGAGGCATCCTGGCGGAAGGCAAGGACGCGGTCGCGGCGCTTGGGCAACAATCAAGGCAGCGCATCGTCGAACAATTCTCCCTTGGTCGAGCGACTGAGGCGTTCGATCGGATCTATTTTAAAAGTGATTTGGCTGATTTAGACGCAGATCCCGAGACCGCGCGGCAGCCATTCTTAGCGTTAACGAGTGCGGTCGTCTCGCGGCTCTCGACTTTTGCGGCATTGATTGCTGCAGCTAGATTTCTCAATCCCGACGATTTTGGAGCGTTTGCGGTGTTGATGGCAATTGTTGGTGTTATCAACGCCTTTGTTTCCGGTGGCGGGGATATGTGGCTGAATAGCTTTACTGCGAGCGTTTCCGGTAAGGCTCGGCAAGCGCCGCGCGTCTCACATTATTATTTGGGAATTTGCGCTGCAATCGCATGTCTAACATTTGCGCTGTTAGGGACAGCAATCCTTGCAAATCGGTTAGGAGTTTTTAGCCTCGGACCGCTGGCGGGCTATCAGGCCGCGATCATCGTTGCAGTTGCCGGTGCGTCGGCAGCGGGGTTGTTTGAGGCGCAATTGGCTGTCCTCCGAGCGGGTGGTCGAGTGGCGGCGTTCTTTTGGTTACGCGACCTAATTACGCCAGTTTTTGTCCTTGGGCTTATTCTTGTTGTTCATCCGTCTAGTCCACTTGGCATGATGAGCGTCTATATGTTTGTGTGGATTGCGGTGTTTCTAGGCGTATTTGGCTATATTCTTGCCAGCCGTTATGTAATGCCAAAGGTGGCTAATGTAACTCGCATAAAGCCGCAACGTTGGTTGAGGTTGGTTCGTCACACAGCTGGGCTGGTCTACGGAAATCTCGGCTCTCGTTTTTCGATCTACATTGATGTGCTTGTCCTGACTTATGCGGCTAACCTTGCGCAAGTTGGTGAGTATCGCGCGGCAGCACAATTTGCCGTCGGTTTTATGGTCGTCCAACATTTTGTCTTTCTCGGACTTCCGTGGCAAATGCGACGCGCTACTCAGGCCGGCCGGCCAGGCCCCGGATACGCCTGGGTTCTCTACCAACAGCGACTGCTCCTCCTGCTTTCTGCTGTTGCTGTTATTGCGTTATGGTTTCTCGCGGAGCCGATTTTAGCGCTTCTTGGACCGCGGTTTGTGGCTGTGGCGCCTTTGTTCCAACTATTCGTGCTTATTCGGTTCGTTGACCTGCTCTGGGGGCCAAATCATGAGTTGTTGGTGTCGAACGGATGGACGATCAATGATGCTCACGCCAATATGATGGCGCTTGCGGCATGGGGATTGGCGTTTGGGGCGGCTAACACAGCGAATGTGCCGCCCTTGATCTCTGCAGTTGTCGCCACTGCAATAGCCTCGCTCGTCGCACAGATTGGGCGTTATCAAATGTTACGGCGGGCCGATCTGATTCCAATGATGGGGCATCCGTTCGGACCGGCGTTACCGATCATATGTAGTTGTGCAGTCATACTTCTCGCAATTTCGTCGATTTAGTTGGGCACGAGACACCGGGACTGATGCTGCTATCATTTGATAGGATCGTATTGGGCCTGAATGAATCCAGCCGTAGCGATGATTTCTTCTTTTCTTTGGTTCGCTGACTACAAGTGTCGCCCACAGTTCATTCAACTGACGGTTTAGACAAGCCGGTTTTTAGGATGGTCGGCGAGCCTCAATGCCAATGCGACGAGTTTGCCTTGTATCTCGGAAGAGCAAGTCAAGGTACCAAGTCCGCTCACTCTCTTGTCGGATCGTCTCCTTTGGCGAAAGCCGTGTTGTGGCTGCACCAAAGAGATCAAGCATAGTGCTGGCAATCAGATTGCTCCGTAAAATTCTATTCAACGATACGTCGCGTGCGACGGCTATTATTCGGCATGCCTTCCAATATCGACATTCTACAGGAATATCGATCGTTAATCCTTGAGATTAGAAATTGCCGTTGATTGAAGTCACAATTCTCGTACTACAGTGTCCGCTGCACGTTGATCTGATCAACTGCGAAAACGCGGCGCCAATCACCGTGCCGGATTACCAACTCCGAAACTTCAGCTGGTACCCGGCAATGTAGTGCACCGATCTGTGATACGCATGCGCCTGGCGGCGTTGAAACGACCGACGGCGGCGTCTCAGTACGGTCGGTCAACTGGAATGTAATTTCAACATTTGCGTCATCAGGCTTCCCTAGTAATTTGAGCCGCGTATGTTTGCGCGAACCAAGTCGCGGCTCAAGAAAACTGCCAATTGGCCCCATCTCACCGTCGACAAGCGCAGGGATGACATCGTCGTTGCTATTGTTTTTTTTGCCGATTGTTGTCGGTAGTTGGGAGACTTTGACCTCAAGTGGCATGGCAACTTCGGAACCAGATTGCGCTGTAACGGATGAGCTTAGCCCGCTGTAGTAGAATTTTGCGGAAGCGGCCACCTTGTCTTCAGCGCGCAAGTCATCCTGTGTTAATTCTGTATAATTCTTCTTGATCGTTTCAAAGTCAGCCAAAGTTCCATCAGGTTGGCGGAATACAACACCAAGATAGGGGTCGACCAAAACCCAACGGTCGTTGATCCTGATCTCGGCAATAGAATGCACAAATGCGAGAGCGAAAATATCAGTCTGTCGTGCCTCTATGCCTTCGCGTGATGCCATGTATACAAGTGCTCGAACCATGCTATCGCAATCTCGAGCGCGTGTGATCGTTTCAAGAATACCTGTTGGCAATCTGCTGGCGCCAGGCAGGCGCCGCGAATAGAGAATACCGTAATATGCGGAGCCAGGTGGGCGGTTGTCGTAGGTGCGTGCAATGAACCGTGCGATGCTGAGAATGCGCTCTTAATCGTTTTGCGCGCTTTCGACTCCAGGAATACGCAAATTGAGGAGAACCACAACGGCAACCCCCGCAACCACGAGTAGGACAAGCGTCATTAGACCAGCAAGTTTCAGTGCATGACGTCGCATCGTCAATTTCCCTGTCTGAAATACCGCAATAGCTTCTGCAATTTGGCGCCTCCACGCAGAATTAAGTGCGATTGGTCTGACGCAGATTTCCTTTTCGCCAACGAACCGACATTATGCTCATCATGACTAACGGTGATAATACCATCACGAATCAATCTCCGTCCGAGATATCACGAATTCAAGATCACAGGTGGCCCTCCTCGCTTTATCGTGATCCGGTACAATTTTGGTCACTCGTGATCCTCAGCACAGCTGTGTATGGCATCGTTCCACTGGGAGAGACCGGCCGCGCAATTAATCTCAGTCTATTCGATTTCATCGTTGTCTTGCTGTTTGCGATTGCTCTGCGTGACCGGGCCGTCCGGCTAGACCGATTCGTTGGATTGGCAACGCTGGGTGCGGTTGCCCTCATTCTCATACATTCTGCGATATTTCTTTTAAGCGAAGAAAGTATAGAGCTAGCGGGATTGGCGCGGGAAACCATGAAGTCGGCGGCATATTTTGTCGAAGTCCTACTGCTGAGCATGCTGGTAAAGGCAGGCGGGTCCCGATTGCCTAATTTTCGAGTTTTGGGATTGCTGTTCGCGTTACTCACGTTCCAAGCTCTGGCGCTCCATTTTCGTGAGTTGTATGCACCAGGGTCATGGTTTCTTCCGCGTAATCAGCATTTGGCGACCCTATCGGGGATCGTCGTCCTAGCTGCCGTAATATATGCGGTTGGAAATATGCCTCGACGTTATCTGATCTCTGGACTTGTCACACTTATTTCAGTTGCGTTTATACTTCTCAATAAGACCTATCTATCGGTCGCTGTGGCCATCCTGGCGCTTCTGCCCTACTTGAAATCAACGAATCGAGGGCAGCCAGATGCCAGAATTGTATCGTTCCTGGCCTTCGTGCTTTTCGTCGTTTTCGCCATGTTGTTCGGGTCCGGGGATGCTCTTCGCGACATCCCCTTACTTGATCGCCTCGATACGATCTTTGAGTCGCTTGGATTCCGTTTTCAGCTCTGGGGTGTAGCGGGCAACGCAGCGGTGGGTAGTTTCCCCATCGGCATCGGTCTCGGTCAGTTCGCGTCATATCTTACAGCCGAGCCCACACTCGATTCTCAGGCTCTTCGGTTCGTCCATAATACGCCGCTTGCTCTGGTCGTCGAAATGGGACTTGCCGGCATTATTGTTGGCGGCCTGGTGGTTGCGCTGATTGTTCGCGCTACACGCGGGTTGCCGATTACCGTTTCCATTGCAATATGGGTTTATTTAGGCCTGCCGATGCTTCTGCATGATGCACTTGGCTTGCGGATGGCCGTGTTGGTGTTGGCGACCGGGTTGGCTGGCGCGCTGCGGTGGGATCGGCGGCGATGAAGTCTGCGCTGTTTTTAGTTTAGCAGAGGTGGCAGTGAGGTCTCTTGGCCGCTTCTGACGCCGCTAGACGTGATACTGAACCAATGAGCGGAGTCGCGCACCCGCCTTGAGAAAGTGCGGATATTTCTTCATTCACGGTCTGCAAAGAATGCTGTAGCGCAATTGGCGCATTGTGAAGTGCGCCTCTCGCGAGATGCTGCACAATGGTGTTGGCAAATACTCAGGTTCGTCGATCTTGAAACATTAGCAAAGCTCGCAATCTTACAATCGTCCACGCTACACCAAGCAGGATTACAATAGGCACGATAGGAAGCTGATAACGCGGCGAACTGATCAAAGCAGAATGGACTGCGGTCAGATAAACGATGCACAAAACGAGTGGCAATGTCTCGCGCCAACGGTTTCGGAACCCGAAGATAAAGAATCCCATAAAGGCAAGAGTGAACGGATGGATGAAAAGATAGACGATTGGACTAGAGGCGCGTTCAACATGCCAAAAACGGAGAAACCGCAGAGCACTCAATTCAAAAAATCTCCCTGGATTTTGGAAGATGAACTGGACAGCGGCACGTTTCATGGCCGTATTTTGTTTCAAGGGGTCGGCGATTGTAAGAATTGGGTCGCTCCCTAAGAGATCAACGATACCCTCGCCGGTCTGTGTATGGGGATTGTTCCCGGAATAAAAGACATAGCCATCGCCGAGATTCAGCCGCACGAAACTATCGTATTTATTGAAATTGTGAGCCCACCAAGGGGCCATTAGTACTATGTAGCAAACTGCGTAAATGCCGACCTTACGCAAACTTTGTTTCCAATCCATTCGATGCGTGACGACGGCGAATATGAAAATGAGGAGGGGTGCGAGAAGATCAAACGACGGGCGGATCAAAATTGAAACGACGAGAAGAATACTGCCTGCAAGAAATTTTTGTTTGTAAACTAGTACTAACGCGGCGAGGAAAAAGAACGTGAAGCTGGGCTCTGTAAGACCACTGGCGGCAGTCAAAATTAGATTAGGATGGAGTGCAACACCGATGCCGCACAACACTGCAGCAAGTCGATCGTTAAACAAGAATCCCGCAAGCCACCAAACCAAAACTGATGTGAGGGCCGAGAGACCTATATCGAGGAGAATAACACCTGTGTCACCGCCAAATAGTTGAGTCAATACGGCATAACCTGGCATCAGATGTGGATCCGATATTAATCCGGTCGCAAATAATTCTGCACCATGCTCCCGATAGTCGTCGAAGTCAGTTGTGGAGAGAGCCCAATCATTCCACCAAACAAAGCAACGCGGAATCGCGGCAACCGCAAAAATCAACGATGGTTCAATCGTGTTCGATGGTAATGATTTAAGCCAGGATTGGCTGCTTGCAGGCCCAATTCTTTGCGAACCGTCTTCCATCTTCGTGTCCTGCAACGTTGCTTGATTTGCCAGTGTCCGTCGGTGAATTATAGCGCCCATCGGAGTTCTGACAATACGAAGAGGCATATGCTCCGCACGGGACATCCTGCTACGTCAGTGGAAAGACGGTTGTAAGTGCTGTGACAGCGCGCTTAGTCTAATATTATGCGGATCGGTTAACATTCGGATGAGCACGGCGTAATGCCAGTAAAGATTTCAGTCGTTATCCCCTGCTATCGCGTTGCGTCGCAGATTCTCGACGTTCTCGGAAAAATAGGTCCGGATGTCGATGCTATTTATGTTGTTGATGATGCTTGTCCACAAGACACCGCAAATCTCGTGCAGGAGAAATGCGAGGATGCACGTGTGATCGTCCTGTCACACGAGGTGAATCTGGGTGTTGGTGGCGCGACGATTACAGGCTATCGGCGGGCTATCGCCGACGGTGCCGATATCGTCGTCAAGCTTGACGGCGATGGGCAGATGGATCCAGCAAACATTGGTCAATTGACGCGGCCGATTCGTGACGGACTTGCTGATTATACGAAGGGCAACCGATTCTTTGACCCAGAGTTCGTGGTCTCGATGCCGAAGTTGCGGTTGTTCGGTAACGCAGTCCTTTCGCTCTTTGCTAAGTTATCGACTGGATACTGGGATTTGTTCGATCCGAATAACGGGTTTACGGCAATAAGTGTGCGGGTCTTGGAGCGGCTTCCTCTCGACAAGATCAGTGACAGCTATTTCTTCGAGAGCGACATGCTGTTCCGTCTGAACTCTTACCGCGCAGTTGCTGTGGATGTTCCAATGCAGGCAATTTATGGCGCAGAGAAGAGCGGTATTTCCGTTCCTAGTGCTGCCGTGGAATTTTTCATCAAGCACTGGATAAACACGATCAAACGGATTTTTTACAACTACTACTTGCGTGACTTTTCTATCGCATCGTTGGAATTAATTCTTGGCCTCGCGTTGCTTCTGTTTGGTGCTATCACCGGGGCACTGTTCTGGTGGGCGAGCATCTCGACTGGCGTCGTGGCGACAGCAGGCGGGGTCATGCTTGCCGCCTTGCCAGTAATCGTTGGCATCTTCCTGCTGCTCTCGTTTCTAAATTATGATATTCGGAATGTTCCTCGGACGCCTTTGCTTCGTCTACTCTAGACGATGTAATCTGATCGCTCGGTCATCTTCAGAAGGCATTTGGGTTGTCGGTGACTAATTTGGCTGAGTTTCAATTTCTGTGTATTCGATTGTTGAAAAACTTACGTCGAACGACGTCTCTCTATCGACTGCAATTTTTCCTTAATCACGCGCCTTACGACCTCCGGTTCGTTAGTTATAGTGCGTCACAAAAATTCACTCGGGTAACCAGTTTGATAAGACGTATAGCAATACTGTATTTGGTCGCCATTGTTTTTGCGGCGTGGGGTTTTGCAATGGGCCGTTTTGAGGTGTTCCCATTTCGCCTTATCAACCCTTTCTACGACGAGTTAACGAAGTTTGTGAGGGCTTACGCCGACGAGAATGCCATTCAGTTTGTATCCAACCGAGTTTGTTCAACATCTAGCTTCGACTCCCGCTAAGTCGCTTCGCTTGCAAAAGATTCGGCCATTAGTTTCCGTAAGATGTTCGGTTGATTGCGAAGAAATTGTTCGACTTGATCAAGGTCATCTTGCCCGATGATACCATGGGCGATTGCCTCGCGCCTGTAGTGGGTAATTGTCGTGTCGAGCCACTGCGGCGTCAGCTTAGTATCAAAGAGATTTGTAACGAACTCCGAAAATCTTACGCGGAATGCTGGATCTTCTCGGAGCTTACGCCACAGCGCTGGCCGCAAGACCGGCGGCGCCGGTGGGCCATATCCCAGATGTTCAAAATAATCTGGCGTGATTTCAGCGCGAAAACTGTCCTCCATGTCCCAATTGACAAAGAACCATCGGTTCGTCGGTTTGCGATCATCTTTTACGATTCCACCTTGGAATGCATCGCCCGTACCGCATATTAGAAAAGCTGCGTACTGGCGCATTAGATTTTCTATATCGATTGCGGCTTCGGCATCGCTCATTTGAAGTTGTTCTTGACGACCAAATCGTTCGGTTAGCACCTGCCATCGACTGCCATGACCAGCGCGTGTACCACCTTTCATGCGAAGGAAGGTAAAATCTCGATGGCCGAATCGAGTTTCAAGAAAATCAATACTTATATGCTCGATTAAAAGCCGCGTTCCTTGAGAAATGCCGTTGAGATAGAACGTCGACACCGCTGTATGAGGAGCGATGCCGCCAATTTTGCGGCTAATGTCAAAGGCAATCGGGTTGCGAAATGCCGGGTCGGTCTTGTTGATAATGAGCCGTCTAAGTGGCCCAGGTGCGCCGGGAATGACCGCAGCCATCTTCTCACTAGGTGCGCCATAGGCCTCACGAAAATACAGCCGAAAGCTGCTGGGACTTGTGTCGCCCGGAAACCCGCCGTGAATTCGAATACCCGCTCGTGCTTGCAGGACCAACCGTTGATCCCGATAGATGGAAAGGAGTCCGGGTCGTTCCCACGCCAAACCTTTTTCGATGTTATTTGGTATGAGCCCGAGCACTTGGTCGTTCAGGTCGTCTGAGTTGATCACCAGCGAGACAACCGTCCGGCCCGTCGATAAGGCCTTGCCTTTCAACGGGTCTTGGACTGGGAAGCTTGCATGCAACCGATTGCCGATCCTTTGTTTAGTCTTGTCAATCGAGGCCAACTGCAAAGGAAACAACCGGTTTAGCTGCTGTACCTGCGACAGATTTCGCGCAAACAATGCCTGATCGCTGATGGAGGAAGGCTGACTCTTTGTCGAATCGCCTGCGCGATCGGCATTCTGAAGATTGCTTCCGGGAATTAGTGCGCCGACTAGAAGGGTGATAGCAATTGCCGTTGCGGCGAATACGGATTGGTTAGTCGTCACAAAGTGGCGTCGCGGTTGAGAAATATATTGTAGTCGCTGAGCGCTGCATTGCTGACAAGCGACGCCTCGATTTCCGCGAGCTCACCGCGATTTATGCGATCAAAGCTAAAGGCGATCGTCGTCGCATCGCCAGTGCGTGTGATGCTGTGCAGCCGACTGTAGCGGAGTTTGTCGGCGACCATCGTCTTCACGGCGTCACCAGCCTCAGCGTAGCGGTCATTGTTGAAGCTGACAGAGAGATAACCTTCAGTGAGGGTGTCTTTAAGCACGCGAGGTCCATAGCGCAGAAACAGCAGCGCAGCGACGGCCGCCGCCAGCAAAATCATCATGAATTTGAAGTTGGCGGTTGCAATGGCAATCGATGACGCGATCACCAGCATGAGAAAGCCAATTTCCTCAGGTTCCTTAATCGGCGTCCGAAACCTCACGATCGACAGTGCGCCAAGCAACCCAAGAGATAGCGGTAGTGAAAATTGAATGCTGACGAAAAGCGTTGTGATGGCAATCCCCAACAAAGGGAACGCACGATTGATCTGGCTGCCCGTCGCCCGGTTTTGATAGAAGATCAAATAGAGCGCGGAGATAAAAAGTGAGGCTGCAAGCGACACCGCGAGCATGGCCAAAAAGCCGCGCCCGCCGATAACGGCGATTTCTGTGGCGCGAAAGCTCACCAACTGCTCAGTTATAGAGGCAAAGATGTCTTGCATTGATCGGTTCCAGGCTAGGCGGCTAAAGCGCCGGTGACGCTTCGATAACACATGAGGTACTTAGAAAACGAGGCTCTGCGCGCACCAAATCTAAGAAGTGTCTCAAAACCGTGCGGCAAACGGTCGAGTGGCCCCTTAAATTCGATGACTGGTGTGGCAACGGCGGTTGGCCTGCCAGGTTGGATCATTTGTGGATTCGAACGTCGCACACGGATGTTATTATCAAGGTTAATGCGTGTGCCTGTGCGTAAATCGAGGTAGCGCTGTCGTTGATAGGCAATGAGGACAGTTGGCACAATTGGCGAAGGCAGAGTAAAGCCACGTGACACTAGGTCCGACGGCAGAGACAATAGTTCTGTCGCGTTAAGGGCCGCTTCTTCCAGCCATTCAACATCAAGGGCGACTTCAACGCGCTGTTTATCACGCTGCGAGCCTATTTTTCGTTTGAGTTCAGCATATGCTCGGCGCGGAGCACGCGTTTTGCTCTCGCTCCTCGCGTTTTCTCTGGAATACCATCGAAGACGCAATTTTGATTTGAGATAGTCGCCATTGGCTTTCTCTCGGAGGTGGCGCCAGTCCGGTGTGTCGTAATAGATGCTCGACACTGTGTTTATGGGATGGGTGCCGTCAGGACGGCAACTCGCTCTCAGCCATGCCTCGATTGCCACCGTACTCTGCGGTGGAAACGTAAACTTGAGCTCGTAGTTGGAAATCTGAACGTCCCCAAAAGAATGCCGGCCGATTTGTCGCCGGAGCCATAAGAATGGCATTGGGCCGGGAGTGGTGCAATGCAGGAAAGTAGCTTCAATAACAAATCGCATCGCTTCGGCTCTTACTCAAGTTTGAGCGAGGCCTGGTGGCAGTAATCAGTAATATACACTGGACAAATCTCGTCACTTCCTATGGAACTCGTCACTAGTTTCTTTGGGATGAAAGGCATACAGGTCATGACCCATTCAGATCAGCACGGTGTAGAAATCAAGGCCGCTGGCCCAGATGCCGTCGGCAGTTATGATCGTGCTGTCACTGAATATCTCCGTATCGGTAACTCGACCCTGAAATTTCTCGAGGCAGCGCTCGAAACAGATCCCGATTTAGTCATGGCGCATTGTGCAACGGGGTACTTTCAGGCCTTCAACACACGATGGGGCGTGGCGGGCGGTATGCACGCAAGCCTTAAAGAGGCCGAACGCGCGCTAGAGACCCGAGGCGGAACGCCAAGTGAATTGCTTCATGTTGCGGCGTTGCGCGCGCTTTCCCGCGGCAATCTCAACGAAACAGTTAGGGTTTGGGAAGAAATCTTGGTCGAGCAGCCCCGTGATGTATTAGCGCTCAGGCTTGCTCATTCCTACTATTTCATTCTTGGGGATCAACTCAATTTACGGGATTCGATTTCGCGTACGCTATATGCTTGGGACGAGAGCGTGCCCAATTATGGATATGTCCTCGGCGCATATGCATTTGGGCTTCAGGAAACAGGTGATTATCTGGCTGGTGAGGCCACGGCAAAGCGTGCTGTCGAGTTGAAGCCGGACGATCTTTATGGCGCTCATGCTGCCACCCACGTCCACGACATGCAGACACGCTATCGAGAGGGCAAGGAGTGGGTGAAGGCATGCGAAAACAATTGGCGCGACTGCAATAGCTTCCTTAACCATGAATGGTGGCACTACACACTTTTTTGCGTCGAACTCGAGCAGTATGACGAATGCCTTGCCTATCTCGACAGCCATGTATTCGTCGAGGGGTCAGAGGAGTTTCGCGATACGTCCAGTATCTGCTCGGTGCTCTGGCGGCTCGATGATCTGGGTATCGACGTGGGCGATCGCTGGCAATCGCTAGCTGACATCGCAGAGCGGCATATAGACGACCACATCCTTGCCTACGCCGATATTTTCACAACTCTTGCGCTGACAGCTGGTGGAAGAGAGGAGGCGGCTCAACGGATGCTTGCGTCCATGCGGGGCATCAAAATCGACGATGACGTGACGACAACCCGCATTATCCATGAGATAGGCTTGCCGATCGCCGAGGCATTGATCGCTTACCGGGCTGGTGACTACGGGCGGGTTGTCGATCTGCTGATGCCGATCCGTTACGATACGCGCCGTATGGGGTATAGCCACGTGCAGCGCGATATTTTCGCGCTGACACTTATGCACGCGGCTGTGAAGAGTGGACGTTATGAACTCGCGCGCGCACTTCTTTCGGAGCGCACGGCGCTCAAACCGAACAGCACGATCAGCTGGAATCTGTACGCACGGGCGCTCGAAGGGCTCGGTGACAAGACGGGCACCGAAAAGGCTCGTGCCCAAGTGCAGGCGGTGCTTGCAGCGTAACCCGTCAATAATAAGCTCCACAAATAAAGGGGAATTATCATGGCACTAAGCGTACGCCGGGTTATTACTGGCCACGACTCAAACGGCAACGCCGTCGTCGATATTGATGAGGTTGTGACCAGTCGGGGCGGAAGCCGGCCCGGTATTTCATCGAAAGTGCTGTGGACCACGGACCGCTCGCCCGCCGACAACAATAGCGACGAGGATATGTCGCAGCGGCCGGTTAACGCCGCCGTGCCGAGCGGCTCAACGCTCCGCGTAATTGAGTATCTGCCGGAGGTTTCGCCGCGTAACCATCGCACGCGCACTGTCGATTATGCCATTGTAATTTCTGGAGAAATCGATATGCAGATGGATGATGCAAAGGTGCATCTCAAAGCAGGGGATGTGCTTGTGCAACGTGGCACTATTCACAACTGGGAGAATCGCGGCGCCGAGCCCTGTGTGATCGCCTTCGTGCTGATGGATGCGGAACCGGTCACTGCCGGTGGCAATGAACTCGAAATTGTCGGCTGATCTGGTGATTTGGTCGCTGGCGACGGAACTAGCCCGCCGCATTCATTAGCGGCCGCATCTTAAACAAGGAGTAATGTCATGGCGTTGAATGTTCGGCGTGTCGTAACTGGCCACGACTCAGATGGCAAAGCTATCGTCACAATTGATGAAGTCGTTAAAAATCAGATCGGCCGCGTGCCCGGCCTGTCCGCCAAAGTGCTCTGGACTACCGATCAATCGCCAGCTGACAACAATAGCGACGAGGACATGTCGCTACGCCAGGTTCATGCCGCTGTTCCAAACGGCTCGACACTCCGCATTATTGAGTATTTACCGGGAGTAGTGTCGCGTAGTTTTCGCTTGAAAACTATCGACTATGTATTTGTTATATCAGGAAAAATAGATATGAGAATGGACGATGCTTTGGTTCATCTCAATGTTGGTGATGTTGTCGTCGAGCGCGGTACAATCCATAACTGGGAGAACCACGGCACCGAGCCTTGCGTGCTCGCTTTCGTGCTGATTGACGCGAATCCGGTTGTCGCCGGCGGTAAGGAATTGGACGCTACCAGCTGACCAACAACGTTAACTCGTCACCGGAAAACAGCGTTGCCAGATCTGTGTCGGTGATTTGGACGTTTCACCAGCGTCACTTCCAGTGGCCAGTTGAATTGTATTTTCGTCCAATAGCCTCATCGCGACGAGCGCGCCGGCACCCGTTTCATTCTCTGGGACCGTATAGAGGAAGGAATGCCGGGCATAATCGCCGACAGTTGGTGTCCCGGCAGGGGTCACGATATCCGGGCTGTCGATTGAAAAATGGCGACCGGCGGTGAAACACCAGTTGCCGCCGATTGAGTCTGCGGACGCGGGCGTGATGGTAAGTAGTCCGGACACAGCGCACACCGTAAATATTAGGATCAAGGCTCGGTAGCGCATTGTTTTAACCCTCAAACCCTGATTTTGAAGTGGTGGCGGCATTCTATCCGGGATGATGCTCCGCTATCAATTCGCTCATATGTTAGCGTCGTCGATGACAAATGGTGCCAAAGGGCATAGATTCACATTATGAGCAGCGCTTGGGCAAAAGTAATTTCGCATGATGCGTTAAGAGCGAAGCGCAAGGCAATCGTGCGGCACAACGGCAAGCAAATCGTCCTGTTCGATACGCCTGATGGTGTCTTTGCCTGCAATAACCGCTGCCCCCATGAAGGTTATCCGCTGCGTGAAGGGTCTCTCGATGACCGCTGTATTCTGACGTGCAATTGGCATAATTGGAAATTCGACCTGAAAGACGGCGCCAATCTTTATGGCGGTGACCGCCTGCGCGTTTACCCGGTTGAATTACGTGACGGCGATGTTTGGCTGGATTTGACCGACGAACCGTTTAAGTCGCGTCACGACAAGATCATGAAAAACCTCCGCGAGGCATTCAACGATCATTCCTACGACCGGATTGCCCGTGAAATAGCACGCTTGCGGTTGGCAGGCGCCGATCCGATCGAAGCGGTCACAGCGGCACTCCAATGGTCCCATGACCGTTTTGAGTTTGGTTGGAGCCACGCATACGCCGGTGCTGCGGAATGGCTCACACTGTTTGACGAGCGCACTGGCGACCATGAGACACAACTTGTCTGCCTGATGGAGGTCGTCGGCCATATCGCCGAAGATACTCTCCGTCACGAGACGTTTCCTTTCTCGCTAGACGCTCGGAAATACGATGAAGACGCCTTCGTCCGTGCCGTCGATGACGAAGATGAAGCCACAGCCATCTCTCTTCTTCGCGGTGCGCTTGACGCAGGCATGGAGTTTACAAAGCTCGAGCGTGGGTTCGCCCGTGCGGCCCTCGCGCATTATGCGGATTTTGGACATTGCCTGATTTACGTAACAAAGGCCGCAAAGCTGACCGAGCGGTTGGGCCAAAGCGTTGCATGGCCAGTTTTGGCGCCCCTCGTGCGCTCACTCGTCTATTCCCGGCGTGAAGAACAAATCCCCGAGTTTCGCTCATATGGATCTGCGCTCAAAGCGTGGGGAAAGAGCACTGTCACCGATGTTCCCGATGCTGTTCAGTTCCGGGGCCTTAATGCGAAGCAGGCACTTGAACTTGCGGCGCAACATGGCGCGGCGGACCCGGTAACGCTCTATGCAACGTTGTTGACCGCAAGTGCCAACAACATGCTCGCCTACGATTTGAACTATCAGCAACACACGGACCGGTCGTTCCGGGACAACGTCGGCTGGCTCGATTTGACCCACGCGATCACCTTCGCAAACGCCGTTCGGCTGACATGCGCCAAATTTCCAGAATTATGGCCGCAAGGTCTCCTTCAAATGGCCTGCTTCAGTGGCCGTAACGCGCCCTACACGGACGCATCTCTCGATAGCGCGCGCTGGCAGGTCGGGGATATTGAGGCCTTTATCGATGGGGCAATCGAGACGTTGTTCGAGCACGGGCAAGCCGAGTACATCGTCTCCGTACATTTCTTAAAGACATTTCTGGCATCGCGTGAAGAGATTAGGTCCGGTGCTGTGGGCGAGGCGGCTCAACCCCTAGCAGCCGCCCTCAACCGGCTCATCAACTCGCCGCTCAAGCGTAAACACACCAGACGCACCGCCCACCAGGCAATGACTTTCGTGGCGCTGGACGGATGAAAGTCAGTTGCGATGGCGCGCTGGCGGCTGGGGATTGTTGGCGGGGTTGGTATCATGTTTGGACATTTGCGTGATCAGGTCTCCGCCGACCAAGGGCGTCAAGTCAGCTTCGAGCGCGTCCGCATTTACCTTGGCGTAGACTTCATTGCCACCGACATAAAGCGTGAAGGCTTTGATGTATTTTGCTTTCTTGAGCGGATCTTCAATTGTTTCCTTGGTCCACGCATAAAGCGGATACTTAGCAACGCCATGGGCCTCGGCTTCGGCGACATAGCCGGCAAACGCGTCATACTGGCACTTCAGCGATGCGCGATGTTTGCTCAGGATGTCCGCGAGCGACTTTAGTGCTGGGTTATCGGGATCTCTCCGCGCCATCTCCGCGGTATCCTCGGCCATGCTGATGCGAACCTGATACTCCCATTGATCGTTCATGGCTTACTTTCTCCGCCGTGCGATTTTGGTCTGCCTGTAGCTAGAAGTAGACAACATATGTTCCGATTTTAGCTTGGTAATAAAGCTAATGGTTACTGAGTAGTATACTGTGCGGATCCGTTGAATTAGGGCCGTGTGCCGAGAAATTTGTTGGCTGCGGACAATATCTTTGGCGAGTTTGTTTAATTCTCGGGGCATCGCTGATGTAACCACTGTGCGGAAACTGGCGCCTCTTCCGGAAACCGCTGACGGGTTGAGAACCATGGCCCTGACCCTTGGGTCGACGAATGATAATCTGTTTCTGGGTGAGCGGGCGACCGAGAAAAATGCAAAGACGCAAGATCTAAGCGACTGCCGGGTTCTGGCCTTTGCCACCCACGGTCTTGTCGCTGGCGACCTGAAGGGCGTGGCAGAACCAGCCTTGGTGCTGACGCCGCCTGCAGCGGGAACTGAAGATGATGACGGCCTGCTCACTGCGAGCGAGGTCGCGACACTCAAGTTGAACGCTGATCTGGTGGTACTTTCGGCCTGCAACACAGCCTCTGCTGACGGCACTCCTGGAGCCGATGCACTATCTGGTCTTGCGAAGGCCTTCTTCTATGCCGGCAGTCGCGCCCTCTTGGTATCGCACTGGCCAGTGGCATCCGACGCATCTGTGCAGCTAACGACGAAAATGCTTCAAGAGACTGCCAACGATAACAAGATCGGTCGTGCCGAAGCACTCAAGCGTTCCATGCTGTCTTTGATGAACTCACCAGATAAACCCCACTACGCCCACCCCATGTTCTGGGCACCATTCGTTGTTGTCGGTGAGGACGGCACAGCAGCCTTAAACTAGCCTCCAGAGCACCCGAAAGATCAACTGCTCTGTTGATAGCAGCCAGTGTGTCTAGTGGCGCTGCCTATTTTGTTTCAGCCCTATAGATTCCATTCCAGCTTTGGCCAGGCGGATCTTTACGCAAGGCTTCTATGCGGCTGATTAACATTCCGTAATAGCCATCCAAGCGCCCATCGAAGTTGCCTAGGCACTTGTTTTCTAATCGTTCCGCATCATTCCATTGTTGCTACCGATATTTTTGCATGTTGCGTGGCGGAGAAGTTTTTTTATCGAATAGAGTAATGGTGATTCGTGGTTAGTAAGAATTTACGAAAATGCCAAATAAATCTGACCGACGCATTGGTGACATACGCTAGATGAAGTACGAGGAGTTATTACCGTTTGTGTGTGACTGGTTTACTAGAATGAGACGGGTGTATCGAAACAGGTGAGAAATAGAAGGCCTAGATCAATAATGCTTTTTTGGTTCTTAATAATTTTGATATACAAATTCAGTTTGTAATTATTTACCCAAATCTATGAAAATTAGAAAATCTTGCCTCAAATTGGGGCGGAGCTCAGTGTTTAGATTGAATAATTGGAAATTAAATTAGCTATCAGTCACATATCACGTTCAATTCAAGTCGCGCATTCCAAACAATTACGCACTCCTTGCACCGTGCTGTCGCAGCCCTGCGTGCACGGTATGCAGGGTGTTTACGACATCCTTCTGCAAGTACTTTGAGTAGTTTGATTTTTCGTTGAGATTTATCGTTATCCATACTCAAGTACCCCCTTTATCAGAAACATACCTTCATTGAATTGGTAGTGCCGTTGTTGGCATTCAACTTTGCATTGTGTTGTAGAAAGTCCGTTATAATAAAAATACATCTAAATCATTGTTATTAAACAATAATATTATGAAATAATTGTTGCAAAGTCTAAATTTCTTCCTTAATTTCTTAATGCTTCTCTAGGTGAATGGCAAAGGTTTATACAAACTTAACCTTACTACTCCGTTGAGATTAGGTATCGGCAAAATGACACTGACGAAAGCGGTATTTGGCCCATCAAAGAACTTTGAGGTCTCTGCGACACTCGATGTTCTGGATGGAGGTACAGACACGGGGCCTCTATTTGTGCCAGGTGGAGACTTTCTATTAGGTGCCGCTTACGAACGGCTTGGGCCTGACCTCATTTTGTTTGACGATGCGAGATCTGTATTGGTTAAGGACTATTTTACCTTTGAGCGCCCTCCTGATCTTTATAATTCCGAGGGAACGGCAGTTATCGAAGGATCGCTCGCTTTACGTCTATCTGGGCCTAATGCCCCGGGTCAATTTGCTCAAACGGGTGCCCTGAAACTTGGACAATCGATAGGACAGGTCGACACAATTGAAGGTCGCGCATTCTTGACCCGCTTGGATGGACAGAATGTATTAGCTGAAAAAGGGATTAAAGTTTTTGAAGGTGACATTGTTGAAACCCAAAAAAATGCAAACATTGGTATAAAATTTGTAGACGAAACCAGATTTGCGTTAGGTGAATCTGGTCGGATGGTGATTGACACTATGATTTATGATCCCGGTGCGAGCACTGGGAATAGTTCGTTTAACATCGTTCAAGGCGTATTTTCTTTTGTTTCCGGGCAGGTGGCAAAATTTGGCGAAGACGCCATGACCGTGAAGACACCTGTGGCAACTATTGGCGTTCGTGGAACGACGGTGGTGGGTAAAGCTGCTGCGGAAGGTTCCTCCAATACAATTACCCTTTTACCAGATTCAGACGGTGGAATTGGTCAGATTACTGTCAGCAATGCTGCTGGCATTCAGCTTATGTCTACGCCTTTTCAGACGACAAAAGTTATAAGTGCTTTTGCAGCTCCTGCAGTGCCGACAATTTTGCCGGCTTCTCAAATCAAAAGTCTGTATGGGAATATTAGCAAGGCATTGTCCCCCGTTGGGGCGAGCTCTCAACAACAAAATAACGATAATAATGAAGAGGCAGAAGTTGCTTCTATAACTCCCACAGAAGACGAGGGGGAGAGTGCGCCTAGCGATGAGGAAGAGGCTTCACTCGACGAGGAGGGCGAAGGTTTACTCGACGAGGAGGGCGAAGGTTTACTCGACGAGGAGGGCGAAGGTTTACTCGACGAGGAGGGTGAAGGTTTACTCGACGAGGAGGGTAAAGATTCGCTCAGCAAAGACCGAGAGAGTTCGCTCGGGGAAGAGGGAGAAGGCTCGCTTGGTCGGGAGAGAGAGGGTCTGCTGGGTGAGGAGGGTGAAGGTTCGTTTGGCGAGGAGGGAGAGGATCTACTCGACGAGGGTGAGAAGCCACCAGGAGCACCCGACACGGATAAAAATATTGGAGGTGTTGAGGACCTTCCCCCAGGGGAGGAGGAGGACAACGGTCGTGACAGGTACGCTAACGCAAGCGATGCCTTCGACAACGCAAGAAAGGATGGGTTGTCAGAAAAAGAGGCGTTTGCACAAGCAGCATCTGCGTTTGGGGCGACAGACGAAGAAAAACAAGTTGCAGAGCAAACATATAAACAAGCTCTCTCAGAGGGGCTGTCAGAAAGGGAAGCCTTATTCCGTGCCGAAGACTCTATTCGAGATCAATTTGACACCAGAAGGGAAGGATTAGATGCCGAAGTAAATATAGCGGCAGCTGGACTTAAACAGGCAACCGCTGGAGGGTCCTCAATTGAGGACGCTATTAGAGAGCAACTTAGCGGAAGTATAACGCAAGACGATATTACGATTGTCCAAGATGCAGCGTATAGAAACTTAGATAATGCAGCCCATAGTGGCGATACCGAAGTATGGAAAGATGTGATAGGACCAGTAACAACCACGGATTCTGTTGGAAAACAAGCTTTCGCATTGGCTCTTCTGAATGGCAAATCTGTTGGCGATGCATTCGGCGCAGCGTGGAAGGCCAATCTAGATGCAGGGGCAAGGGGAGCTGATGGCCAGATAGATTACTTGGCAGCGCGTCCTGATCTTCAGGGGTTTGATCCTATTCGTCTTGCGTCAGCCAAAATCCGCGCGGCGAGCGATGAACTGAGGATTGAAAATGATTTAGCAGAAGGAACAATCAGGGACTTCACGGAAATATTATTTGGAACGTCCGGTAACGATACGCTTGAAGGAAAGGTCGGTTCGCGAGAAAATACGAGTTTCGTTTTTGAACAGGGTAGTACCCTTGGCGGAACAGACACAATCGATGGGTTCGGGGGGACCGATGATTTTACCCTTAAAAACCTTTCAGATATTTT
>Ga0302135_10000249_pt1 | contig 33003 bp, 27 predicted proteins | sample CBN3_surface_MG_FD_203119 | JGI IMG/M metagenome (GOLD analysis project Ga0302135, IMG submission 203119) | Marine microbial communities from Western Arctic Ocean, Canada - CBN3_32.1 | ecosystem: Environmental > Aquatic > Marine > Oceanic | place: Canada: Western Arctic Ocean | collected...
CAGCCTGCCTGTCTCCGCCCCGAAACCCGGTCGCATCGCGCCCAATGCCCCTTCCGCGACGGTTGTTGAGGCGCGGTGTCCCGCATCCGCTAACGCGTGTCGCAGCGCGCCGACAATCAGGCCGCGCACCAAACCCGAATCCCGAAACCGCACTTCTGCCTTAGTCGGATGGACATTTATGTCGACGTAATCTGGATCGACATCGAGAAAGAGCGCGACGACCGGGTGGCGGTCGCGTGCAAGAAAATCCGCGTAGGCGCCGCGGACCGCTCCGATTAGGAGCTTGTCGCGAACTGGGCGGCCATTCACAAACAAATACTGCTTTGCTGCATTGGCGCGATTTAGGGTCGGCAGGCCAGCAAATCCAGAAAGTCTCATACCCTCTCGTTCGGCCTCAATTTGAAGTGCATTTTCTGAGAACTCGCGGCCCATTATCTGTCCGAGTCGCGCCAATTTTCCATCAATGAGGTCTGCGTCCACCGCGGGGAGGACAAGCCTGTCCCGCTTTCCATCGTTTACTGAAAACGCGACGTTGGGCGAAGCCATAGCGAGTCGCGTAACGGCTTCGATAACCTGCGACGTTTCCGTCCGTTCAACCCGCAGAAACTTGAGCCGCGCCGGTGTCGCAAAGAAAAGATCGCGCACTTCAACACAAGTACCAGACGGCAATGCGGCCGGCGTTGGTTCACCAACAACACCGCCGACGATTGACAGCTGCCACGCAGACTCAGCATCCCTAGTCCTACTGGTAATTGTCATCCGGCTAACCGCACCGATCGATGGCAACGCCTCACCGCGAAACCCAAGAGTGGATATCGCGTCGAGAGTCTCACCTGGCAATTTGGATGTCGCATGGCGCTCAATTGCCAACGACAACTCTTCACGATCCATTCCCTGACCGTCATCGGTCACTTTGATCAAGGATTTCCCGCCATCGCGCAATGAGACATCCACACGTCCAGCGCCCGCATCCAGACTGTTTTCCACGAGTTCTTTCACCGCCGCCGCCGGGCGTTCAATCACCTCACCGGCAGCAATGCGATTGACGAGTATCTCGGGAAGACGGCGGATCGTCATCAACCTTCTCCTTTTAGCTCGGTCATATGTTTGCGAACCAAAGCCTTGCCTTCTTCGACGGCGGGTTGGTCAAACGGATCGACTCCAATCAGACGCGACGTGGCAACGGTTTCCAGCATGAAATGCATCATGAGCGCCCCAAGTGCTACCTCGTCTATATGGTCAATGCGGATAGTACGAACAGGCCGGTCGTGACGTGCCAAAGTTTCCACCAAGGTCATGCCGCTGACATCCATGAGGTCACCGAGGTCATGTCCAGCGAGATAGGATATCCGCGGGTCACTCGCGAGCGAAGGATCGACGCGTGGCCCTTCACCAACCATCGGTCCAAGGAGCACTGTGATGAATTTATCGGCAGGACCGTCGAGATAGAGTTGTAATTGACTGTGCTGATCAACGGTACCCAGCGCTGATATAGGTGTTGTCCCCTCACCACCCTTTCCCAAACTCTCCGCCCAAAGCTGTCGGTACCAGCGTGAAAAGTCTTCCAACCGGTCGACATACGGCATCATCACAGTACTCACAACACCAAACCGGCGCTGAAGCGCGACGGAGATCGCCGCGCCAATGGCCGGAGCGTTTTCTTCAGGCCGACCGGCATCGAGCGCCGCATCTCGAGCAGTTGTAGCGCCTTCAATCACCGCGACGGGATCCAGACCAGCAATCATCGCTGGCAGGAGGCCAACCAAGGAAAGTGCTGAGTAGCGGCCTCCGAGGTCCGGATTGTGATCCAACGTGCGAATTCTGAATCGTTCCGCCAGCGCCCGCAGGGGGCTGTCACCCGGGCCGGTGATCATGGTCATGTGTTCGCGGATGCGGTCCTCGCCAAGTGTCGTCCGAAACTGATCGAGCGTCACCAACACCTGCGCCAACGTCTCTGCAGTTTCACCGGATTTAGAAATCACGAGAAAGCCAGTCTTCAAAAAATCAATTCGCCTGAAAAGCGTTGCAATCGTATGCGGATCGATATTCTCGACAAAATGAAGCCGAGGGCTGTTGCAATCTGCCAATGCACAAAGCACTCGGCCGCCAAGAGACGATCCGCCTGCACCGAACACAACCACGTCTTCAAAGTCCTCTCGGTGCTGCTGCGCTAAATCATTTGCAGCATGGAGGTCTGTTTTCTGAGACGAAAGGTCGAGGAACGCAATGCGGTCACGAAGTACCGCTACTTCCCTGGACGCCGTTTCCAGCAAATTCGCATATGTTTCTTGCAGCGCGGATCCACCGGCGGCAGGAAAACAGTTTTCAATCGATTGGTGATAGATCATTGGCGTGGGACAATTCTGACCCAGCACCTGGTCGCGCGCAACCTTACGCAGCGACATTTGGCCGTTTCAGCATCAATCTTTTAAATCGGGCGGCTCCGCTGTCGGCTCTATGCCTTCCGGCATACCAACGACAACCACGGTAAACTTGTTCGGGTCGAGTACCTGCTGTGCAACGCGGTTAACATCGTCAAGTTGCACCGCTTCGATGAAATCGTTTCGACAATCCAAATAGTCGACCCCCAAATCGCTGTATTGCATACCAACGAGCTGACGCGCTATTCGGCTCGTATTATCGAAGCTGAGTGGCCAAGAGCCAGTCAGATAACGCTTCGCATTATCAAGTTCCTCACGCGTTATGCCATTGTCGCGCATGCGCGCCCATTCGGCGCGAATGACCTGGAGTGACTCGCCCGCGCGTGCGTTGACGGTCGACACACCGCCAGCGATCAAAGCACCTGCTTCCATCAGGTTCATATAGCTGTAGACCGAGTACGCGAGGCCTCGCTTCTCGCGCACTTCCTCGTAAAGGCGCGACGAAAACCCACCACCGCCCAAAATATAGTTCATGACGTAAGCAATGTAGTAATCAGCATCATCCCGCGCCAGCCCTGGCTGGCTGAAGGTAATTACCGATTGCGGGACATTTTGCTCGATTACGAATGTCTGTCCGCTTGATACAGTGTTTGCCTTCTGCAATTGCGGCGATGCCGCTCTATCGGGCAAGTTGCCGAACACAGTATCCAACATTGTCGCAAGTTCCGCTGCCGAGATATCACCAACCACGCCAACGATTAACGTATCCTTTGCAATTCGCCGCTCGACAAACGTACGAATGTCATCGACCGTGATTGCCGAGACTGAGCTATTTGTCCCCCTCAAGGGACGCCCATAAGGATGATCGGCAAATACAGCGCGCCAAAGCGTTTGGCTGGCAATCCGGTCAGGGTCTTTGGAACGGCGTCGAATCGAGGTCAAGACTTGCTGCCGTATTCTCTCGACTGGTTCCGCATCGAAGCGAGGCTGCGATAGAGCGAGTCGAAGCAGATCTAGAGCCTCGTCGCGGTGGCGATTGAGTGTTTTAAAGCTGCCGCGAAATGTATCTAGGCCTGCCGAAAAGCGAAGCGATATAGACAAGTCACTAAGTCGGCCTTGAAACGTTTGACTATCTATATCGCCTGCGCCCTCATCGAGAAGACCCGAAACCAAATTCGCAAGACCGTCTTTACCCTTGGGGTCGAGCGCAGCACCGCCACGAAAGGAAAATTCGATCGACGTCAGAGGAATTGAATGATCCTCGACCAGCCAAGCCACGATGCCCCCTGGACTCGTCACCTGCTGCACCGTTACCGCCTTCGCAGGAGCGAATCCGAACATCAAAACACCAACAAAAGCCACGATAAGGCCTACCAAGCGCAAAATCGGGTTTTGGCTATGCCATCTCATTTCGCTCGTCCTCACGATTTCTGTGCAGGCAGAAGTAGAGTGGTCACAGTTGGCCGGTCTTCAAACACAGCGCGCGCCGCATCTTCGACCGCCGTTGCGGTTACAGCCCCAATATGTTCAGGCCAGGATTCGACGTCGTCCACGCTCCGTCCAATAACAAGAGCACCACCGAGAGTACGTGCCGGTGCAAGGTTCGAATCCCGTGCGAAAATCGCATTGGCTTGCAGCCGTGCGATGGCGCGAGCGACTTCATCTTCAGTAACGCCGTTTTTCAGGAGTCGAGCAATCTCTGCCGACACAGCCACCTCGACAGCTGCAATTCCATCCACGGACCGCGGTGTCGCAGAAAATCCAAATGCTGTTGGACCGCGAGAACTGGGCGAGTACCAAGCGCCGGTGGATACCGCGACTTGTTGCTCGACAACGAGCGATTTATATAACCGGCTCGTTGCGCCACCACTCAAAATCGCCTCCAACACTTGAAGTGCATAGACGTGTTGAGTGTCTCCGTAGGCATAACTCGGCGTCAAATAGCGCAATGTCCACGATGGCTGCTGTACTTGCGGATGCTTAAGTTCAACCCGACGGTCGGTCCTTTGTGGCGGCTCACGCCATTCCTGCCGCACTGGAAGCGGCCGTGCCGGAATTACGCCGTAGTATTTTTCTGCGAGCGTTCGTGCATCCGCCACCGTTATATCGCCGGACATCACAACAATCGCATTATTCGGCGCGTACCATTTGTCGTAAAAATCAACTATCTGCTCGTGTGTGAGTGCGCGAATTTCGTGTTCCCAACCGATAACCGGCTTCCGGTATGGATGATTGAGATAAAGCGCGGCCTGCGCTTCCTCGCGCAACTGCGAACTCGGCTTGTTTTCAACGCGGCTACGGCGTTCCTCAAGCACAACCTGACGCTCGGGTTCAATGACTTCGCCGGTTAATACAAGATTTGTCATGCGATCGGCTTCGATCCGCATTACAACCTCCAGCCGATCCCGAGCGATCGACTGAAAATACGACGTTGCATCAGGTGTCGTAAAAGCGTTCTCACGCCCGCCATTGCGCGCAACAATGGCCGAGAACTCGCCGGGAGCCGTGGTTTTAGTGCCTTTGAACATCAAATGTTCAAGAAAATGTGCTATGCCGGATTGCCCGGCAGGCTCGTCTATCGCGCCGACACGGTAGTAGATCATGTGCGTAACGATTGGCACGCGGTGATTTGAAACCACAACTACCTGCAGACCATTCGCCAACGAAAATGATTTGCCATTAAAAACCGTCGCAGTTGCGGGCGACACCTGCGCAAGGAAGGCAAAAATTACTACCAACCCCGCACCAGCAAACCCAGGGCGTAGCCAATTAGACGTCATATCGCACCTGTAGCGCTCGTTCAAAAAACGAAAATGGCTGATCGCAACCACCCAAGAAACCAATCTTAGAAATGGCATTGCCTATTGCCGTCTGCAACAGGTCGCTTCGCTCTTCACGGCAACCAGTTGAGGCACACCCAGCTTCCGTCAGAAAAGCCCCGTCTTCTTTCTTTTTATCAAGGGCGTGTCGCCTTCTGTGACAGACTTTCCAAGCGCTGCATTCTCCTGCAGCCGTTTCGCTTCGAGTTTTGGATCGACGATCACTCCTGGCAGCGGTTTCGTACGCCAAAAAATTAGTTTCTCGACGAATTGGCCATCTTCCTGCGCGAGTACGGCGCTTTCTTGATTGACTAGATCACGGATATTCTCATTAGCAGCGAGCGCGTTCGACTGGGTCAAGAGAGCGACTTCGGCAACGGAGCGGTTGTCAGTCGCAACAACACCCGGCGTCGCTGAACTTCCTTGTGTCCTTGCAAACAATGTTTGCTCAGCCCGTTGTCGTGGCGCTTGTACTTGTTCACGTGAGCTGCCCGAACTTGGCGGGCGAAGCGCATAGTCTGGCGGCAAACTGAGTGGCGCCCGTCTGACGACGGAAAATTCGTCAGGTGCCGACTTCCCCAGCCCTAGGATGTTTCCCGATTGCCCCCCACTGCATCCCGCAAGAAGCAGAGAGGCGCTCAGAGCGACTGCTGCCCATTTTAGTGTTGATCGAATGACACACCCTCCACGCTAATGGAATGATTTTAGCTGTCTGCTCTACGTCTTGCAAATAGACCGTCAATTAGGATCAGCAATACCCCAATCGTAATCGATGCATCGGCGACATTAAAAGCGGGCCAATGGAAACCACCAACATGCAGATCCAAAAAATCAAAAACGGCGCCATGGTGCAGACGATCAGCGACATTTCCAAGCGCACCGCCAATCACTAGCCCAATGGCACCAGCAAGGAGTCTGGCATCAATTCGTCTTAACCAAGCAACTAAAAACAGCGAAACAGCAACGGCAAACGCCGATAGCAATATCGGTGTCCACTCCGATTCAGAACTGAGAAGCCCAAAGCTCACCCCGCGGTTCCATACCACAACAAGATTGAAGATGGGCCACACTTCAATTGGATACGGTGGCACCATAATCCTTTCAAGGACAAGCCACTTTGTCGCCTGATCAAGGAGCGAAATACAAAGTGCAATGCCAAGCCCTAATCGCAACATCCGGTCAGCACTCTTTGGCGGTTGGCGCCGACATAATTGTGTTAAAAATCCGCTCGCACACAGGCTCCCACGCTACTCGGCAGCCGGACGCAATGCCTGAACAGCAGTGACACAACGGCCGCAGAGGCCGGGCAGATTAGGTTCCGCTCCGACTTCCGGCAATATGCGCCAGCACCTTTCGCATTTGTCACCGGCGGCAGCTTTCACAGCGACTCCAACTTCTGCAACATCGTCGAGTGTGAACGCGCCTTCCGGCGCTGAACCCTCAATGACCGTTACGGCTGATGTCACACCAACCATCGCAAGATCGACGCCTTTGATATGCGCCGCATAATCATGCGAAAGGTAAACTTCGGGTTCAGCCTGCAGGCTCGACTTAAGACGCTTCTCACTTCGTTCGATTTCCAGCGCGCCGGTGATAACGCGCCTTACTTTCCTGATTATTTCCCACTTTTCAGCGAGCGCCTCATCCTGCCATTCCTCCGGCACATCAGGAAACGTCCTTAAATGCACGCTGGAATCGGGATTACGGGTGAGCCACGCCTCTTCTGCCGTAAAGCAGAGGATCGGGGCGAACCAAGCGGTCAGGCAATCGAAAAGATGCTCAAGCACAGTCAACGTCGCGCGCCGGTGAGGATCGTCATGCGAATCGCAATAGAGGCTATCTTTGCGGACATCAAAATAGAAGGCTGACAAATCAACTGCACAGAAGTTGTAGAGCGTACGAAACAGGTCATGGAAATCGTAGCAGTCGCAACACCGCCGCACGTCATGGTTAAGTTGATACAGCCTATGCAATACCCATCGTTCGAGTTCAGGCATATCGCCAATTGAAACGGCAACAGTCTCACGGTCGTCGCTCAAATTTCCGAGCAAGTACCGCAGCGTATTGCGCAGACGACGGTATGCATCGATTTGTTTTTGAATAATTTCAGGCCCGATCCGGACATCTTCTGCAAAATCTGATGCGACGACCCACAAGCGCAAGGTCTCCGCACCGTGCTTCTCCACGACTTCAAGAGGAGAGACAATATTGCCCAATGACTTTGACATCTTGCGACCGTCCTCGGCCATAACAAATCCGTGTGTCAGTACGCCTTTATAAGGGGCAATTCCACGCGTCCCACAGGATTCCAAAATTGAAGACTGAAACCAACCTCGATGTTGATCTGAGCCCTCAAGGTAGAGCGACGCTGGCCACGCCAAATCATCGCGGTTTTCCAAAACAAAACTGTGGGAAGATCCCGAATCAAACCATACATCGACGACATCGGTGACCTGCTCATAGTGCGCCACATCATGGTCGTCGCCAAGAAACCGCGAAGGTTCGCTGGAAAACCATGCGTCCGCACCTTCAGTGCGAAACGCGTCGACTACCCGGTCTACGACGGCCTGATCGCGCAAAGGTTCCCCTGTCACTTTGTCGGCAAACACGGCGATGGGCACGCCCCAAGCACGCTGGCGCGAAATACACCAATCGGGACGGTTCTCGATCATCGAGGCAAGGCGAACCCGACCCGACGGTGGGAAGAAGTCTGTTTTCTTGATCGCTTCAAGCACCGTCGCACGCAAACCAGTGCTCTCCATGGAGATGAACCACTGGTCGGTATTTCGGAAGATAAGAGGCGCCTTCGAGCGCCAAGAATGCGGGTAACTATGGGTAAGCCGACCGCTCGCGAGAAGGGCGCCAGTATTTTCGAGTGCCGCCAAAACAGCGGTATCGGCATCGCCCGTACTGCCATCATCTCGGTAAACACACTTGCCGGCAAACAAAGGGACATGATCGAAGTAGCACCCGTCCTCTGCGACAGTCTGCGGCACTTCGAGCCCATGAGCCTGACCTAAGACAAAATCGTCTGCGCCGTGTCCCGGAGCGATGTGCACAAGACCCGTACCTTGATCCAAAGTAACAAAGCCAGCCGCCATGAGCGGAACGTCAAAATCATAGCCACCAGCATCAACGCCACGAAACGGATGGGCGCAAATAGTGCCATCTAGGTCTGAGCCAATGACTGTTTTCACCAACTCCGCATCTTCTAGTCCAGTCTTCGCCTTCAATGCGTCGAGCATCGCCGACGCAACGACAATCGTTTCACCGACGCGAACAGCAGATCCTTCGGCCACTGCTTTAACCTTGATAATCGCGTATTCTATTTCAGCGCCATAGGCGATGCCGCGGTTTGCGGGCATGGTCCACGGTGTTGTTGTCCAAACAATCACGGACGCACCTTCGAGCGCCGCTTGTGCGGTCGTGACAACCGGGAACCGCACCCAAATTATCGTTGAGGTGTGATCCATATATTCGACTTCCGCCTCCGCCAGCGCCGTTTTCTCAACGACCGACCAGAGTACGGGCTTGGAGCCTCGAAAGAGGCTGCCGTTCATCAGAAATTTACCAATTTCGGCAGCGATCTGTGCTTCAGCCGCAAATGCCATCGTCGTGTAGTGATGTTCCCAGTCACCGAGTACGCCGAGGCGCTCAAATTCCGCGCGCTGGATACTTACCCAATGTTCGGCAAATTCCCGACACTCACGACGAAACTCAATAATTGGCACAGCGTCTTTATCAAGGCCCTTGGCCCGATATTGTTCCTCGATCTTCCACTCAATCGGCAGGCCGTGGCAGTCCCACCCAGGAACATAGTTTGCGTCGCGGCCAAGCATCTGCTGCGACCGGTTGGTAATATCCTTAAGAATTTTGTTTAACGCTGTCCCAATATGCAAATGGCCGTTGGCATAAGGAGGGCCGTCATGAAGGGTAAACTTGGGCCGGCCAGCAGCCGCTTCGCGCTGCAGTTCATAAAGACCCATTTCATTCCACTTCTCGAGCAGCTTTGGCTCAAGCGTTGGCAATCCAGCCTTCATTGGAAATTCTGTTTTCGGCAGCGAAACCGTATCACGGTAGTCGACAGTCATCGCGACACCAATCGCACCGAACAAAGCGTCTTATAATTTAACGGAATCATGCTTCACCCCTTTTTTGACAGCACACAAAAGTTTACGCGGAATCTCGGCGCCTGCGACTACAGGGCCAAGTCCGTAATTCGTATTCGATTCAAGGTGTGTGTGTCAGGGTGTGTAAACATGGCGCATATCCTAAGGTGCAGCGTTTGAATTGGTCAAGGGGCTCCGGCCTCTCTCGTCCGCAGCAATCTGCGCGCCGTTTCACTGTCTTCCGCAATCTGTGCACGCAAACTTTCGAGAGTGTCAAACTTGATCTCCGGGCGAATATATTCGATCAGGCCGATCCTGAGATGCTTGCCATATAGATCGCCAGTGAAATCGAAAAGGTGGGTTTCGAGTAGCGGTGTCGACCCACCGACTGTTGGTCGGATGCCGAGATTGGCAACACCGCTGCGCCAAACGATATCATTACCATGCACTTCACCAACGCGCACCGCATACACGCCGAATGCGGGCTGAATGTAATCCTCAAGCCCGATGTTGGCGGTTGGGAAGCCAAGTTTTGTACCACGTTGTTCACCGCAGACCACGCGGCCCTCAATCTCAAACGGGCGACCAAGCAAGGCTGCGGCATGGCCCGGATTACCGGCCATAAGATATTCGCGAATGCGGGTTGACGAGTAGATTCCGCCGTCTGCAGTCGCGACGGGCTCGATTACCGTTAAGACAATACCTTGAGCGTCAGAAAGTTCCGCCAGGAGCGTAACGTTACCCTTCCGCTGATAACCAAACACAAAATCGTAGCCAACCACCACCTGTGATGCCTGAAATGCTTCGAACAACATCTCCCGCGCGAATGCTTCCGCCGGCTTTTGGGACAAGGTTTCATCGAAATTCAGGAAGACGAGGAGATCGACACCAAGAGCCGCTAGATAATGCGTTTTGCTGCGAAAGGGTGTGAGGCAGAACGGAGGGTCTTGGGGTCGAAAATACCGACGGGGATGCGGTTCAAATGTGATGAGCACCAGCGGCACGCCGGCCTCTTTTGCCGTATGGGATGCTTGCCCAATGACAGCTTGATGACCACGGTGTACACCGTCGAAATTGCCAAGAACCACTACACTTCCGTAGAATTCGCGCGGCACTGCATCATATTTCCGAATTATTTGCATGCTCGGTCCCTGACACAGTCCAGCTTTGTCGTGACCGTGACCATATAGTGATGTGGCCATCGTTGGTATAGCGGGCAGTTGCATGAAGATCCTGATCAAATAATTCGCGATTCGATAAAACTTGTTATCTGGACATCGTTGTCAGTGATGACGCATCCGATGCTATGATACTGAATGGCCATTCACCCCGCATTTGGCAGCGACGGTCACGACCATCAACGCTGCATAGACATTGCGATCGCGAACGCAGTTGAAGTGTGCATTCAACAAGGGCTACGGCTAACCAAGACGCGAAAACGGGTCCTTGAGTTAATATGGCGCGGGCATGAACCCGTTGGCGCCTATACACTTCTCCATGCCTTGAGCGAAGAAGGCCGCCCCGCCGCGCCACCAACTGTCTATCGCGCGCTCGATTTTTTGGAATTGAACGGATTTATTCATCGCATCCAGTCTTTGAATGCATACATCGGTTGCCCAGATCCCAGGTCCCCCCATAACAGTCAGTTCCTGATCTGCGGAGAATGCGGCGCAACGCACGAAATGAACGACCCAAAAATTGCCCGAATGATAAGCGAAGGCGCACGACTTCAAGGCTTTGAACCGCAGGAGCAGACCATTGAAATCAAGGGCCTCTGCCCGGATTGCAGCAAGCACGCTCCGCAGCAAATGAAAGAACTACACTATGGCTGAAGTACAAGTTCCCGATGCGAACACCCGGCTTCCCGTCTCTGTCCTGACAGGCTTCCTCGGGAGCGGGAAGACGACTTTATTATCGCGGTTGCTGCGCCACCCAGGGATGGCAAATACAGCAGTGGTCATCAATGAATTCGGAGAGGTCGGTCTTGATCACATGCTCGTTGAGAAGTCGGGCGAAGATACAATCTTGCTGAACAGCGGGTGTTTGTGTTGCACGATTCGCGGGGATTTAATCGACACGCTGCGGAGCCTCTTTGTCCGGCGCGCCAAAGGCGAAATCCCGGAATTCGATCGCCTCGTGATTGAAACGACAGGGTTGGCAGATCCGGCACCAATCCTTCACACTCTGATAAGCGATCCTGTGCTTGCTGCACGGTACCGATTGGACGGCGTGATATCCACTGTCGACGGTGTCAACGGCGCGATGCAGTTGGACAACCACTACGAGTCCGTAAAGCAGGCAGCTGTTGCCGATCGCCTTCTTGTGACCAAAGGCGACATTGCCGGTGAAGACGACATCAAAGACTTGATGGAGCGATTGCAGACACTCAATCCCGCTGCCCCGATATATCCCGTTCAAAACGGCGAGATTGATCCATCGACGCTCTTTAACTGCGGCCTTTTCGATCCAGCCAAGAAAATGCCGGATGTCGCGAAATGGCTGCAAGAAGAGGCGTATGCGGAGCGTGAGGACAGACACGCTGAGCATGAGCATGGACACGCCCATCACCACGATACAAACCGTCACGACGACAGCATCCGCGCATTTTGCCTCACCTACGATAAGCCCCTCAATTGGGAGGGGTTTGTTACCTGGATCGAAGCACTTATCGCGGTTCATGGCGAATCACTGTTGCGGGTAAAGGGCATCCTGAATGTTGATGAAACGGATCAGCCGGTCGTCATTCACGGCGTACAGCACGTCTTTCACCCGCCGACCCTTCTTGAATTTTGGCCCGACGACGATAGACGATCGCGTATCGTCATGATCACGCGCGACCTTAATCGCAAGCCTGTCGAGCAAATGTTTCTGGCATTTGTCGCTGGTGACTCTGAGGTGCAATCATGACACCGCACAAACTTATCCGTGTTGGCATCACCGGCAGCGTGCTCACAGGCATCTGCTGCTTTACGCCTATATTGGTGGTGACATCGGCGTTTTGACCTGGCTCAAGTGGGCGGACTATGTCCTGTTCCCAATGCTTGGCGGCTTTGTTGTGCTAACAATTTACGCAATCGAGAGACTCTGCCGCGACTACGTACCTTCAAAAAGCGAGCGCGAAATTCCACCGTCGGCCTAGAAATCGGGGACTCTTCAGTTCTGGTCGCCGAGCGCGTTCAGAACTTGCCAGACGCGTTCGGAAACTGTCGGCATATCGAACCTATCGCTGCCGATCGCATCGGCCACGGCATTGAGAATAGGCGCCAACGCACCGATAGCACCGATTTCCCCCGCACCTTTCGCGCCAAGAGGATTATTCGTCGTTGTGACACCTTCCGACGAGACAACAAGCGTTGGCACATCGTCAGCACGCGGCAGGCAATAATCCATAAATGACCCTGTCAACAGTTGGCCCGTCGCAGCGTCATAAACGACGGCCTCGAACATCGTCTGGCCCAGGCCCTGTACAATTCCGCCGTGGATTTGGCCATCCGCAATCGCAGGATTGATGACTCGACCAAGATCGTTGACTGCAGTGAAGGCGATCAACGTCGTCATGCCTGTCGCAGGGTCAATCTCAACCTCGGCCACATAAGCGCCATTCGGCGATGTCTCCAAATTGCTGTCCATTTGCAGCCGAGCCACCGTCGGGTTTAGGCCATCTTGTGAGCTGTGGTTTTCCCTGTTGGTCGCCAGACCGCGCGCGAGTTCAAAGAGGCCAACATGCCGATCCGTTCCCGCGACCATAAACCGCCCTGCTTCAAAGACGATATCGCCGAGCGCTGCCTCCAAATGATCCGCCGCATGGGGCTTGCACTGTTCGATCACGGTTTCAGCAGCGGTATAAATCGTGCTGCCGCCGACAGTGAGCCCAGTGGATGCCCCTGTGCCGACACCATCGGGCAAATGATCCGAGTTTCCCTGCTCGACACGGACGACATCAAATGGAACGCCTAAACAGTCGGATACTAACTGCGCATAAGTCGTTTCGTGCCCCTGCCCGCAGGCCTGCATTCCCGTGCGAACGATAACGGCACCATCGGGTGACAGCGCTACCTCGCTTATCTCCTTCGGAATGCCCATCGTCATTTGCAAGGCGAGGCCTACACCAATGCCTCGTTTCATGCCTCTCCCCGTGGCCTCAGACCTGCGTTCGGCAAAACCATCCCAATCGGCTTGTTGTAGTGCAGCGTCCATTATCATTTCGAAGTCGCCGCAGTCGTATGTCTTTCCCGATGCATTGGTGTAGGGCATCGCGTTTGCCGTAATGAGATTGCGACGCCGAAGATCGATCCTGTTGACTCCCATTTCGCTCGCTGCACGTTCAATCAGCCGCTCAACGATCGAGATCGCCTCCGGCTTTCCATAGCCGCGATAGGCGGCGATAGGTGTTGTATTGGTTGTAACGCCGCGCACGCGAACATGCAGAGCGGGAACCAGATACGTGTGACCGAATACTTTAATAAACTGATTGGTCGCCATCTCTGGACCGTCGCCGGTGACGTAGGCGCCCATTGCCGACAGTTTGGATGCGCGCAGACCGACTATCCGCTGCGTACTGTCGAACGCAAGTTCCGCGTCGATGATCTGATCGCGACCGTGAGTATCGCTGAGAAATGCCTCCGCACGATCACTCACCCATTTGACCGGATGGCCAAGTTTGTTCGCAGCAAAAAGCACAAGCGCGTATTCAGAAAAGGCTGAAACCTTCATACCGAACGCACCGCCGACATCGTCGGTTAGGACTTGCAAACGATCCCGCGGAATACCGAAAACGGTGTCGGCCAACACGTTGCGAATGTGGTGAACACCTTGACTTTGAACGTGAAGCCGATAGCCGCGGACAGACTCAAAAACGCCGATCGCAGCACGCGGCTCCAACGGGCTAATGGCGACCCGGTTAATAACAGTCTCCATAGCAACGATGTGGGCCGCATTCGCAAACGCCCTATCGACCGCGTCGCAGTCCCCTTCTTGCCAATCAAAACAAAACTCAACGGCGTCACGCATATTGATCAACGGCGTCAACGCATCATACTCAACGTCGATCAGCTCAGCAGCGTCTTGGGCCTCACACAGTGTATTGGCAACAACCAATGCAATGCCTTCACCGACAAACTGCACGATATCTTTGGCAAGAACGGGTCGAGACGGTACGGACGGACCGGGCGGCATCCACATTTTCGTCTGTGGCATATCGGCAAGACCCGCCGCGGCGAGATCGGTTGCAACAAAAATTGCCTGGACACCAGGCGCATTTATAGCAGGCACCGTGTCAATTCGACCGATGCGTGCATGGGCATGAGGTGATCGGAGTACGTACGCGCAAAGCTGATTCGGCAGCTGCAGGTCGGCGACGAACCGCCCATGCCCTGTCAGCAAGCGCTGGTCTTCGGTCCGCCCTGTAGGCAGGTCAACTCCATCGCCTTGTTGTGTTATCATAGGATCGGCACGCCTTGGTTAACGCGAGTGTAACTTTGAGCCCCTCTTGTCACAAGGAAGGCGCAATGACCGAATTCATCAATGCCAACGAGCCGACGATCCGGCTTGGATTCTTCCTTGGCATATTTATCGCGGTAATTTTATGGGAACTCGCCGCGCCGTGTCGGCCACTTACGCAGCCCAGATGGTTACGCTGGTACAGCAATTTGGGCATTGTCGTATTGAACACTGTGGCTGTGCGCCTCCTCGTCCCGCTCGTCCCCGTCGCCCTCGCAGTTATGGCCGAGACTAGGGGCTGGGGCCTCCTCAACCTGGTTGATCTTCCATTTTGGTTGACCGTCGTGGTTTCGGTCGTTGTCCTCGACCTTGTTATTTATTTTCAACACGTAATGTTCCATGCAGTACCCACGCTCTGGCGGCTACACCGCATGCATCATGCCGATCTCGATTTTGATGTGACGACCGGCGCTCGCTTTCATCCAATCGAGATCATCCTTTCGATCCTACTCAAATTCGCCGTTATTACCGTCATTGGGCCACCGGCAATAGCCGTCATAGTCTTCGAGGTACTTCTCAACGGCACATCCATGTTCAACCATGGCAACATCCGTTTACCTCGGGTGCTCGACAGAGTGCTGCGCTGGTTTATCGTAACTCCGGACATGCACCGCGTTCATCATTCCAGCATTCCGGCCGAAACCAACAGTAATTTTGGATTTAGTTTGCCCTATTGGGACCGTCTTTTCGGCACTTATAGAGACCAACCAGAGCTTGGGCACGAAGGTATGAATATCGGCCTCAACGCATTCCGGAAGGCCAGCGAATTACATTTGCACAAGATGCTCATCCAGCCCTTTAAGCGCGGTGCCGGCGGGTATTCCATCAATCGAACACCCGGCGACGAAACCTAGATCCCAAAGCACGTCGTCGACCAGTTCAGCGCTTGCTCCATGGGATCTCAACTGACGGCAATTCCTTGTCATCGACAAAGATTGCGTCCACATGCTCGTTGAAGAAGCAGAGTAAGTTCTTGATTTTCGGGCACTCCGAACGTAGTTGCCTTATGTTCTCTTGCAAATTCCAGAAAACTCAACATTTGGCGCACCCTAATTACCCAAAAAACGTAGACTTCTACAGCGTTACCTACAGTTACCATGGTGGGACAGCCCCCTTAAACTTACCAGCAAGCAGAAAATCGAGCTAACTCTGAACCGTTGCCTATTTTTCCCATTTGAATAAACCACCTCTTTTTGAGGTTAGGGAAGTACTGGTAGTCGCGTATCCAGAAAGAAAAAATACTGAATTTATTAGATCATCACTTTTCGTGGTGTAAAGGGTCTCTACAATTTGACCATCTGTTAATTTAGCAAATAAATCTAAAAATATTTGTCTTGTTGGCGCCTTTCCATAGAATCTCGATATCCGCCGGCGAGACGCCAAGACGAATTAATTCGGCCCGCACAGCGTCGGCGTGCCGGCGGGAAAGGTCCAGGTTATACTCATCGGGTCCCGAACGGTCAGCGTGACCGGTTGCTTGAATACGGGCAACCGGCATCCGATCCACGTTTGCCGCAACTTCCCTCACAATGACCATCGCCTCAGGCTTGAGGTCAGCTTTGTCCCAATCGAAAAAAACGGGATAAGTACGCGGTAGCTCCACCACGGGCGGCGGTGGTACAGGTGTTATTTTCGGTGTGGCAGACACCGGTGCAGTCGGCGCCGATGCTGCTGTTGTCAGCTGTTTCACGAGCTCCGCATTCTTTGTCGCCTTCGGCGCCGGTTTGGGCTCTGCAAACGAAAACCTTAATCCAAAGAGCAGCGTGTGATCTGCGTAATCGCTGTCATCAAGCACGGACCCGCCGATCGGTTGCACGCCGTCGACATCGACCGATGCGAAACCAATCCCCAGCCCGAGATACGGCGTGAAAGCGGACTCACCTCGAAAGTTATACAGCAGGTTACCTATCGCGCTGGCGACGCCAATTTCGCCGATGCCATTGCTCGCGCCTGAAAGAGCATCAACATCCGACGACCTGTATGCTAATTCAAGTTCGGCTCGAATATCATTTAAAAATTGATAACCGATAGCACTGGATCCCATCCAGCCAGCGTCAAGATCAGCTGAGGAGGATATGCCAGTGCCACTAAAATCAGAATCGGTTGGAAGCGTAATGCCGCCACCCAAACTTAAATAAGGGCCCCTTGTTTAAGCGTATGCGCTAACCGGCATACAGCAAAGGAATAAGACAACAAAAGTTGAGGTTAGTTGCTGCTTCATTGTTTTTTTTCTGGGCCAAGGAATACTTTGAAGGCCTACAAATCAGCGTCTGCACAGCATAGTCTATTGTCATTCCATTTGGAAGCGAATCAGCGTTGGGCGAGGCGGTTTTTCTTTGTCCGCAGTGTCCTATGTTGGCCATTGCGGCGGGTGAGTACCAAGTGGCACAGACGGCCTGACCCAATGAGGTTGTGTCGCTGACATGCGGATGATTGGGTCAATGTGGTGCAATCGGCCGAAAGGTGTATCGGAGACGGTCATTGCCGATTGAACATCAATAAACTCCGCATCAGCCGCGGCTTTTTCAGCTTCGTCAGCTGCGCATCTAGACTGTGCAGCGATCCACATCGCCGTGCGAGACAGCGAGAGGCGCACATGATAGCTGCCACCCTCACGCATTCGACGCGTCAGCGCCATCATGGTGCCGTAAGCCGTCAAGTAGCCGGTGGTGTAGTCGCATGGTGCGGCCGGCACCAACTGTGGATCGCCAGGACGCCCACCTTCCTCAGCAAGTCCGCTGACAGATTGTGCCAACTGCTCCCAACCCGGCCGTTGAGCCCATGGTCCACTGTGGCCGTAACAATTAAGCGACACGCAGATGATGCCCGGTCGAAGACGCGCTAGCGCGTCCGGACCAAATCCGCGCGCCTCCATTGCACCTCCGCGATAGCCCTGTACGAAGATGTCTGTCTCGGCGGTAAGTTCCCGAAGGCGAGCCGCGTCTTCATCACTGGTCAGATCGAGAAACGTTGAGAATTTACCCTGATTGGTCTCGGCAACGAATATTTCCATACTCGGAAGTTTCGGACTTCGGACATGAAGAACGTCAGCGCCATGGGCAGCCATCGTCCGCCCACTAACCGGCCCGGCCAACACCCGCGTTAAGTCGAGAACACGAACGCCATCAAGCGGGCGCGCTGACGCTGGCAATGGTTGCGGTTCACCATCGGCGATCTTAATGACTTCGATCAACGGCACATTGCTGATCGCCTGCCCCTGGGGGTGGGTCATCCACTCTTCCGCTGATCGGATTACTGCTCCGCACAAGCCCGCCTCTGCAAGTGCTTCCTCCAATTCGAACGAGTCGCGCTGCGCTATCTTGGCGCCGACCTCCTCAATCGTATCGCCACACCCAAGGAGGTTTAGTGTCCCTTCGCGTAAATGCGGAAAAGCTCCTTGCAGATGAATAAATCTGCCGTCGCGGCAGCGATAGAAGCTCGATGTCGGCAGAGTGTAGTTAGCAACAAGTTGCGGGCCGTCTTCAATCTTCATGAATTTGTAACCCCGCAGGGAGGCTACAGCGATCCGTTTATCGACGGAGATTTGTTGTGGCTCCCCGCCGCCGTTACGCAATCGCAAAATATCGTCGGCGGCCACTGCACCGGCAGCTAACGCCGCAGCGGCGGCCTCACCTACCCTAAACCGACTCCTGATGACAGGATCGCTGTTTTCTAAGCTAACCGATGCCCTTTGCGGCAAATCTCCGCTTCTGAGTTCCATTAGATCCGCAAAACAGGGACTTGATTGTTGGGCGCTCATCGTTCGATCTCCCCTAAGCAAAGGCAACAAGATGACGGCAGGATTACGACTGGTCAGTCTCCATCGGAAGGGTCGGGTCGGCTATCCATTCGCGCAGTGACCCATCGTAGATGGATATTTTATCGACGCCCAGCATGTTCAAAACGAAGGCGTCGCTGCTGGCAGCGATCCCGCCGCCGCAATAGGTGATCACGCGTTCGGCCTCCAGTGCACCGACTTCGGCGAATGCGGTGCGGAGTTCCGTGATCGGTTTGTAGGCCGCGGTGTCGGGATCGACGAGGCTGCTGGCAGGAACACAGGAAGTCCCCGGGATACGACCAGGACGGCCGTAATGGGACCCGCCAGTTCCGGCATGCTGCTCTTTGGTTAGGGAATTTATGACGCAGGCATTATCAGCCTCCAATGCATCAATCATGTGCGCCTTTCCAATGAAGAGGTCGGGTCGTTCGCAAACTGGAAACTCTGCAGGCGATATGCTTGGCAGAGCGGCGTTTAACGGCCGCCCCTCGCGTTTCCATTTGGCGAACCCACCATTCAGAATAGCTGCACGATCGAACCCAAATGCACGCAGCATCCACCAAACTCGTGCAGCGAACACATGCCCTCTTGAGCAATAAAGCACGACCCGAGTCCCTTCCCCGACACCAAGCTCGCCCATCGCCTTGGCAAATCGATCGGCCTGCGGAAGGGTGAAGCGCAGCTTTGCCACAGGATCGGACAACGCGTCCAAAATGTCCGCAAAAGCACTACCTGGTACATGCGACGCCTCCCACTGTGCACGACCACTTTCCGCGAGTGTGCCGCCAGCGGGGTCCGGTGTCAGAAATACCGTGCAATCGAGAATCCGCAGGTCCGGTGCGTCAAGGTTCGCCTCCAGCCAGTCTGTTTCGACCAACGGCGTGTTATTTTCAAACCCGGTGTCTTGATCCGACATGATTTTGTTCTCCATTTGGAGCGGGTGAGGGGAATCGAACCCCCGTCTAAAGCTTGGGAAGCTCTTGCTCTACCATTGAGCTACACCCGCATACGCATCGCTGTAGATTTTTATAGGATAAGCTTTGTGTACTAACAAGGCGACCGGCATCGTATCTCACCGACACATTGCGCGGATCGCCTGCCAGGCGTTGGCGTCAAACGCAGTTTGTCCAGTTTGCGCCATCGCGCGCATGTTTTGCGCGCGTTCCCGTGAGAGCGGATGGCTTGAAAGTCGGGACAATACCCCCTCCTTCTCCCGAGCTTTGCGCCCAAATCTCTCAAACAGATCGGCGACGTTTCGACTATCAAAACCCGCACCATTCAATAGCGAGACTGCAAGCGCGTCAGCACCATGTTCGGCTTCTTGACCATAAGCCGCCGTGAGAAATGCGGCAGCGACGCCTGCAATAGCCGCACCGCCGGTGATATCGCCAACGATCAGGCTCGCAAGTATCGATACGCTCGCACCTTTGATCGCCACTTCGAGCGGATGGCGCAGAATCACGTGACCAAGCTCATGAGCCAATACGCCGGCCAACTCATCCCCATTTTCTGCAAATTCCAGAAGTCCCCGAAATACAAGGATTTGTCCACCTGGTAACGCCAACGCGTTGATGACCTTCAAATTGACAACGCGGATGTTTAAATGAAGCGCCGGAACAATTTCTTCGGTAAGTCGTGCGGCTAGACCGTCGAGCGCCGCCTGCGCTGCCTTGTTTTGACATAACTGGCTCCCCTCTGATTGCCTTTCCATATGAGAAAATGTGGTGACAATCTGGTTCGCTAGCTGTTCACCAATACGACGCTCCAATTCCTGCGGAACTATTGCAGCAAACTGCTCGGCCATCACCGGAACGACAACTTTAACCAGTAAAACTAATGAAGCCGCCGCAGCCAAAACCCACAACGCCGACGACCGCAATGTGGTTCGCCAGTCTGGTGCGGTTCGACGTAAGTTTGGGCATTTCGCTTCCAACAACTCAAGAATACTGAGGTCAGCAATCGTCAGCCGATCTTCGGCCACCAGCCCATGCCGCAGCCGAATGGCGTCATTGGCGGCACTTCCCGCTAGAAGGCGGGTTTCTTTGAGCGCCCATCGAGAAAGCGGCGAGCCGTTCTCTGCGAGGATTGCCAACGCGTCGCCATCGACTGAGACGCGCGCTTTTTGTCCAGTTGCATAGATTCCATCATGATAGATCGCGGACCACATCACCCGAACGACCTACCCCACATCGAATGCCTCTGCGAGGCCTTCACCAAAACTGGGAAGCACCTCAGTCGAGCGAACGACTTGGTCCAGCCGGGTGGGATCAGAAATAGCCAACGTTGAGCAGACGTGAACCATGAGCGGATACTGCAACAACACCGCCACTGTCACGCGGAACCCCAGTACGAGCGTCAAGACAACTGAAATTACAGCAACTGTCCATAAGCCCGGGTCCGATTCGAATCCGGCGTCCAAACTGGAAAGATCACCAGCTGCTTGAGTCACCGAAGAAATTGATGTGATGCCGGCAACTGCGCCGATGATCAAGAAAATTGCTGCCATGCCGACGAGCAGGACAATCCCGGTCAGCACGCAAATCCAAATTACTCTCGGCGTTTCGGCGAATGATTCGAATGTAACTCCCGCAATTGTCGTTGCGCCGACGAAATATCTGAACTCTCGAACCCTATAATAAATGAAGACAAAAATTGCAGCAGCCACGAATAGAAATCCGAGCGGCGGGAATGTCCCAAAGCTGACAGCAGCCGCGATGAGTATTACGTAATTGATCAACCAAACGCCAATTAGCGCCCGTCCGCTACCGTCGAACTCGAACTTAGTCGACCCGTAGCGCGCTTTGTTGATCCGATAACGCATAAGCGCCACGCGCATCCATGGAAACGCAATCCCGAGAGTGAAAACCGTAAGGAGGCTCCAGCCAAACGCGAGAAGCACATACGAAATTACAGACCCATCAAGACCAAACCGAAGCCCGCGCCACGTCGTGCGGGTCAGGCGATAGCGAAATGCACGATAAATTGCGACTTGGATCAGCGAGAAGATCGCTAGGACGTAGACTAGGCTCCATGCTGCCTGCGCCCAGTCCGACGCCCCTAAAAATAGCGCCGAGAACAGCTCATATACCGTCGCAAATGGAAACAATATGGCGATTGCGATAAGAAATCCGATAAACAGTTCCCTTGCCTGGCCGACATATTCTACGGAGTCACCGGTGATTCTAATATTGTTCCAAAAGTATCGACGAACCCACGTTTTCGCCCAAAATCTGTAAAATCCAAACGTGAAGATCATCAGAACCGTATTCTTAAACGCAAGGGACAGGAGCACGAGGCGTCTCCCGACGAAGCTGATCTCGCCAAACCGAGTATCAGGCTCCAATGGATGTTCAATCGTACCAAAAGTGCTCACAATCCGACTCCTGCACCCAGAAATTAGCGATCTACATGTTTGCATGCACGCAGCGATGCAATCAATCTTCGCGGCGGACCTGATCGACTAATTCTCAAATATGTGTGAAGTACGGCTTCTTGACGCCTGCCACACCATCACGTTTCATAGGAGCCAATAACACTGACCTTGCCGGCTTGGCTTGTTTTTGGTGACATATACAGTTTGAAATGAAGGGATTCGGGAATGGATCGTCGGCGCTTTAGGCAAGCCGCATTTGGCGCGGCAGTATTCGTTGTGGGGCTGATATCGGATATTGGTATCTATCCCGCCTCTGCCGATGAAGCATGGAACAATGTTGTTGCAAGCGCGAAGGGCCAGGAAGTTTTCTGGAATGCTTGGGGCGGTGATGAGAGAATCAATGCCTACATAGCCTGGGTTGGCGACCGTGTTAGCGCCCAATACGGCGTAAAACTTCGTCATGTAAAACTCTCTGACACAGCAGAAGCGGTGCGCAAAGTACTGGCTGAAAAAGCGGCCGGCCGGAACGACGGCGGATCAGTTGACCTCATTTGGATCAACGGCGAGAACTTTAAGGCGATGAAAGGCCAGAAGCTTCTTCATGGTCCGTTCGCCAAGACTCTACCTAATTTCTCGTTTGTCGATGTCGAAGATAAACCAACAACGATTCTCGATTTCACAGTTCCCGTTGACGGGTACGAGTCGCCGTGGGGCATGGCCAAATTGGTTTTCATGTATGACACAGCACGACTGAAGACCCCACCGCAGTCGATCACCGGATTCCTCGAATTCGCAAAATCAAACCCAAGCCGATTCACTTACCCAGCCCCGCCCGACTTTATCGGAACAACATTTCTTAAACAGGCACTCTACGAATTGACGCCGACGCCAGATGTTTTGCAGAAACCGGCCGGAGACAACTTCGACGCTGTAACCGCACCCCTGTGGAAATTTCTGGAAGACATGCGTCCTCACCAATGGCGGAGTGGCAGAAGCTTCCCCAAGAACGGCCCCGCGCAGCGCCAATTGCTCGATGACGGCGAGGTCGAAATTGCAATTTCATTTCATCCCGCCGATGCATCTTCAGCAATCGCCAACGGCCTTCTCCCAAAAACCGCACGAACCTTCGTTCTCGATCGCGGAACCATCGGCAACACGCATTTCGTCGCCATTCCGTTCAACGCCCGTTCGAAAGAGGGTGCGACGGTCGTCGCCAATTTTCTGCTTTCGCCTGAAGCCCAGGCCCATAAGCAAAACCCTCAAATTTGGGGCGACGACACGGTCCTGGCAATGGGCCGTCTGAGCCCTAAAGATCGCGAACTGTTTGATAGTCTGCCACGGGGTGTTGCGACATTGCCGCCAGACAAGCTTGGCGCAACACTTCCGGAACCGCACCCGTCCTGGATGACGCGTATCGAAAAATCATGGTTGCAGCAATACGGCCAGTAGGATACGAAAAGCGCCAATGCTGCGCTGGATTCCCGCGCTTACCTTAACACTGTTTCTGGCGCCTGTCGCAGCGGGCCTCATCGGGACACTCCTGCCGTCCGTCGGATTGATGCCCGTACTAGGCGGCACAACCTTAACTCTTGCCGCTTGGCGCGAGCTTGCAGAATGGCCGGGTATTGGCACATCCATTCGATTGTCACTTACAACCGGTCTCGCAGCGACGGCGATATCTCTGATAATCGTCTTCGCTTGCTGCGCGACGTGCCATGGAACGCGATTGTTCGGCACACTACGTCGCCTCATCTCGCCACTTCTATCTGTTCCCCATGTCGCAGTCGCGATTGGATTCGCGTATCTCATCTCGCCTTCCGGTTGGATCGTTCGCACGATTTCACCTTGGGCGACCGGATGGGATTTACCGCCGGATCTGGCGACTGCACCGGATCAATACGGGCTGACCTACATCGCCGCGCTTGTCGTGAAAGAGGTGCCGTTTCTCTTGTTAATGACGATCGCGGCACTCGGCCAAACTCGCGCTGCCGAAACTCTTTCAGTCAGCCGCTCTCTTGGATACGGACCCGCAACAGCGTGGCTCAAGACAGTCTTGCCGCTTGTCTATCCGCAAATTCGCCTTCCTGTCTTGGCGGTCCTCGCCTTCTCGACATCAGCAGTCGATGTTGCGCTCATTCTGGCACCAAGCAATCCGCCTCCACTTGCACCACTGGTATTGCGTTGGTTCAACGATCCTGATCTGACCAGACATTTTCTTGCTGCCGCGGGAGCCAGCTTGCAACTAGCGGTCGTTATTGTTGCCGTTGCGATTTGGTATCTGCTTGAACGGGTTGTTGTCAGGGCAGGTCGACGTTGGGCAACCGGCGGCGATCGAGGTCGTTGGGGCGGCATCGGTCGTAGGACTTCAATCGGTGCCACGACCATCGTGATTTTCATGGGCTTCATGAGTCTTCATGGCATGGCAATTTGGTCGCTGGCCCGTCGCTGGCGGTATCCCGATGTCTTGCCTAGTGAGTGGACACTTGGAAACTGGGCGCGACAAGCTGACAGCCTCGCTTGGCCGGTATGGACAACTGTATCCGTGGGGGTTGCAGCAGCCCTCATCGCGCTCGCGCTTGTACTTGGGTGCCTTGAAAATGAAAAGCGGTACGGACTACAGCCGACAACGCGGATGCTATGGCTGCTCTATACGCCGCTTCTGGTTCCACAAGTCGCCTTCCTCTTCGGCGGTCAGGTCTTGCTTTCCTGGGTCGGCTTTGCCGGCACCTGGCCGGCGCTGGTGTGGAGCCACCTCCTTTTCGTTTTGCCGTACATTTTTCTGTCACTCACGGATCCATTCCGTAAACTTGACGAGCGCTATATCCGTAGCGCGCTCTGTCTTGGAGCCAGTCCGACACGCACGTTTTGGCAAGTTAAGATGCCAATGCTTTTAAGACCGGTGCTTGTCTCGCTTGCCGTCGGATTTGCCGTTAGCGTCAGCCAATATTTGCCGACGGTGTTTGCGGGCGGTGGCCGCTATGTCACTCTGACAACGGAAGCCGTAACCCTCGCAGCAGGTGCAGATCGCCGCGTTGTTGGCGTCTACGTGTTCCTCCAGGCTGCGTTGCCATTTGTCGCTTTTGTGATCGCCTTGGGCTTGCCCGCTTGGTTGTATCGGGATCGCCGCGCCCTTAGGGTAGCCCCGTAAAGACAACAGACTTGGTATCGCGTGGCTCAAGAAGAAAACAAACTGCAATTTGACGACGTAAGCGTCACGCTGCGAGGCGAGCGGCTCATTGAGAACCTCTCGCTGACCGTCGGGCCTGGCGAGATCACGACCGTCATGGGCCCAAGCGGTTCCGGAAAGTCGACATTACTGGCATTCGCCTGCGGAACTCTCGATCCGGCATTCACTGAGAAAGGGCGGGTAATTCTCAACGGTATCGATGTTACGCACTTACCACCTGAAGAACGTCGAATGGGGATTCTATTCCAAGACGATTTATTGTTCCCTCACCTCTCAGTTGGAGAGAATCTTGCCTTTGGGCTTCCGCGAGGGCTTTCGTCGGATGAACGCCGCGCACGTATCGAGGCCGCCCTAGCGGATGCAGATATGGAAACTTTTGCCGAACGTGATCCAGCGACACTATCCGGCGGGCAAAGAGCCCGAATAGCCCTTCTGCGTACACTCGCGGCAGAACCGCGGGCGCTTCTACTCGACGAACCGTTCTCGAAACTGGATGCCAGGTTGCGAGAACGGTTTAGACGTTTCGTCTTTCAACACGCCACAGAACAGTCGCTTCCAACTCTCCTTGTGACCCATGATCCTGCCGATGCGGCGGCGGCCGGCGGGTCAGTGATTGAGATTGGCCCAACGGTGGCGAGTGGAATTTCCGAAGGCGGAGCCCATCTACCCCAGGATCAAAGTCACGGTGGGCTCACCCCCCAAGTGGAATAATGTTGCGATAAATGCCAATTTTAGTGGGATTCGATGCATATCTCATCCCATACTAGACAAGATGCACACTTAATTTAGAATGATCGACTGTTGTGAGAAGGAGATGCACAGGTGAATTCTCTAGGAACCGAGAGCCACCTTTATCAGGCGGTCACGCAAGACATTAAGGTCGTGGTGAAGCCGTTCTATTTGGAGGATCAGTCATCCCCCGGCGAAAATCATTTCGTCTGGGCTTACCACGTGCGCATTGAGAATAATGGCAACACGACCGTGCAGCTTCGCAACCGCTATTGGAACATCACCGATTCGCTCGGTCGCATCCAAGAAGTACGTGGGCCCGGTGTGGTTGGCGAACAGCCGGTGTTGGAGCCAGGTGAAACCTTCGAATATACCAGTGGTACACCGCTACCGACGCCATCGGGAATTATGGTTGGCCACTACCAAATGGAGAGTAGCGACGGAAACTGTTTCGATATTGACATACCTGCGTTTTCACTCGATAGCCCATACCAGCCAGTCCAGCTCCACTAGATAGTCGTTCAGTCCTAAGAATTATTAGACTGCTGATCAGGAAGAACGGCTTGACGGAGGTACGCTGGAAGCGCACAAAGCCGGCAAATTTGATCAAAATAGAAACAAACCCCTCGATTAAGCAGGGATGAAGGATGGATGACGTGACGACGCACGATGCATCAGGTCGAAGCCATTTGGCTAAGGTCGACGGGGGACGCTTGCCCACAGATAAGCGACCCGACCGAAGTGAAGTTGAAGAGGCTGTACGCACCTTAATCAGGTGGGCGGGCGATGACCCGACCCGTGACGGGCTTCATGACACGCCTGATCGGGTCGCTCGGTCTTTTGAAGAGTTTTTCAGTGGATACGCTGTCGATCCCGTTTCTCTGTTGAATCGCACTTTCGAGGAGACCGAAGGATATGACGAAATTGTCATGCTGCGCGACATTCTCTTCGAGTCTCATTGCGAGCATCACATCCTGCCGATAATCGGCAAGGCGCACATCGCCTATCTGCCGGCCAGCCGAGTTGTTGGCATCAGCAAACTGGCGCGGCTCGTTGAAGTCTTCGCGAAACGGCTCCAAATTCAGGAAAAGATGACGGCGCAGATTGCCAATACCATCGACGAAGTGCTGCAACCGAAAGGCGTTGCCGTCGTCATTGAGGCGGCCCACCAATGCATGACAACCCGCGGAATACATAAACCGGGTGTGACCATGGTGACGAGCCGTATGCTTGGGGCTTTCCGCGACGATGCTAAGACCCGTCGCGAGTTTCTGGCGATGATCGGCACTCACCGTATTGGCGTTGGTGGCTAGGAACAAAAAACCTGCTCTGGCAAGCTGACGCCGCCTGTTTGGGAAGGCAACTCTGAGCCCGTGTTCGATTTTCGGCCCATACTTTTCATAACCGGCATTCTCATGTCGACCTTAGCGGTCGCCATGTGCATTCCGGCAATCGCCGATGTCACGTCAGGAAACGCAGACTGGCGGGTGTTCGCCGGTTCAGCGATGCTGACACTCTTTATCGGCGTTATGTTAATGCTGACGACTCGCTCGACGATACGGCACATATCGTTGCATCAGGCCTTCGTGCTGACGACACTCTGTTGGGTCATAACTCCCACATTCGCAGCGCTGCCATTTTCATTCTCGGATCTAGGGTTGGGCTATACCGATGCGTTCTTCGAGGCGATGTCGGGTGTTACGACGACCGGAGCTACCGTAATAACGGGACTCGATTCAGCGCCACCAGGTATCCTCCTGTGGCGCGCAATTCTGCAATGGCTCGGTGGTATCGGTATTATCGCAATGGCAATCGCCGTCCTGCCTATGTTGCGCGTCGGCGGTATGCAGCTCTTTCACATGGAATCATCTGATACTTCGGAAAAAGTATTGCCGCGCACGGCCCAAATCACTGCCTGGATTGCCGTAATATATCTCGCACTGACGTTGCTTTGTGCTCTCGCGTACTGGCTTGCCGGAATGAATGGATTTGATGCTTGGACGCACGCCATGACGACGATCGCGACAGGCGGTTTCTCCACACATGATGGATCGATCGGGTACTTTGCAAGCCCGACAATTGATGCCATCGCCACGACCTTCATGTTGGCCGGCGCTCTTCCATTTGTGCTTTATCTTCGCTTCATTCGCGGTCAACGCCGAGCCCTTTTTTCCGATAGCCAAGTCAAGCTGTTCGCGCTGTTGGTATTGGTTGCAGTCGGAGCTACATCTCTCTTCCTCATCACCACTTTGGATATGGGCCCAATATTCGCCGTCCGTTATGCGGCTTTTAACGTCGTCTCGATGATGACGGGCACCGGATATGCTACCGCCGACTTTAGCCAATGGGGCAGCTTTGCAATCGTGTTACTATTTTTCGTTATGTTTACCGGCGGCTGTGCAGGGTCGACGACATGTGGTCTGAAGGTATTTCGCCTTCAGGTTCTTGCCGGCACAGCGATAACCCAAATTCGACAGCTAACTCAGCCACACGGCGTGTTCATCACCTACTACAACGGCAAGCCGGTTCCCAAATCAGCAATCGATTCGGTGATGAGTTTTTTCTTCCTCTACGTCGCGTGTTTCACGATACTGGCTGTCGCCCTTGGGTTGACCGGCTTGGACTTTCTGACCGCCGCATCTGGGGCCGCTTCGGCGATCGCCAATGTCGGTCCTGGATTGGGGCCGATCATCGGCCCTGCTGGGACGTTTGCCCCGCTTAGTGACGCCGCCAAATGGATACTGGCCGCTGGCATGCTCCTCGGTCGTTTGGAACTGCTTACAGTTTTGGTATTACTGGCACCGGCCTTCTGGCGGCGCTAGGCAAGCCGAACATCAAGACGGAAAACGCGCATGACACCGATTGAACTCATCGAGAAACTAGTTGCTTTCGACACTGTGTCCGCAAATTCCAACCTTGAGCTGATTGACTTCGTCAGGGACTATTTGGCAGAGCAAGGCGTTGAAGCTCGGGTTCTGCTCAACGACGAAAAGACCAAGGCGAACCTGCTGGCAACGATCGGCCCATCGATTGCAGGTGGCGTCGCGCTTTCGGGCCACACCGATGTAGTCCCTGTGGTCGGCCAACCATGGGACACCGACCCTTTTACAGTGGTTAAACGTGAAGGTAAGCTCTTTGGCCGCGGAACTGCGGACATGAAAAGCTATATCGCCATCGCACTGGCGTTGGTTCCAGAAATGCTGGCGCAACCACTCAAGCACCCCATTCATCTCGCGCTCTCCTACGACGAGGAAATCGGCTGTCGTGGCGCACCTCATCTCATCGCAGCAATGGTCGAGGGCTTACCGCGGCCAAGAGCGGTAATCGTTGGCGAACCGACGGATATGCGCGTCGTTAATGCCCATAAAGGGGCGAGCACCTACTCTACTGAAGTGACCGGACACGAAGTACATTCAAGCCAACCGCATCGTGGTGTAAGCGCCGTCATGACCGGCGCTCGTCTGATCTCATTCCTCGACGATATTGCCGCTGAAAAACGCGCGACTGCCGATCCGACATGTGGCTTTGATCCGCCTTATTCGACAATTCATGTCGGTACGGTGCAGGGCGGAACCGCATTCAACATCGTCTCACGTCACTGCGAATTTGAATGGGAGATGCGTAATATCCCCGGGGATGATCCGGACGCAGTTTTCCAACGCTTCAAACGGCTATGCACGGACGAGATCGAGCCCGCCATGCACGTGATAGCGCCGGAGACCGGAATTGCATCACGGAGCATAGCGGGTGTGTCCGGGCTTGCGGCTGTGGAGAACTCCGAAGCGGAAGCCTTGGCTAAAACGCTTAGCGGCGCAAACCGCAGCTACACCGTCGCGTATTTGACTGAGGCCGGCCTATTCCAGCGCGCCGGGATGGCAGCGATTGTCTGTGGTCCCGGATCCATCGATCAGGCCCACCAGCCCAACGAATGGATTTCGCTTGAGCAGATCGAAGCTTGCACCGGCTTCATGCACAAGCTCATCGAAAGTTTGCGGTAAGGCACCTGCTTCTATTTCAAAAACCCAGCGAGATGTTTGCGGATCTGCTCTTCCATGACACCGTCGAAATCGGTCATTAGCGCTTCAGTCAGCGTAAACCACGTCTTTTCGCGCGCAGAGAGCGTAATGTTTTCGGCAACAGTCAGACTGCGTTGTGCCTTGGCTTCAGCCCGAGATTTCAGTTGCCGATTGGAGTCGACCGCCTCCACGGCAAGCCTAATCCGAGCGTCATAGCGCTCCGACTGATCAGTCGTGAACAGCCCCTTCAATCCAGTACTTTTCTTGAGTGAAACTTCAACGACAGACGCTTCGATGATGGTTACAACTGCTCTACCAGAAGCGCCGGCAGCCTGAAGACGATCTGCGGCCCATCGCTCTGCTGCTATTGCCGGCGGCACTGGAAATTCATGTTCAACATTGGGTGCCTGCAAGGACGGCTCATAGGCAACAATGACATCGATCGCAGCGACATCCAGCAAGATTGGCGGTAAATGGGAGAATGTGATTTCCGAAAATGCGCGACGCTCAATAGGTGTTTCACAGGCAGCGACGGTCAAGAATAGAAGAGATATCAGCCCACGCCAAACGCGGTTCGCACGATTTGGCGTCATGAGGTAATCAGTGTTGCACGTACTCAAGGTCAAGATTCCTTTAGGCTCGCTAATTCAGCATCGTCAAAACTTTGACTGCTACTACAAAACTGACAAGTGACGACAATTTTGCCCTCGATAGTAAGATCGTCAATTTCATCAGGCGGCAACGCAGCCAAAATTGACGCGGCGCGATCCCGTGAACAGCGGCACGAGAAAGCAAGTGGCCGCGTTCGGTATACGCGGACACCGTCCTCGTGAAAGAGCCGAAAGAGTATAGTTTCAGGGGCAAGATCGGGCGAAAGTAAATCGTTAGATTTTATCGTTGCCATAAATGCGAGCGCGCGGTGCCAAGCGTCCTCCGTAAACTCATGTTCCGCACTCAACTCGTCCTCCGGTTCGCGCTGAACCATGAGCGCCCCGGCGCGCCAACATCCGTCAAAGGTCTTGTCGGCGCCAACCAGAACCGCTGCAGAAAATTGCTGGGATTGCTGGAAATAATGGTGAACACAGTCGCCAATCGTGCGGCCTTGCAGCTCTACCATACCTTGGTATTGCCGCTCGGGATCACCAACGTCCACAGTGAAGGCAATGTAGCCGGCGCCAATAAGCCGCTGCACCGGCGCGGCGGCAACAGCTTCATCATCCGGCACGGTCCCCTCAACATTAGCATAACCACGCATGCCACCCTCAGAGGTGACATCCGCCACTAACATTCGGACAGGCCCGTCCCCCTTTATCTGGAGAGAAAATACGCTGTCGTATTTGAGCGCCGCCGCTAGTGCAGCGGTCATCGCCAAGCACTCGCCGAGCAAGCGCGCAACTGGCGGCGGATAGTCGTGTCGCTTCAGAATTTCGTCAACCGTGGGTCCAAGGCGCACCAGCCTGCCATGCAACGCGGAAGCTTCAATCTGAAAAGGTTGAACCAAATCGTCGACAAGTGTGGTCAAGCAAAACACCACGACAAAATTCCCTTTTGGGCATGAAGACGGTTCTCGGCTTCATCCCACACGACAGACTGCTGCCCATCGATCACGCTTGCCGTTACTTCTTCGCCGCGATGAGCTGGCAGGCAGTGCATGAACAGGGCGTCGGATTTAGCACGCGCCATTTGTTGGTCATCCACCTGAAAAGGCCGCAGCAAACTGTTCCGGCTCTCCGATTCGTCACCCATCGAAAGCCATACGTCGGTAACGACACAGTCGGCCCCCGCCACTGCTTCAGCGACATCCCTAGTCAGATGCACGTTGCCGCCGTTCTGCTTTGCCCAGACCAACACCTCTTCAGACGGAGACAACGTGTCTGGACAAGCGATACGCAGCTCGAAGCCAAAGGCGACGGCAGCGTGAATCCAGCTTGTCACCACGTTATTGCCGTCACCGCTCCAGGCGACGATCTGGTCGCGGACCGATCCGCGGCGCTCCTCAAACGTCATCACGTCGGCCATGACCTGGCAGGGATGCGTCTTGTCTGTCAACCCATTGATGACGGGCACACTAGCGTGCGCCGCGAGTTCTTCCAGCTTCTCGTGCGCGCTGGTGCGAATCATGATGGCATCAACATAGCGTGAGAGAACACGAGCCGTATCGGCGATGCTCTCACCCCGGCCCAAATGAGTTTCATCGGGCGAGAGAACGACCGCATCACCGCCCAGCTGGCGCATACCGACATGGAAGCTGACCCGAGTCCGGGTCGATGGCTTCTCGAAAACCATTGCCAACATCTTGCCTTCTAGCGGGCGTGGGTTATCGGTCGAACCGTCCTTGAACGCTACTCCGCGCGCCAAAATATCGCGTAGCGTCGCCTCGTCGAACTGGTCGATATCGAGGAAATGTCTGGGCTCAGCCACCTTCAGAGGTCCATTCACTTGCCACTTGACCGAGAATTGCGACCGCTTCATCCACGTGTTGTTCCTCGACCGTCAACGGTGGAAGCAAGCGCACGACATTGTCGGCAGCAACGACCGTCAGCAAACCCGCCTCGCGGAGCCGCGTCATCATATCGCCGTTGGGGACAATGCATTTTAGGCCCAGCATGAGCCCCATTCCGCGCCAAGATTCAAATATATTTGGGTACGCGTCCACAAGGCCGCTGAGCTTCGCCTGAAAAGATCGGGCAACAGTGTGAACTTTTCCAAGAAAGCCGTCGCCCAAGATGACGTCGAGTACCGCATTGCTAACCGCCATCGCGAGCTGGTTGCCGCCAAATGTGCTGCCGTGCAGACCGGCGGTCATACCGCGCGCTGCATCTTCCGTGGCGAGCACGGCGCCCATCGGGAAACCACCACCAATTCCTTTTGCAGTCGCAATGACGTCTGGCTTGATACTGTCCCACTCATAGGCCCAAAGTTTTCCGGTTCGCCCCATACCGCTCTGCACTTCATCGAGAAACAGCAAAAGATTGAACTCGTCTGCCGTCGCGCGCAGGCCCTGCAGAAACTGCGCGTCGGGAACATTCATTCCACCCTCGCCTTGAACCGGTTCGATAAGGATCGCCGCTGTTTCGCCGGTTATCGCTGCACGAAGTTCATTAAGGTTGCC
>Ga0302135_10000251_pt1 | contig 32705 bp, 25 predicted proteins | sample CBN3_surface_MG_FD_203119 | JGI IMG/M metagenome (GOLD analysis project Ga0302135, IMG submission 203119) | Marine microbial communities from Western Arctic Ocean, Canada - CBN3_32.1 | ecosystem: Environmental > Aquatic > Marine > Oceanic | place: Canada: Western Arctic Ocean | collected...
TCAGCCCGCTTAGGGGTGCCAGTGTTAAGCAGCCCTCGAGTTGGGTTCCTACTGCTAAACGTTTAAGCAAGCGGAGGTCCGGAGCTATTGTCGGCCTGGCAGGCCTCCTGTACCACATCTACAGTGGTACAGCATCTGACAAATTTGACGACTGGCGTAAGTCGCGGGCAGAGGGGCAAGCTGACGTGGACTGGCTGAAAAAAAACAACCTTTATCCCGACACAGGCGATAAATAATGGCACATGTAAAATTCGTATCGCCGAGCGGCTGGGACTTCGATAGCCAGATCGTTACTCCAGTGAAGTGGAGTAGTCGTGGGCTGCTGGGTGCCGATCGTCAGGAGTTCCTGAAGACAGCCAGCGACTCTTTTGCTGACCAGCTTGATCACATCAAGTTCGCAAAAGACGAGGTCCCGCTGCATGTGATTGCTCTCGGGTCTAGCGAGGCTTATGGCCCTAACCGCAACGGTGACGGTTTCAAAGAGGCTACTTGCCGGCAGTATCACGATACTTTTGTGAAGTTTGCGAAAGTATTTCGAAATCACAAGAACAAGGCCGAGCGGGGCGACCCTTACTACGGCATCGTTAAAGCATCAGCGTATAACGAGGACATGCGACGAGTGGAGTTGCTGCTCGCTCTCAACGCTGAAAAGTCTGCCGCGGATCGTAATGGCGGTTTCGTGGCGGACACCGAGCTGGAAAAGGTCGCTCGTGGTGAGGATATTCCGGTAAGCATGGCGTGCCGTGTTCCTCACGATACTTGTTCCTTTTGTAAGCATGCGGCAAAAAACCGCGATGAATATTGCACCAGGGAGAAGTGTGCGGCCGGGGGATGTAAGTCGAATCTAACTCGTCTGGTTAAGGTGGCAGGTGATTTGCATCACCTGCACGTGGATAACCCGAACCCCACCTGGTTCGATATTAGTCGCGTCTTCCGCCCAGCTGACCGTATCGCTTACGGGGCCAAAGCGGATTATCTAACAAAAGCTGCGTCTGATGAGGGCCTGTTCGACATGCAGGATTACATCAAGGCGTCAGCGAGTTCGACAGCTCCCCTGGATGTTATTCTTTATCAGGCGGGAAATCACGGGATGTGGTCAGAGAAGCTGGCGGCCCAGGTACGCCTAGGCTACGGAATGGCATCGGCGGAGAGTTACAAAACGTCGGAAGATATCAATAAGTACCGATGTTTTGTAACCAAGCCGTTTCCCGTGGAAAAGCTGGCGTCGTTTGGTTCCGATCAATGCGATAACCAACTGGCAGCGATGGCGGATCGCCAAGTTATTCTATCGCTGGTCGATTATGGTCGGCTGTCCGGTAACGAAGAGCACGTTAAACGTGCTGCCAGCATTTTGCCGGGCATTTACACCCGTATGACTGAGGACGAGTCGCTGCCCCTTCGTGTCGAACAGGGCGGTTGTGAGTTTATTAACAAGACAGCGAGCGAGAGTTCCCGACTACTTGCTGCGGCAGTTTACCCAGAGTATTCTCTGGGGAAGCAGGCAGCACAGGATCGGAATCTCTTAAGTTGTATTCGAGGGCATAGGGCCCCTGAATTAGTATCGTTTGAAAAAACAGCCTCGTGTGATGAGGCTGGCGAAGAGCTTGCCAGGGATTATGCAATGTATAAACTGGCAGCTTTATGGCGATCAGCCGCATCAGACGATGATTTTCCATTGACAGTTAGGTTGTCACTCCGTCAAAATCAAGTCCTAAACTAATTGGACTAACTTAGACGGAAGTCGTAACCGTTTTAGCAAGGAGTGCGTAAATGACAATTTCTGCAACGCAGTCGATGAATAGTATCGACAGATTTTTGCAGGAAGTCGCCGCCACCGAAAAGACAGCCGCCGAAGCTCACACCGAGCCTGGCAGCATCGGGGGCTCGACTGAACATCCTGTAAAGGACGTGGATGACTTCACCGAAGAAGCCAAGGAAGGTTTTCGATCAGCTGAGAATGACGCTGATGTGAAAGCTGACCAGGGCCCACCTTCTGTGGACAACACGCCCGAAGGCGTAGCCGATAAAAAGGCCTACGCGTGTGACTGTGAAAACGGTTGCGAGAAGTGCGAGAAAGCCGCAGTTGATGGCAAGTCTGAGTCCGGGGGCATCAATCCCCCAGGCACGGCGGCTGAAGACCAGCTTCAGATTGGCACGAAGAAAGAGCCTACCGGCCAGGATCCTTCTGTTGAGACTTCCTCAGCTAAGGCTGAGAAAGAAGATCCTGCGTCCGCCCCCGACGGGCACGTAGGTCACTCGTCGAGTCCCGCTCGTACGAATAACAGCGAGCTTGATGGCTTCAAGTATGCTGAAATGAATCTTGACCAGCTGGCCAAGACCGCTTCGGACCTAGGTAACGGGTTGCTCGTGACTGTTTCGAACATGAACAAGCAAGCCGGGCTGAAAGGCGACCAGTATAAGCTGGACGCCGACGGCGACGGTAAACTTGAGGGTTCGGACTTTGCTGCTCTCGGCAATGGAGCAGACGCTAAAAACGACACATCGAAGCCAAAAATTAAAGAAGCCCAGGCTAATATTGCTGGTCAAGCTGGCTGGGAACTTGCCGGCCTCTTGAGTGGTGAGTTCGACAAGGCTGCCGCTGACGCGATGGTCAAAGAAACACTCACCCACATCATCACAGATGCAAATACTCTCGGAGAGAAAACCGCTGAGTTCGTATTTGCTTACCAGGCTGAGCTCCAGAAGCAAGCGATGGGAGAGATGCCTCAAGGTGTAGATCCTGCTGCAATGGTTGGTGAAGAGGAAGCCGCAGCGGGCATGCCGCCTGAAATGGCCGGAGAAGAAGCCGGAATGGCTGACGCAATGGCTGGCGGCGACCCTGCAATGGCTGGCGGCGACCCTGCAATGGCTGGCGGCGGTGGCGAAGACATTGAGCAGCTGATTGCCGTCTTAGAGCAGCTGGGAATTTCCCCAGAAGAGCTCGAAGCCGCTATGGCTGCCGAGGGCGGCGGAGAGATGGGTGGAGAGATGGGCGGAGAGATGGGCGGAGAGATGGGCGGAGAACTGCCACCCGAAGCCCCGCCAGAGCTCGCCGCTGAAGAACCTGTCGCCGATGAGGCTGCGGGCATGGAAGTTGAAGCTGCTGCTAAGCAAGCCGCAGCTAAGAGAGGCTCGGCCAGTAAGTCGACTCGCGACTACATCCAGGAAATCCTGGAACGGTCTCGTCGTTAATCAATCACTAATAACAATTCACGGAGGAATCCGATATGAATACTAAACTTGCTGCCCAGGCAGTTGAATTTGTTGCAGCCTCTTCGGCTCTGACAGATCGACTAATGGGCGAAGTTCAGTCGAATCGTGCGGAAAAGCAGGCGGCAGCCCAAAAGCTGAATGCCGTGCTTGGTCGCATGCTTGAAACTGGCTGTGTGGCTCCACATCAAAAGCAGGCAGCTGCTCAGATGTTGGCTAACCATGGCCAGAGTTTGGACCTTTTGGTCAACGCCGTTAATAAGATGCAAAGCTACAAGCAAGCATCTGAAAAGGCAGCGTCTGATTTGGGTCAAGCAGTTACGGAGAAAGAGGCCGGAGTTTCGACCCCGGCAGCTACGACGGATAGCTTGAATGGTCCGTATGTGGGACGTCGTACTTCTGAGAAGAAGGCTTCGGACCTGGCAATTTTGGCAGTTCTGGACGCTCCACGTTCATAACTTTTACACACAAAGGCTCTGAGCCTTAATGGTTCAAGGAGGACATGATTATGGCCGCTCCACGGCAAATGACCGCCAACACTCTGAACGCTCTCAAAGGTTGGCCACAAATGAACGCAGTTGATTATCACACGGAGCTCGATTCGGGCATTCCAGGTGCTGATCTTCCTGTACTCGCGGGTGCTGTTGTGCACTTAAATGCAAACGGCAACTTTATCCTGGGCGTCGGCACTGACAAAGTCATGCCGTTGTTCCTTTTCAACAGCTCGGACGATCCGGATGTCAGTAACGATGGCGGCGACGCTTCAACTGACGCGGGTGTGTTCGTTCCAATCAGCCCAACTGGCCAGGCAATGGCTCTTGTTGGGATTGGTGCGTACGAGCTCGTTAGCACGTCTTATGTCGTTGCTGCGTATGCTCCTAACGATCCGCTTACCGCGGATAAGTCGGGCGGCGGAAATCCGGGGCAGCTTCAGGGCGGCACCATGTATACCGACATGATTGTTGGTTTGGTTTCTCGCGGCGTTGTCGACAACGGTTACGGCAAGAACGCTTTGGCGTTCTGGCCTTGCCCTGTCTTCCCTACATAATCCTACTGCTGCTCAGGATACGAGCAGTTTTTTAATACAAGGAGGTCATTCCAATGGCTAACTCAACTGTCATGACTCAGGAAGAATCAAAACTCCTGAGCCAAGCGATTTTTGAGAAACTCTCTTCACAGGATCGTTCGCTTGAAAAGCAAGCCGTAGATGCGGTTAACGACTTCACTCGAACGAAGATGCGTGAAGATGGTTTCTACCGTCGAATCATGCCGCCTATTCCGATCAGCAACGACGATCTCGATCGCCAGGTTGATACGGATAAGCCGGTTAAGATTGTGGACAAAGAACCGGATAGCCCTGCGGCTGTTTCGATTCCGTTCGCAACGTTGCCCACAAACCTGTACATCAGGGGCGACAGGTACCGGGTGCATTTCGATCGAATTGTTACTCCGAAGTTCACCAAGGATGTTGATGAACTTCGTACTTGGTACATGGATATTCGTCAGGTCCTTAGCGACAACGCTATCAAGGACATGCTGGCGGAAGAGGACGGCAAGTTCATCAGTGCAGTTAACACTGCTCTGGTAGGTGCCGGACTCGTTGTTCCTACTTCGGGAACCGTTCAGTATCAGCAGATTGCCGGCGGTATCACTCGTGATACTCTCTGGGATTCGCTGAAGATCATGCCCAACACGCCGTCGAACCTCGAAGTTCACTGCGTGCTGCTGAACAACATCACCATCAAGGAAGTTGCGAAATTCACTCGTAACGAAATGGGCGGTGATTTGAGCGAAGAGATCATGCGTAATGGCTGGACTCTGAGCGAAGCAATGGGCGTTAAGTGGGTCATCACAATTAAGAAGGGCCTTGTCCCGACTAACACGATGTACCACTTCGCTGATCCGAAGTTTATTGGTAAGAGCTACATGCTCGAGGATACAACGATGTACATACGTCGAGAGGCGTATTTCATCGAGTTCTTCGCGTATGAGTCGCTCGGTGGAACACTTGGTCATACCTCAGGTCTGGCCCGAGTGGACTTCACTTAGTAGTCATAGTTACGGCAAGACCCCCGGAGTTTTCTCCGGGGGCCTTCCCCTTTCCCTAGGAGCCTTAATTATGGCCACAGCATTTTCAGGACCGTACGTCGATCAGAGTCTTACGACTCGCGGGCCGTTCCCGTCGCAGACGTTACCTGACCCCGTCACAGATCCTCCGGAGCTGGGCGAGACTCGGGTGTACGCAAACGACAGGATTGATCCGCCACGTTCGCAGGATTATGCGTCACAGGACGGTAACACACCAAAACCTTTCCCGGGTGAAGTCTCCGAGCAGGTCGCATACGACCCGTACGCCAACGGCGGCGGTGTATCGTCCTACTTGGATAACGCCGGGTAACCTTAAATTACAGAATTTGGAGAACAAGCATGTCTAATAAAGAAGCTGCGAGCCTGCCTGCTCCGCAGGACGCATACAATCAGCTTTATCAAGACGTGCATGCGGAAGTCTTCCTGGGCAAACTTGCGTCACACGGCATTCAGCCAACCACTGAAAAAGAAGCCGCGGACTTGTTTGCTATTGCAGGACAACTGCGTCACGTCGATGGCCCTGAGAAGCAAGCCGCGGATCAGAGCCGATTTGGGGGAGCCTCACAAGCTCTCGGTACTATTATGAATCAAACGCCCGCTGGGCAGCAGCAAGCAGTTGCCGCTGAGCAGCAAGCCATCAAAGCAGCTGTCGATCGGCTTTCGCAGGATCCCGGCATTTATAATGCTGTGATTTCTTTGAAAGCCGCCGAAGCCGCTACGCTGGCTGGTAACGCATAAGGAGAAATCACAATGACTCACAGTTTTAGCCCTGACGGGAAGACCATGGACACTAGCTGTCTGTATTCGACCGTCAAGAACATCAGCGGAACATCAAAGATCTTTGGATTTCTTCCGCCCCACGGTCGTACACTAGCCGTTGACGAAGAATTCACCGTTTTCGGTGATGTTCGGCAGGGGCTGGGCGGCAACCGCGGCTCGGACCGCAGCGTATCTCGACGAGATAACACTGCGTTCGAGGCAGCTATCGAAGCTGGCGATTTGGAAATTCTTAGCACTCCGAGCCCGATCCTGCTGGATGCCGGACTCGGTTCGATACCTAAGATGCTGCAACTGGACGGCGGCGTACTGAGCACGGTTGATCCTTGCTGGCATAACTCGCTGTAACTGAGGTTACAGCGTGGTGCTCTAAAAGGGCTGGTCGGTTATAATATGACCGTCCAGTCCTTTTTTCTTACCCGAAGGAAATGCTTGCATGCTCAGCTTGTTTACGCCCACCCACGACTGCACGTACCTGACAGAGGCGTACAACTCGCTGAAGTTACAAACAGTCGAGAACTGGGAGTGGGTGCTGCTCCCGAACGGACCCAAGGCGAACATCCCGGAAGCGATTGCCCGGGATCCCCGCGTGAAGATCGTTACGCTGGAGGGCCGCAGTTTGCACAATATCGGGGCGTTAAAGCGGGCAGCTTGCGATGCAGCAACAGGCAGTGCTTTTGTAGAGTTCGATCACGATGACCTGCTCATGCCCGGAGACACGCTGGCTTCAATTGAAAAGAAGTTTCAAGAGGGTGCTGGCTTTGTTTACTCGGATGCTGCGGTATTTCGCTACCGTCCTGGGGATACGCCGGGCTTCAATCAGTACTGCTATTCGCAGGCCCACGGCTGGCAGGAGTATGAGGTTTCGGTTTATGGTAGGAAGTTGCTGGCGACAGAAGCTTTCGATGTCACCCCGAGGTCGCTTTGCGAGATCTACTATGCCCCGGATCACGTGCGATGCTGGTCACGTAAAGCCTATTACGAAGCGGGCGGTCACAATCCCGAGCTGTCGGTTTGTGACGATCTGGAGCTGATGATTAAAACGTATTTGACGGGCTCGCCGTTCGCCTACACCGGTGGTTGCCACTACCTGTACCGCATGTTCGACCACAACACAGTCATCATGCGAAATCAACAAATCCAGCAGACGACAAAAGCGTTGAAGCAAGAGAACTTTCCGGCTCTCGTTGATTCCTGGGTGCGGCGGGAGCGGCACAACGTCCTGGATGTCACGGAGTTGCGAAAGACCGGCTGGCTTGCGGACAAGCATTTGTCCCAGGGTTTTGGGTTTGAGCAGTACGGGCACATCGTGGCTGATGACGAGTTGCAACGTTTAAGCGGCGTTCAAGTTCGTGAGTTTATGAACTCGGCGTACGAGGCTCTCGTTCCTGGGGGTTATTTAACGGTTACTGTGCCGGAAGTGCATTCGGGGCTGGGCTACGCCGATGTGGAGTGGCAGTCACATTTTAGTGCGACAAGTATGTCACCTTACATTAGGCGTAGCATGGCAACTCGGAACGGGAACATTCGGTGCAAGTTTCAGCAAGTGCAGGTGACTGAGGTTTACCCCTCGGATTGGCACCGCGATAATGACTTGAAATACCTCCGGTTTGAGTTGTCGGCCTTGAAAGGTCAACGGCAGCCGGGACTCAAGCACATCTAAACTCGCTACTGAGGTTTACCTTCGGCACCTGATATTGTGATAATAGTTTAAGGGCCTAGGGCGGAAGTAGCGGCATCCCGTGTTCGCGATTCGATTCAATTAACAGTATCGGGATAATTTAATGGCTAGCAATTCTTGTAGCGATCAAAATCAGATTACGCCCAAACAAACCGTGGTAGATGGTTGTGCGGTACTTCCAAAATTCCAATGCCATGAAGTCCAGATGGGGCAAGATGCTCGCCTACTCTGGCACATGAAGGACCCAGAGGGCGAAGACGTAGATCTAGCGACGTGTATTACTAGCTGCTCGGATTCCTCTGCCGACGGCGAGGTCTTTGATGCTGCGGGTACTCCTGCCTGCGGGATAGAGCTTCGCTTGCGTGAAATTACAGGAAATGACCCAGCTAAAGATAAAGTGCATTGTGTGACTGTTGAAGTCGTGGATGCCGCTACGGGCTATGTCCGGGCTGCTTCATTGCCGGACGAGATCGTAAGAGAGCCGGGAGTCTATATGGAGGAGTGGGGTCTGTTTACCGCAGATCATCGCATGACCTTCTCCAACCAGTGTTGCACGTTTATTCGGCGGGGACTGTTCGGATTATCCAGCAACGTCAACAAGCAAAACCTGGGGCCGCCTACCCTTGAGGAGATTCGATTATCCTTGCGGGATAACTCGCGGGCAGACAACACGCTGCTGGATGACGTAGAGTTTGATGCTGCTGAGATGGCCCAGGCGGTTGTGCGGCCGTTGCAATACTGGAATGAGATACCACCACCGCTCCGCCCTGCTCAAACAACTAAGACATTCCCGTTCCGAGGGATGTGGTTGCTAGGCATACAGGCTTACCTGATGGATATCGCCGCAAACAACTACCGGCGTAACGACCTGCAATACAACGCGGGGGGAGTAGCTGTAGCGGACAAAGCCAAGGAGCAGGCTTATGCTGCCGCAGGAGGTCGCTTGATGCAGGAGTTCCAGAACCAGGTTAGAGCTAAGAAGATAGAAGTCAACACTGCACTATTTTCTGGCAGCATAGGGTCACCCTACGGCGGTTTGTTCTACTAAGAGGTAAGCCATGACTGATTCCACAAGTGGGTTGCCTGTTTCAACCAACTACAACATCTCTTGCGAGGAGAATCCGTGCCCTCCAAGCTGCGAGGATGCGTTTGACATGGTTCACGTTTCCTACCTCATTCGAGGAGGGACGCGAGTTATGTGGCAGTTAATTCCGGAATTTAGAGACCCACTTCCGTGGACTTTCCAGCTCCAAGTGGGGAAGACTGGGGACGAGAACGCGGATGACTGGGCCGACGTAGGCTTGGCCGCCGATAACACATGTTACTCGATCGATTCGACCAAGCGTGTTTACAGCAAGACGCAGAATACGCATTATCGCGTAAAGCTGACAACGTCGGTTGCTGTTTACTACTCGCAGCCAACAGCAAAGTCTGGAATACTGAGTGTGCGAGACTGGCGGATTGCTAACGAAATAGTGCGGAAGGAGAAGCTTCGGTTCCGTTACACGTCCCAGGATGGCTACCTGCTCAAGCGTAGGTCTACTGGAGAGAATTGCACAAGTTGTCTAGATCTCCAGACGAATGAAGTCACAAACCCCTATTGTCAGGAGTGCTGGGGTACCGGCAAGCAGTGCGGTTACTACTACCCGCTGTCCTGCATCTGGGCTGATTTGTCGCCAAAAACACGGCGGATGCATATCGACGATCAGGGTCGCCGCGGGACTGTGAAAGATATCGTTGTCACGGGGCGTATGCTGATGCTTCCGTTGATTGACGAACAGGATGTCTGGGTCTCGCGGAAGACCGATGACCGCTACTACATCCAATCAATACAGGACGTAGCTGAGATTCGAGCGGTTCCGCTGGTGGCTAATGTGGAGTTGCGGCCGGCCCCGTTCACCGATGTCATCTATCAAGTACCGATTCCGCAGCAAGATGCATGGCTTGCCAAGGGCTGTTAGCGTAGAATATTGAAATGCCACATATCCCACGAAGACTTGCACCTACCGGTCAGCTAGGGGGGCTTGACATTCCCCGAGCAGCCCCACGAACGACCCGGACAAAACCTCCGGTTCCTTACAAGGGCTCCGGAGGCGGCGAGGTAGACCCCGTGCGGCGGAAGATGCGGGGAAACCGAATGGTTGGGAAGTTAAGCATGAAGGATTGGGATGTAGACCCGTTAAGAGTGTTGAAGCATTTAGGAAAGGAGATGGTGGCCGATGAGCACAGCGGAATGGTGTCCGACGCCGGGTGACCCTCCTCAGAAAGATGCTTGCAGTACTCAAAGTACGGTTAATGTAGGCTACCTTTGCGAGAACGGTTGGCAGCCCCTTTTAATCACGGGGTTCCTTCGGGACCTGCTTACGCGGCAGTGGGCTGATCCTACGAACATCGTGAGCCCAGAAAACAAGCAATACGTCTGGAGTGAGGGACAGACAAGCGGTATACTTATTGAAAGCGTTTACCGTTATAGGGCCGACCTAGTGGAAAAGCGGCCTGCCATAATGATCAAACGAAATTCTTTCCGAAATGTCCAAACAGGATTTGCTGGGCAGATATTCGGAGGAGGAGAGGCGGCGTATGAAAACGAAAAGGGTGCGATTAGTCGTCACACGACTCTGTTTGTAGGGTCACACACTCTTTTCTGCATCCATGGAACGGGTGCTTCAACCGAGATACTTGCGAGTGAAGTGCTGGCCCACCTAGTGGCTTGCATATTTCCCATTCGTCAGCATCTAGGGCTGAGACAATTCTCAGTCACAGAAGTCGGGGACATTCAAGAAATTGAAGAGTCTACAGAAAATTACGTGATTCCTATAACAGTCGGGTGGGGCTACGAGCACACCTGGGAGTTGAAGTTGGAATCTCTCCCCCTACAAGACATTTCAATCACAGGGTTTCTTGGTGAAGGCGTGGGCATAGGCACCACCTACCAAGGGCCGTAACTTTCGATCAACTATGGCAACGGAGGCCGATAAATGGCTACTTATGTTCTTCCACAGGTTCTGGTGTTCCAGGACTTCACTGTTCAGCCCGCTGTGGCTGCTAACCCCTTGTCGGCACATATTGCTGGCGGTAACGCATTTCTTGTGCGGTACGCTGACGCCGATGAACAAGCCCAGGGCGACCTTGGCCTGTATGACAACGCTTCGGACGTCTCCAGCCTGTGGCCGAACCGCCCTGCTGGTGCTGCCGTCGATTCGACATACACCAAGATCTACATCAAGGACGCTCTGCTTCAGTATTTCACAGACCCATTGAGCTCTGGCAGCACGATTGACGTCACATCTGGTTCAGCGAACCGGATTTCTTCGGACACAGTTAACTGGGCATCCAACGGAGCCTTTGCCCGCGACGCTGACCTGTACGATCGTGATGTTAAGGTTGGTGACGTTATTCGTGTTCGCGGTGTTCCTACCGGACCAGACGCCTCTGGCTCGGCTGTGACGCTCTGGACATACGTTTCCGGGCTGATTGCTGACGAGGTTGCAGCAGTTGTCGGTGCTGCGTCCCTTGACGCTGCCAATGCGGGAACGGCCGGCTTCACCGAGTCAATCTCTCAGACTGCTGGCGATGAGAACTGCGTAACCGCGGCGGTTGACGCCGCGTCTTACGAGGGAACGCCTGACGGTCAAACGACTGAAACCTACACCATTACCGTACTGGATAGTTCAGTTAATATGGACTACACCACGGCTCGTCTACGAGTTGTGTCTGCCAGCGGAACCGATGATGTAGCTGAAGTCACCCCAGCTGCTTCTGGTTCGCCAACTGCGATCGGTACTCGTGGTCTAACGGTTACGTTTGCTGATGACGATACGGCTGCCTGCTCACTGTCTGCTGATAGTGACTCGGTTAGTTATAACGACTTGATCGCTGGTCAAGAGTTTACCGCGGCTACGACGCAGGCCTTTACGGAAACCACTGCTACCTCGGGCGGAACTTACGAAAGCACCGCAGACACCACGTACATCGTGGAAGTCACTAAGGGCGGTACTTTCGCAACCAGTCCTGAGATTTCGGTCAGCACCACCAACGGTATTGACCAGAGCGGTCCTCACATCGTCACCGGCACCGCTGTTGACGTTACGATTGGTACGGATGCTGTTACGATCCAGTTCGGTGCCTCTTTGGCTCTGAACAAGGGTGATCGTTTCTACGTAGCCGTTACCGGTGTTGCTTCCGGACCTGTCCGAACTCTTGAGCTCGGGCAGAACTTGGACGAGAACTACCTGGCTGCTGACGAAGTTGGCGTTGAGCTTTACATTCGCAAAGCCGCCCTCGAAGTTGCAGCGAACCGGACAGGCCTGGCTCCTTTGACAAACTGGGATCAGTCCGCAACTGAAATCACCACGAAGTCTGGGATCATTGCTTATGACTCCACGTGGACCGACGGCGGTGTGGCCTTAGCTTTGACTGTTCACTCTTCCGCAGATCTGGATTACGGAACTGTGTTTGTTGAGTACCGGGCATGGCTTGCTGATCTGTGTAATAAGATCAACAGCATCGCGGACGTTGGGGAGATTGCCGACATACCGGGTTCGCTGGACCCGGACAACCCGCTTAAGTGGGGCGTCTACAAGGCTCTGGCTAACAGCAACGGAACTCCCGTGCTGTACACCGCTGTTTGCGGGCCGGACGATCCTGACAACTGGGATGAGGTCTTCGAGATCCTGCTGACTCGTGACGACGCGTATAACTTGGTTCCGCTGACTCGTAACGCTACGGTTCAGGGCTTGTACCAGGCTCACGTCAACTCACAGTCTTCCGCAAGTGAAGGCCTGTGGCGAGTTGCCTGGTTCAACCTCAGCGGCGTTCCGACGATTCCTGTTGTGTCTGCTGGTTCGGACATCCCTAACCATCTGGTAGCTACCACAACTGATGGCTTGCCAGCTCTGGCTGTGTTCGAGGACGACTCTGCCACCAGCGGAACTCAGTACACGATTGTTCGCGTGCCTGCGGCTAACTCCGCATTCACGGCTAACGGTGTGCGTGCTGGCGATATCGTGCGAGCTATCTACACTGGCGACGGCTTTGGCAACTTCACCTACAGCGAATTCGTTGTTGATGCAGTTCAGTCAGAGAATCAGCTTCGGGTTAAAACCGGTCCCGGTGCTCCGCAGTCGGTTCCTGCCAAAATGGAAATTTGGCGTAACTTGTCCGCAACGGAAGAGGCTGCTGAAGTGGGCAAGAATGCGGGGTCGTTTAACGATCGTCGTGTTCGAGCTACCTGGCCTGACCAGATCGAATCAGCTGGTACGATTCAGGAAGGTTATCATTTGAATGCTGCTCTCGCAGGACTTGCCTCGGCTGTTCTGCCTCAGCAGGGTTTGACCCACGTCGAGATCAACAGCTTTAGCAGCACGCAGCGTACGAACGACAAGTTCAATAAGCCGCAGTTGGATTCGATGGCGGTTGCAGGTGTTTGGATTGTGCAGCAGGCTCTGGACGGTGAAATCTTCACCCGACATGCAGTCACGACTGGCGATTACGAGAACATCAACGATCGCGAAGAGATGATTACTCGGAATGTTGATAGCGTCAGCTACCGATTCAAGGATTACTTCGAGCCGTACATCGGCGTGACTAACGTCACTCCAAGTATGCAAGACGTCATCCTGGGCGGACTTAACAGGTTGATCAATATTCTGGGAAGTGAACGAACGACGCAGCAGTTGGGTGGTCAGTTGATCCAAGCCACTGTTGATCGCTTCTTTGTGTCCGCAGTCTTTAAAGATCGTTACGTGGCGTACATCACTCTGCAAGTGCCGTACGCTCTTAACAACATCGAACTACACCTCGTAGTCTGATCCGTATGCGGATAACCGGGGGACGGGTTGTCCCCCGGTTATCTTTTTCAATTTTTCGACTAATCGGCTGCGGGGCACCGTAGCTTAATTTCAGAATCAAGGAGTGATTCACTATGGCAATTCAAGATAGCGTATACTCGCGACAAAAAACGACCTTCGGCGGCTCGTTTGCCTCCGACTTGGCCTCGCTCACAATCGCCGGAAACGGTACCCCTAACGGGATACCTTTGGGGATCGTGCAGAACGTTCAAGTTTCTTTTGCTCAGCAGATTGCACGTATTTACGACGTGTCTAACGGCGGCTTGGCGTCGGGCAGTTATGGCGGAAACGTTCCTGTGTTTTACGTCGGCGGACGTACGCAAGGGCAGGCGACGATTGCTCGTGTGCTCGGTCCACAGTCTGGGGCCCTCTGTGCCTTCTACAAAGGCATGGGCAACGTCTGTAGTCCACAGGACTTGAACTTCGTGCTTCGCGGGGGCTGCGAGGTTACGGGAAACAATGCTGGCCAAGGCACTACTGATACGGCAGTGGAAACCATCAACAACGCTGTGGGGAACGGCCCGTACAACGAGGCTCATTACGCCATTACTGGAGCAGTAATGACGAATATTGGCCTCACTGTGGGATCGCAGGATATGATTGTGAATGAGAATGTCACGCTCATGTTCGCTAACATGGAGTGCACCTAAGACTTTGCAGTAACGCGAGGTAACGCGGTTCGGTAAATTCCGGATTTTAAGGGGGCGGCCTGGCCTGTCTGGGCCGCCCTTTTTTTAGAGCCACGAGCTCCAAACGCACCGAAAGGTGAGATAAAAGATGACGAGGCAGCCCAACGCTAGCGACATCCCCCCCGCCCAATATAACGAGGAGGGGCCGGGGTATTCCGGTGATACCATATCCCCCGACAGTATCCTTGCCGGGAGCAGTGGCGGCACTAACTTTCAGGAAAACAACGGAGAGCAGGCTTCAGATTCCACGCTGACTGCCGGCAATCACGCCAACAAGCTAGAAGCGGATACGCCCTTACGTGTAGGTCGAGTACTTATCTCGTTGCCCTACATCCATTGCTACAAGGTGCAAATCTCCGGTAGAGCTGCTCCCTGCGTTGCCACCGCGTTGACGCACAGTTCGATGATGCCCACGGGTGTTCGCTCTATCGAGGTCATCCCGCCGAATTCTCAGGTGCTTATCTGGCAGCCCAAGGCCGGGAAGTTGGCTTACATCGTAGGGGTTATCCCCGTTGCCACGATGTCTGATAAGTTCAACATTTCAGACCACTTGCAGGCGGGCGGCAACTCAGGCCCGAAGAAGAGAGAGGCGTACCGCAACATACCTAAGTCCGTTTCCGATAACATGGGCTGGGTACCGCAAAGCAGCGGCCGCCCGATGGACGGCACACAAGGCGAGTGGGGTCGGCTATCTGAAACAGGAATCGGCATCCTGATTGATTCGTTTCAGGCTTATTTGCGGGTTAATGAAGTTTGTGGTCTGTGGTTGAACTACTTCGATAACTACACAAAGCTCGCAGGGTTGTCGCTCAACCTCATGTCGTACTGCGAAAACATTATGCAGACGTACGACGAGGGTGAAAACTTCTCGCTTGCCGGGCATTGCACTTTTCCGTGGGAAGCTACAGGCATGTATGCTCCCGGAGAGAAGTTTTCCCAGAACAACCCGAAAGACCAAGTGCAGCTGGATCCGGAATTTCCCTTTGCCGAAGAAGACGTTGAGGACTTGTCGCAGACTCCCGTTTATCGCCTGACCGATTACACTGGTTACATGGGGCAGGGGTGGAACCGCACGCTGATGAAGCCCGCGGGAGAGTCCGGCAAGCGGTTGATGACCGACACCGACGACGACGTAGGCTTGTTTAACGAATTTCTTGCCCTGGATGGGGCTTATTCTATTCGTTCTAAGAAATCCATCTTCATCGCCAAGTATCCACTGATCTCAAGCCCCCGGCGAGTACGAGCCCCGGAGGATGCGAAAGGAGACGACCTTCAAGAGGACAACGATTACAAGTTTAGCGGAATATTCGGCGACGGCGATGATCACAAAAGCCGCGAGTGGGACGACGACGATGTTGACGACCTGAAGAACTTGATGAAACCTGCGGGCATCCTGGACATGGTCGCCCATCACTACAACTGGAAGTCAACGTTCCCGTTCTACTACCACAAAAAGGACTACCGATACCCCGCCGAGGCGGACCTGGATCAGGGCGACATTAGGTTCTACGTTGGCAATATGTATGAAGCTTACGTCGATATTGGCGGAGCTTCGTCGCTGCAAATCAGTCAAGCTTACGGCAGCGTCAAGTATTACAACACTGCGTCGTTCATCACGCTCACCGACGACGGTAGCGTGCTTATTGCCGACGGGTACGGTTCCCAGATAACAATGGCGGGTGGTCAAATAAGGCTAGAGTCGGGTGGCGATGTCATGCTCATGTCCAACAGCCGCGTGATAACGTTAGCCCGGGAATCTATCGTCCGAGCGAAAGGCAGTGTGGATATTTCTTCCAGCGACAGGGATGTACGCATTCGTGCAAAGAACAACTTCCAATTGATGGGCGGTAGCTTGCTACTGGAGTCGAATGGTTCGACCAATTTCGGGTCCCAGCAAACTTACGAAGATAAGCTCGGGGAAGAGGTTTACGCCACCGGCATCACCTTGCTGGCTAAGGGGAGCTCAATTAACGGCATCTCGTCAGATGCTTACTGGCGGACAGGCGTAAGCGAGTCAGGCACGTCGCAGGGATTCGGCGACTACATCATAGACGCAGATAACGGCAACGGGCGTACCATCACTTACGCGGCACAGTCTAGTTTTTTTGCAAAAGACTTCGTCGGCATTTGGCATGACCCTAGCGGCCGGGATAACGCGTCGGAGGGCATCCAGAAAGGGCACTTTTTTAGCAACTACTTCTGTGCAATTGACGGTCCGACCGTGCATAAAGACGCATTCACTGTGTGCGGTTATCAGGGGTTCATTGCTGCCGAAAGGGACCTTTTATCACAGGGAGGCTGCTTTGTGGTGGGGACTATGGGGTGTCAGGATGGCATTAAGGGCCTTGGCGATACCAGTAATACCATCGTGAACGACTTCCCGTCAGAGCTAGCAAGTTACATGGATACGGAATGTAAAAGACCCGAAGACGTTATCACAATAGGTAAAGACGGATTTAAGAGTGCCTTCGATGACAGGTGGTGGCTAGCCAAAGAGCCCGGAGACGAGGTTCTTATCGAGGATCAAATTGGATTTTCTTATCGGGATCTGTCTGACAAAGATAATGCAGCTTACGGGTACGCCGAAGATAAATTCTTTTTGCTTGAAACTCGCTATCAGCAGTTGGAGCGATCCGGCCTGGCCTCGCCTGGAGGCTCCGCCTGGGAGGAAGATCCTGTAGACTATCAGGGTAAGAAGTTGTATCCGTGGCCAGGTAAGATTAACTGGGAAGATAACGAAACGATGCTCCGCTACGACAACACCGCCGCGGGTAGCTCTGATACTTTTCGTTTATTCAACACGGATGGCCATGCTCAGTCACAAGAAACGCATCAAGCAGAGTACGAAGAACCGAAGTTCGAGGACTGGAATCGTGTTGAACCATCCAAGGGCTACAAAATCTAGAGCCGCAAGCTCCAAACGCACCGAACGGTGAAACGAAGGAAAATTATGTTAGACCCCTCACAGATGACTGACGAAGAACAGCTACTCGTCGCGGAGATTGCCAAAGCCAAGAACATGACAATCGAGGAAGTTCTTGTGGACCTGGGCCATGAGTTGCCGGGACAAGTTGATGCCGAGCCTGTCTCGTTGGAGGGACCGCCGGCCGCGGAGGACCCGCCGCCCGTAGAGGCCCCGATTAAGGTTGACCCAGCAGAGCCAGCAGTTGCGTTGGAGACACCACAATTCGAGCCGGCGATAGAGCCGCCGCCGCCGCCGATGGCGGAGGAGGAACCGCTTCCGGACTCGGGCGAAGAGGCCGCGGAGTCTGACGAAGGGCCTCCGGCTACTATTGATTCTGTTTGCACGCATTGCGGGTGGGATCAGACTCAGCCATTAATTGAAGAACCCTCCAACTCCGACAAGTTGTCATTTCTACAAGCAATACTTGGGGCCGTTCCTTTCAGTAAACGGTTCGAGCTGTTTGGTGGTAACCTCCGCGTTACTTTTCGGACCCTCACGGTTAAGGAAATCGATGCCCTGTACGAGGCAACCTATGCTGCTCAAAAGGAAGGCCTGATTCAGACAACTTCGGACTATTACGAATATTTGAATAGGCTCCGCTTGCATTTACAGGTAGTAGCCGTGACAGGTAAAAAATCCACGCTTCACCATAAGCTGCCGGACGGGCTGGATGAGACAACAAACGGTGCAGCTACGAACACCTGGGAGTCGTTTCTTAAGAAAAAGAAATTGTTTAAGGAAGATGCCCTGCTGCCAGTACAAATTCAGGAGTACATCCTGAGCCATGTGTTGGTGACGGAGCAGCTGTTGAGGGTGGTTACATTCGAATGCTCAAAGTTTAATCGGCTGGCGGCCAAGCTGGAGGCGAGAGTTGATGACTCGGATTTTTGGAAGGGGACAAGTCAGCCGTCCTGACGCTTCGTTCCGCTGCTCGCGGCGTCGTGGATTATTCGAAAGCAGATTTGCAAGATGCATCCTGGTGGCGACGGTGGCGGTACTTGATACAAGCGATGGACGCAGATGACTATGTAAAGCTCTTGGACCGGGCATTTACTTTTCAGCTGGCTTTAGTCTCCCACGGAAATTTAGGTTCAGATAATTTCAGTAAAGTACAAAAAGAAGCGAAGGAGATTTTTCAGGACATAGAGGGAGAGCACCGACCATGGCTCGGTCGGCGATCTAGGGACGACAGATCGACAGATCAGAGAGATGACTTTAACACGATGTGGGAAGAAATTTCCGGGTTTTCCCTAGATGACCAAGAAGCACTGGCCGCCTGGGAAAGTCAGCTGGAGGGACACGTTAGTGGCTCTGTAGCGGACGTGGAGCGACAGGCACGTGAAGTAGCCGAGGACGAAGCTGGTAGGGGCCAGCGTGCTCAAGATATTCTGGAAAAGAGGGCGAGACAGCAAGGACGCTAAAAATGATCGATCCATACGTACAACTGCAAATGATGCAACAGGCCGGGCTTGGGCAGTATTTCCCCGGCATGGGCCTGCTGTCGCCGCAAGCTCGTGCAGGAGGGGCGGCACAGCTGGCAGCCGTGTCGACCGCGTATGGTTCGCCCTTGACGGGAGAACGTATGGTCGACGCTACGCCCATGGGCAGTGCCGGGCTGAGTGGTCCGTTTGCCCCGCTAATGAACATCGGAGGCAATATGCTGCTTTCTCCGATGATGCAGCAGCAAGGTTTGCTGCCGATGGGCAACGCCGGCTCTTATCAGCAGGCTCGACGTGCTCGCGATTATCAGCAGATGCAGGCTGAAGTTGCGAGCGGCGTTAGCGGTATGGATGCCGAGGGTATTTATCGTAGCCTGCGAGGTGCGGCCGCAGTTGCGGGGATGCCCATGAACCGTGAGCAGCGGGACGCAGCGAAGAGCCTTTCAGAGTCTGCCGCAGCTATGGGGCCGATGGCGGGTCTAATTCACCCAGAGCTGATGGACGCTATTACTGGCGAAGCGGGTAGCGTGCAATCGCTAGCAGGACGCATGATGAGTGCGAACCGCTACCGGCTCGATCCAATTACCGGCGATATGGGATACGGGGCTGATTCAAACACAGATCTCGTAAACAGTCTGTTCGACAAGATGTATAGTCAGGACAACATTGGTCGCATGCAGGGGTTGAAGGCAGGCGATATGGGGCAGCTCTACGAGCGGTTGGGTGCCGAAGGCTTGGCAGGACCGCAAGGGAGCCTACGGAATCGGACAATCGACACGATCCGAAGTATTCAAAGAGAGGGCGGAGACGCAGAAGGATCGCTCACGCGGGAGGCTGAAGCCGCGGGTGTCGGTGTTGATGACGTGAACCTGCAAGCACTTTCCAACGCGGATTTGGCGAAATTGCGGGCGGGCAGTGGTACGCTCAGTGATCGCCTGACAGAGGCAGATGCTGACCGGATATCCTCGCAGTTACAGGATTATGTTAAATCCGTCTCAGCCATCCGCGAGGTGTTCGGCGAGGGAGGTAACCCGAACGCACCTATGCCACAACTTATCGGTGCGTTGGAGGGCCTTACATCAGGCCGCATGCAGCAGTTCGACGCGAGTCGACTTAACACTATGGTGCGGGACATGCAAGCGTTGTCCCAGCAGTCGGGTAAGAGTATCGACCAGCTGGTTGCGATGAGCAGGGGCAACTCAGACGACCTCAACAGCATGATGGGAACGTCTGCCCGGGCATTTGCTCCTACCTCTACCTCGTACGGCGTGACTACGGGTCAGGCTTTTCAGCAGGTTGGTGGAGCTACGGGATTCGGTGCCCTCAGTCGAACAGAGGCGGAAGCGGGGGCTCAATCGTTATTTAACCGGGGCCTGGCTTCTGAGATGTCGAACACGCTGGGTGCTCTTACTCGAGTTGAGCAAGCTGGTGGGTTTGCGGAAGGCGAAGCTGGAGACGATATGCGGGCGGCTTTGCAGGCTATCGACCAGGGAAAAGAGACGTATCTGGATTCGAGCGGGGCAGAGCGGCGTGCCCCTACGCGAGAGCGAGACTTCCGCAGCTTCATCGATCGCGGGGCTGTTGAAGGTATGAACATGGGCGACTTCAACATGATGTTGGGGGACACCTTTGCAAACCAGGAGGCACTATTCAGCGACGTGAATCGTCAACGCGGTGCTGCTCGACAACAGTTCTTTGAGTACGAGAGGGAGGTCGATCGAACCGCAGCTTCGCGGTTAGTGGCTAACAATGAAATTCAAGAACGAGCTCCCGAAGAGCGGTTAGGTATTGCTCAGGATATTTCCTCCGCAGCTCTAGATGCAATGTTCGACCTATCAGCACAGGATTTGTCCGATCAGGATACTCGCCAGCGAGTGATGTCTGAGGCTATTCAGCAGCGGGCCGCTGAAAAAGGTATACAGTATACCGACGGTGAAGCCGATCGGATTGCTGAACAGATCTATGGTCAGTCAAATCAGATTGCCCGCTCTCGCGGAGCGGAGAGCACTGTGGCGATGGTGCAGATGCAGGGACGTCAAGTTTCTGAGGCTCAGCGATCGGCCGAGGCCCAGGTGGAGATCGTTTCGGGCCGTAACGAGGCTATGGCTATGCTGGGACCCAAGAGCGGCCCCATGTCCCGGATGTTCTCGGCTCTTCAACGGCAAGGCGACAAGGGCGGTGAGGCGGACCTTACATCCTTCTTTGGATCCGTGTTTGGAGAAGCTGACGTAGATTCGACAAAGTTGTCGCCTCTGATGCAGGTTGTCTCAGACAAAGAAGCCCGGTCTCAGGAAATTCAAAACGAGTTTGACGGGCTGACTACCGGCGAGACTATCACAGACCTCGACAGCGTAGAGTTGCGAGGCCAAGTAGTCGACGAAGTTACTGGCCGAAGAGAAAATGACGGTCGGTCGAAGTTTGAAGTACTGGAAGCGGAAGGCGAGCAAGTCAATCAAGAGCTTGAAGACGCGGTGCGGGACGTTAAGGACGAAGGTCGACGCCTTGGCATCGTCGAGAAAGAGGGTGACTTTAATGCGGAGGATGTAGCCCGCGGACGTCTTGCTTTCCGGGAGCTGGACAACCTGCGAGATGTTCGGGCCACCCAAGACTTTATCCGCAATCGCATGGATGTCACGGAGGAAGACCTGGCCGAGGTTGAGGACTCGGAGTTGACGGATTCTGACCTCAGAGTGCTTATGCGGCAAAAAAGAGAAAAAGACTTAAAATCCATAGATGCGATAACGCAAGAGGACTTAGCCCTAAGCGACGAGGGGCGAACTAAGGCTGGGTGGTCTGCTGAAAAACTAGACCTTGTTAAGAAGCTAGAGGAGAAGCTGGAAGACGAGGTCACCGACCGAGGGGCTGAGGAGGATCAGCTGGAGCTGGCGAAAGGTTTAGTCAAAGACGAGCGTAAAACAGTGGATGAGCTCGTAACTGAGGAAAAGGATAAAACGGGGACGGACAAGCTGACGGTGGGCGACCTTGAACCGGAGGAGCAGAAAGCAATTGTCCGAGACCGTGCGGGTAACCGGGACCTGTCTGTGACCGCGGCCGAAATCGAAGAACGCATGGATACTTATGCGGACGAACTCGAAGACCTAGACGAAGACGATCCATTAAGGCAAATACTGGAAGATGCTCAACTGTCAGACGAGGCTTTCAACGATGTAATCGATGAAGACCGGGAAGCCGGTGTAAGCGAAATCGAACTGGATGAACGTACTACTAAACGTAAAGAGCAGAAGAGCCATCAATGGAAGCGTGCTCAGCAGCAATTGATTGCTGAGAAGCAAATGCGAGCAGCGAAATTCATTGATGACGATACTACGCTGCAAGACCGTGACGAGCTAGGGGAGCAACTTAAGGACGCCGACATCGACGAAGATTTGCGAATTAAGCTGGTTGAGGGTGACGAGGAGGAGCAGCGGGAGGCTTGGACGGAACACATGCGACGTCGAACGTCCAGCTTGGACTCGAAAATAGAGGGTGAGGAGCCTACAGAAGCAGAGTTACAAAGGGTATCTGACCAGCTGCTGACTATTGATGAAATGGCGGGAGAGTACCTGGCAGACTCCACGGCCTCTGTGGCGACCGCTCTCGGAGTGCAACCTGTCGAAGATCTTAGAGCAGCCCGGGACGAGCAGAGATACCTGGCAAACGAATATTACGGAGGCGGCGAAGAAGGGCGAGCTCGCCTCTTCTTAGATCCCGGCAGTCTGGAGTTCACTGATGAACAGAAAGAGGAGATTACAAAAGAATGGGGAGAGCTGGATCCTGCCGGAAAACAGGTAATGCTCGAAGAGTTACAGACATCTTCAGATTCCGCGATAGCCGAAGAATACAAGGACAAGAGCGTAGCGGATCTTGACGCGGACGACCTGGTAAATCTTAGAAGGATGAAAATCGTCGAGAGGGGTCAAAAATCGAAGGATGCGTACAGGGAGGCGTGGGACTCCATGAGTACGGGGTCCACCGGGGACTTCAAAACCCTGTTTGATGTGACGGAAGAGGATCGCGAGTACGCTAAGGAGGCCTTGGCCGGCGAAGACATCTCCCCGGAAGACCAGGCTCTAGCCCTTAAAACCCTGAACGCGGAGCTGGAAGCTGCGGGAGAGCTTGCAGGGCCTAGCCCCTCCGGCGACTCCGGTGCGTTTGGTGCCGAGCAAAAGGCGGCCATCGTTAACGCACTGGTGCTGGGTGAAGACATTGACACGGATGAGATGACCGATAGCCAGCAGCGGGCCGTCGAGAATGCTCAACGAGTCCAGGCAACCAGTATGGAGCAACTGACGTTTGACGATTTTGAGGATACGCAGGAGCTCCTTGGAAAAGACGCATCAGAGGAGGAGGTAAGGGCGTTGAAGGCCCTCACCTTGGCTATCGAAAACGATGACGGGGGCATTGACCTTACGGACGACCAGCGGAAGGACTTCACAGAGCGGCTGACGTCGGGAGAGGGACTGACGGACGAAGCACTCTCAGACGAGGAACGTGTTTTGTTGACCGCAGCTGATCGTTATCAGCAAGACCGAGAGGTGACGGATGCTGACCAGCTGGCCGCTGAAGCGTTGTTTGGCGATGAGGCAGAGATATCCGAAGAGCAGATTATCGCCCTGAAGCAGGTGGATAAGGCTGAGCAGCTTTCCGGCGTCAAGCTGACAAAAAAGCAGAGACGCGAGTTTGTCGACAAACTAGCGAGGGGCGAGGCTATCGATCCGGATAGTCTAACAAAGGAGCAGAAGGAGGTACTTGCAACAGTAGAGGGCCTCAAGGAGTTGACTGATCTGGAGGAGGAAGACCTGCGGACCCTGGAGCGGATGCACGAGCTGGAAACTCAGGACGTGGAAGAAGAGGCCGCCGAGCTTGGCATATCTCCGGAAGAGTACGTGGACCTGATCCGCTCTACGCCAGGTGGCGAACCGGCGGAGCCACTGACAGACGAGGACCACGCAGCTGCCCAGGAGTTCCTGGGGAGCGAGTCGTCGCCTGACGAAACGCGGGCTTTCAAAACGCTCACGGCTGAGGGAGTTGACGAGTTTGGTGCTGAGCCGCTGACAGACGAGGACCACGCAGCTGCCCAGGAGTTCCTGGGGAGCAAGTCGTCGCCTGACGAAACGCGGGCTTTTAAAGCTCTCACAGCTGAGGGAGTCGACTTTGGGGCGGAGCCGCTGACAGTCGAGGACTGGCAAGCTACCCAAGAGTTCATGGGGGACGAGTCGTCAGAAGAGGAGGTGAGGGCTTTTAAAGCTCTCACTGCTGAGGGAGTCGACTTTGAGGCGGACCAGCAGGCAGCCGTCATTCAACAGATTGCCGCGGGCGAAGACGTTGATACGAAGGACATGACCCCTGAGCAGAAAGAGGCGGTGGAAACCGCTCAGCGGGAGCGTATTCAGGCAAGCGACGACGACGAATACCTAAAAGACGTCATTCAACAGGTTGCCGCGGGCGAAGCTGTTGACACGGAGGGCATGACTCCTAAGCAGATAGCGACAGTAAGGCAGGCTCAACGGGAGCGTATTCAAGCAGGCGACGACGATGAATACCTAAAAGACGTCATTCAACAGATCGCTGAGGGCGAGGCTGTTGACACTACAGGCATGTCAGAGAGTCAGATAGAGGCGGTAGAAGAAGCTCAACGTATTCAAGCAGGCGAGAGCGATGATGAAGTCGCCAACATGCAATTGTTTGACGGGACTGTAGAAGAGCAAGTCGAGCAGGAGGCGGTAACCCGCAAACGTATTGGCAGAGTTGACAGACGGCAACGTGACATAGATCGGATAGACAAAGAACTGAGTGCGTCGACGATTTCGGAAGATGAGAAAGTCCGGGCGACAGGTCGCAGGGAGGAGGCTGTCGCTCAGCAGGCTGTCGACCAAGACCAGCTTGACAACACAATGAGAGAGAACGGGTTCGAGATTGACGGTCCCAACGAGGAAGAAGAGCGGGAGAGGTTCCACCAAACACTCAACAGGCAAGACGAGGTTAGGGGCCTCGCCCGCAAGCAAGAGAAGTATCAGGAATACGTTAACGCGTTGCCGGAAGAGATGAGTCCGGAAGAGCGGGATATGGCCATAGCAACCTACAAAAAGGCGAGTAAGCAAGCGGAAGAAAACAGAATAAAGCAGGAGGAGCTCTCCCTGGGTACGTCCAAAGACATACTGGCGGACGCCGTAGGGTATGGGGATCCGGAAGAGGACGCGGAGAAACGCAAGGAGCTAGATTTTGGCAACAATGAGGCCAATCAGCGAATGCTGGCCGAGAACTACGAGGCATTGCAGGACGTAACCGTTGAAGGTCTTAAAGGTATCGACGGGGAAGACCCCACTGAGCTTCAAAAGCTGGACTACTTCACAGACGAGTACAAAAACGTTCGAGGAGATGATGACAAGGTACGTAAGTTGGCAGAAGAAGCCAACATGTCGAAAGACGACTTCGAGCTTATGATGGAAGAATCATCATTCATGAATCTTGCTAACGAGGACACGGCAAGCATGACCGCGGAAGAGCAGGCGAAGTTACAAGAAAAAAGATTGTCGCTGATCGACGGTACTGACGTCAAAGAACAGACAGCGGATAAGATGGACAAGCAGCAGAAGATGGAGTTGTTTGGGACTCTGAAAATTGAAGGGGCTGTTAACGGAAAGGCTACCGCCAAGAACTTAACGGGAGCCACGGGGCCGAAAGCCACATAAAAGGAGATACGGATGCCGGTTATTTTTAAGGGGAACACGGGGCGTGTTGTCTCGATACGTGATGACGTCGCACAGGGGGGTATCTCGCTGGGCAACGTGGAAGGGGTTGGCGGTAAGGTTATTTCGTTCAAGAAGCACAACTCAATCATCACACGGATTGGGGTAAGTGCGTCCGGTAACTATCAGTTTTTGCACACAATTGGCAACGATGTTTATGTCTACGTCTTTGGCGATCGGATGGGTGAGATCACATTACACGGGTTGAGTTTCGCCGGAGGCTGTTCGAACGCTGGCCCGCAGTCGGCCGCTTTCATTTCGGCCGGCGATGACACCAACAACAAGCACGGGTTTGAGTTACTTTTTGATTGGTATCAACAAAGCCGTATCGCGGTTAACCCGGACCCGGTCTCAATTCACATTGGGTCAAGTACCGTATTCAAAGGATTTATCACAGGCATGTCGGGTGACGTGAACGATTCCATGACACGTACCATTCAATACGAACTAAGAGTTTCGCTGCTTCCGGATGCGATCTGATAGGAAAGTTTATGTACAACTACGGCCGCACATTACTGCTGAACTTGACTGGAAACGATCGTTACTTTGCGAACGTTCCCGGGGATGAATTAATTCCGTCGGCGTACAGTCAGCTAGAGCTTCCCAATTATTTGCGAAATTTGCGATCGGTATTGCTTGGGGCAACGCCGGACAGGGCGATGCTCAACTACAGGGCAGCTCAGCTGTTGGAACTGATCGCGGCTACAGAGTTGCAGCAATACATTCTTGAGCTAGACCCTCGAATCACTTACAGCAGCTACCAGTTGCAATTGGCAGCTCCTGTAACTTTTCAACCGAAGGTCACGCAGTACGGAGAGATAGACCCGCAGAAAATCCTAACAGTGGCAGGGAGAGCCATGTCTCCAGACGCTTCAGGGGTTAGCGGTTACGACTACCGTGTCGCGGTTGACGGTGTAAATATTAATATCCAAAGACTTACTACGCCCGTTGAGACGGCCCAGCATGTCTTGTCGTTTACGTCGGGGCTAAGTCCTCCCTACTCGCTGCCGGGGTCGGACTACACCGTGCGAGTAAACACCGCCGACCTTGCTGGAGGGTGGACTGTTCGCGGATATCTGCGACCTACGGTTACTTTAAACGAGTTAGCGTCTGAGATTCAAAATCTCAGCGAGGCCACGTTTTTTCAGCTGTTTGGGGTTACGGACGTAGAGCCTTACTTAACGTTCAAAAACTGCTGGAACAACCACCCGGAATTGGCATATCAACTTGGTGGGTTAGTGCTGGCTATGCTTTATAGAACACAGGAGCTAGTAAATGTCTAGCACAGAACGTTTTGCTCGGACAAGTTTTACTGACGCAGCCAAGATTCCGTTTCCCTACACAGGGGATGTGGTATTAAAATTACCAGCCCTTGGAGTGAAGTTGCCCATATCTCAATTCACCATGACGTATGGTTTGAATGCAATCCCTACCGCGGCCGCGGTTGTTGCACTTGGGAGGGACGCCCGCACGGGCGATCTGTCTCCAGTTTACGGGCAAACTCAAAAGATAAAGCAGATGACGAGGGCCACAGTCACTCTCACTGGCATGCCCGGCGATTATAGCACCGGAGGTGTGGCAGGCGGCGGTAAAGTTCAATGGCCAGCGAACGCGGGCGGTCACTTACTGTTTGTCGGTTATGTCTCCGGGATGAGCTACCGCAGGACACAAGGGTCGGTAAGCCTTGTTATCAACCTCATTCAAAAGCTGTTCGACCTGACGCAGAGCAGTGCCGGGGCGGCCGATGTAGTGCCGGGTTCCCCTAATTCGCTGTTAATGCCTGCCCATGTGCCTGGGCCCGGCGGCGATCAATCCGGTGATCCCTCCGCCAAGTTCGTGACAACGTTGAAAAACGATATGTCTGTTGATTTTAGTGAGGGCTTACTGAAGTGCCTGGTAGATCTCGCCACTACGTCGAATTTACAGACGCATGGGGGGGAAGGCCAACCCGATAGTTACTGTGCTGGCGTCGTACTGCCGGGAAGTATTAGTGACCCGGGATCTAACGAGCGAGCGTTGGGGGCTCTCAACGCCAATGGAGACTGGCGAGGAATTAACAACCTCGGGGGACCTGACGCTCCCTTCACCGCCCTGTACCCGTTTAATATCGAGGAATCGCAGAAACAGCACGCTACCACAATGATCGGCAATACGATCTTCCAGTCACTGTCCGGAACAAATATGTGGTCCATGCTGATTGGCAGTATTCTTCCCGATTTTGGAATGGGTATTGTACCCCTGTCTGACCGAGCGTACCTCGTGCCGATCTTGCCCACGCTGCGGAGCGACGGCAATACAAAGAAAATCCACGCGTCGGAGCTTGCCGATTTCTCTATGACAACTGCGTCTCAACGTCCGCTGTATGCCGTAGGTATTATAGGCACGTTCTCTAATGGCACACTGTACGACAGTCCGAAAAAATCGTGTGTCGGCGGGTTCTTTGCGGTGGATGCTCCGGCAGGAGATCCGGCAGCAAACGGCATGTGGATGTTCAGGCCCGCTCCACGTTGGATGGATGATTGGGTATCTACGGAGCCGGATGCCGCAGGCAGCGGCGGGTCGGCAGTAGAACGCCTGCTTTCGGAGGAGTCGCACGACGCGGTCGGAGGAGAGCCCGCAGCTGGCGGCGTCAAACGGGAACCCGCAGATGAAGTTCAGTCCTGGAATAACTCTATGAAGAATTACGCGAAAATGCTGTATTCGGCTAACGCGTTGCGGGACCGTACTGGAACAATTACGGGAAAACTTCGGTTCGATATCTCTCCGGGCAGCACTATCATAGTAGGATCAGACGGTATCGGCGATGTCACCGACGGCGTAAGCTCGCTGCCTACGGATATCGTAGGGTTCGTGGCTCGCGTGACTGTCACCATTAATTCACAAAACACGAGTGCGGCCACCACGTATGAACTAACACATATACGCACATACGAGGAAGACCGCTTTACTGGGCAAGATGGGCGGATCTCCATGCAGCAGCATCCGTTTTTCAATGAAACTTTTAAGCTGGCACCATTAGTAAGGACCTTAGATATATGAGCTCATTGAATAATTATCTGGAAGATCAGTACCGCCCCGCGTACGAGGCGTGGCAAGCCGACCAAACCCCGGAAGGCAATGCTACATTCTTGAAGGCTGTGGATCCCGTCGTTCAGAAGGGCATTAAAATGTATGGCGGAGACAGTCCTCTTGTAGCTAGCCAGGGTCGCTTAGCTGCACTGGCTGCGGCCCGTAAATACGATCCAACGCGTTCCCGGTTACAGAGTCATTTGTTGACTCAGATGCAGTCGTTACGGCGGACTGCTCGGCAGCAGGCCGAGGTGGTACGAACACCAGAGCGTGTGCTGCTGGAAAGTCAGAAGTTGCGAGCATATTCCCAGGAGATCGAAGACGAGACAGGGCGGGAGCCGACGGATGCGGAGCTGTCAGATAAGCTGGGCATATCCCTTGATAGACTGTCTCGCATCCGCCAGTACCAGCCGGGCATGAGCACAGGACAAGCAGACGCAATAGATCCTATGCAGGGCGGAGTAGCCAGTAGACGTGTCGGTAACAATGACGCTGAACAGATGTGGGCTCAGCTCGTTTACCACGACTTGGGTGACGTTGATAAAAAGATTTTGGAGTACTCCCTGGGGTTGAATGGACACAAAAAGTTATCCAACTCAGAGATTGCTAAAAAGATAAACAGAAGTCCGGGGTCGGTCAGTCAACGGAAACTGAAAATTCAGCAGTTGCTCGACCAGGAGCAGGACTTGTCCCCATTCATCTAGGAGTATTCGATGGCCCAAAAAGCAAAATCAGTTGATTCCAACTTGCAACAACTTGTTCAACACCTGGCAAATCTATGCCAGCAATCCTATCAAAGTCGGGTTAACAATCAGGCAGTGCCCTGGTTCCGGCCGCCCCTCGTACCCGCGGGTACCCGTGCCGCAGGTGACTGGGACGGAGACTTGCAGACAAAGCAGGCCTTGATCGACTTACATAAATCTTTTAACACGTACCAGGCGGAGCAGCAGCTAGAAGACGTCTTTGACAGTGCTAGCGACGCCGGTAATGGTGCCGATACGGTCGTGCTGTCGTTGATGATCGACTACGCCGCCCAAGCGGAACGAGCATTTCGTGCTCGACACCAGACCGTCCCGAGGGCTCTTGCTCATTATTCTTCACGCGAGGAAGGGCATGGCAACCCCAATGGGGCGTTGCTGGGTGGGTCTGTAAATTATTTCACGAGCATCATTACGCAGGGAGCTGAAGCATGACGCAACAGTATTCCGGGGTTGTTCAGCAGTATCAAAATCGCACAATCGATGTGTTGGCATTTGACGGAGCTGTCCCCGTGGGTGATGTCCGGCTGACACAGGCCTTAGTGCTGCCTGGTCAGTCCGGGGCGGTGACTACAGGTATCCAAAAGCTTGTTCAACGGTTCTTACTTGAGTTGCTGACGACGAGCGGGTCGCAAGGGTACCAGCCTAAGCGGGGCACGAGGTTTATGCCTACGGTGCGTGCGGGAGTTATCCGGACGTCGGCTGACCTGTTTGCTTTGTTTGCCGTTGCAGAACTCGAGGCTCGTTTAAATCTACGAGGAGAGGAAGGTAGGACAGACCCGGCGGATGAGCGATATCGAAGAGCGACCCTCCTGTCTGCGGCTCTCTCCGGGGACACAGCAACATTATCTATTCAACTGCTGAGCGAAGCCGGTGAAACTCGCACAGTGATTTTCCCGCTGCGAATTTCAGCGGCCGTATAAGGATTTATTCATGACATTATCGTTTTCTGAATTTGAAGTCTCGGACCTGACGCAGCTTGACAGCGACGACGTCAACCAAATGCTGGATCGGCTCGCTACGCAGTTGCAGGAGCTGAACCCCTCCCTGGATCTAAAGCGAGGCGTATTCAAAGACACCGTGGCGTATTACCACGCCGTGCTGGAAACAGCAATTCGTACAAACCTGGAGAGGTACCAGTCTGCCCGCAGTCTTCAGCAGATTGAGGCAGACCCGACGCTGGCCGACGATAACGTCGTCAACGAGGTACTATCTAACTGGGGGGTCACTCGAAAAGAAGGCACGCTGGCTCAGGGGGCAGTAACAATTGAATTGTCGACGCGTACCTCCGTGGTAGTCCCGGCCGGGTTTGTGTTCGAAGCCCAGGGCCTCAGCTATACAGCCAGTAACACGTATACGGCTCGTACGAGTGCGGGCCAGGTATCGACACCGTTGGATCGCTTACTGGTCGAGTTAAGCAACGGAAATTACGCGTTTGTTGTTGAAGTCGAGGCGGCAGCGGTGGGCTCTCAATACCGGTTAAACTCCGGCGATTTGATTGTTCCAGGAAAGCCTATCTCCGGGTACGTGACAAGTTATGCCACCGGGGCGTTCGCAGCGGGGCAGAGTACCGAAACCAACACCGAATTGATCAATGAACTTCAGCTAGGCCTTGCGGCGAAGACGTTGTCAAACAGAGTCAACATGCGGGCGTGGCTACGGGAATACGCGGTGTACGAGTCAATCACTAATCAATCGATTGTCGGGTATGGCGATGCGGAGATGCTTCGAGATCAGCATACCATATTTCCTGTCAGTTACGGAGGACGTGTTGACTGGTACATACGAGGACAGGAGCAGCTACAACGAACGTCTCAAGTAGTGTCAGCCACGCTCGTTTCGATCGGAGCGGGGGCGACAACCTCAACCTGGCAATTTTCATTAAGTAAGGATGTTTACCCTGGGTTTTACGAAGTTTCTTTGATTCGAAGAGAAGTTGACACCGGCTTAAATTCCGGATTTGAAATTGTTTCAGACACCCGTGGCAATGATTTGACCGGCGGCGGATTCGTGCCAGACATTATCGGCGTGCCCGAGGGTGCCTATTCGGCTTTCCAGACAACGACAATTGTTTTTACAGACACTGCGACGGCCACCAGCACGCTCACGGTGGGGGATACGGCCACTTACGTTTATGACGTACTCGGGGTGCCGCACGTAGCTGGCATCCAATCTTTGATATCCGGACGAGACAGTCGTAGTTATGCCGCAGATGCTTTGGTGAAAGCCCCCGTACCCTGCTTTGTCCAGGTTACGTTGAATATCAATAAATCCGCAGGTGACCCGGCCCCGGACGTTGATGCGATCAAAACAGCTATTGCTGCTGCTGTAAACCAGACAACTTTCATCGGTAGGTTAGATGGCTCTCGGATTGTAGATGTTGTGCATAACTTCATCCAAAATGACGTTAGCGTAACTGGTCTAGATATTTTTGGGCGTATCCGTAGACCGGACGGTTCGGTACAATACTTAAGGAGTCCCGACTCGTTGGCGGTGCCGGACGAACCCGAGAAGATGGTGACAGCCAACACCGTCCAATTCTATGCGGAAGTTTCCGACATTTCGGTCAACGTGCAGTCGGTGATTCCTATCCCGAGCTAGGCAGGAGGTTACCGTGACCACAGTTTACCAGGCAAAAAAAGCCGCAGTTCAGCTGCTGGCTAAGGATCAGCCGGAGGCCGGCCAATCTCCCCAGGAGCTAAAATTTGCGATCAATTACCTATCGTTTTTTGGGTATGTCGGACTTCATCTATTGAAGAACCTCACGCTCGATGATCTTCAAGCGGCAGCAAAAGCTTTTCAAAAGTGGTTCGGCCTGAAGCCGGACGGGGTCGTGGGGCCGAAAACTGTACGAGCCATGCAGGAGCCACGGTGCGGGTGCCCCGACATACTGGATGTCGAGAAGAAGGAGCACGTAGAGTACCTGCAAATGCGGATGCTTGTAGAGGAGAAGCGTGCTAAGTGGAGCAAGTCCGCCCTTACGTATGCGATTGACGGTTACGTAACGGGGCTTTCGCGGCAGTTACAAGCAGAAATGATTAAGAAAGCCTTTGAGAGCTGGACGAATCACATCGACCTGGAAATTCATCGGTGCAGTATTCGGAAGGTCAAGGAAGCGGACATTGTTATCGGCAACGGCCGCGGCAAGCAACATGGGTTCGACGGGCAAGGCGGAACGCTTGCATGGGCTTACTTACCGCGTAAGAACAAGCAACTTCGTATGCGTTTCGACCTATCTGAAACTTGGGTTAAGCACCCGTTTGAGCGTGGTATCCATTTCCAATCCGTGGCTGCCCACGAGATAGGGCATTTGCTGGGGTTAAAGCATTCAAGACACAAAGGGGCTCTGATGGCCCCGTACTACAATCCGTTTGTGGGTAAGCCCCAAGCGAAAGACGATATTTCTCGAATACAAAGCTTGTACGGTGCTT
>Ga0302135_10000252_pt1 | contig 32704 bp, 33 predicted proteins | sample CBN3_surface_MG_FD_203119 | JGI IMG/M metagenome (GOLD analysis project Ga0302135, IMG submission 203119) | Marine microbial communities from Western Arctic Ocean, Canada - CBN3_32.1 | ecosystem: Environmental > Aquatic > Marine > Oceanic | place: Canada: Western Arctic Ocean | collected...
ATATAGATAGCATCCGCATCGAGCACTTCTGTCCAAGCCAGTGCGCAGGAAAGAAAAACCGTATTCCTGGCTGGCACATAGGTTGTGGGAATACCATTAGATTCTTCTTCGGGAACATCAATTGCCGAATCAGTAAGCGAAGACCCACCTAATTCCCCAATATTAAGTTCTATCACCCGATGCTCATTTGTACCCAGCTTACTAGCTATTTTGCGTGCAGCCTTAAGCTCGCTACGAGAACGCTGTCCGTAATCGAAACTCATTGCGTAGCAGTCATACCCTTGGGCAGAGGCCATCGCTAGGCAGGTAGCCGAGTCCAATCCGCCTGATACAAGTACTACTACTTTATTGCTTGGTTCCATTTTATAAATCTATTAATTTAATTAATATCCAGGGCCTGATCCCCACAAGAATTTGTGCATTTGCAGTTGCAGTCGAACGCGCAATCGATCTTCAAGCAACCACTCTGCAAGCTGTTTTGGAGATTGCGTTTCATAGCTCGGGGAGAAAAGTATTTCTTCAACTTTGCTGTACAAATCGAATTGGTCAATTTTCGCCTTCGACCACTCATAGTCTTTTCGATCACAGATAACAAATTTCACCTGATCACTCGGTTTTAATAGGGCGATATTCTCATAACAGTTTTTTTCGCTTTCCATAGAGCCAGGTGTCTTTAAATCCATCACGATGGAAACACGTTCATTGATATTGGCAATAGAGAGTGCTCCGCCAGTTTCAATCGACACCATATAGCCTTGGTTACAAAGCGAATCTAGTAGTTCAACAGCGTGTGGTTGAGCCAACGGCTCCCCACCAGTGACGGTGACGTAATTGCAGTTATAACTCGCAACCTGGGCGACGATTTCATCCAGCTGTGTCAGCGTTCCTCCCTCAAAAGCATAGGCAGTATCGCAATACTGACATCTAAGCGGACAACCAGTTAGGCGCACGAATACGGTAGGTATTCCAACAGTTTTCGACTCACCTTGCAGAGAATGAAAAATTTCAGTTATTCGTAATGTGCGTGACTTGGACATTGTGACTGTTCAGACTAGCTAGTGTCCATCTCGATAATTTCTTTGGAGCGACACAGAAAGTGAAATCGATTTGAATTAAGTTATGTGGTATCTAATCTAGGGAGAGTAGACGTGTGTCCGCAAGGTTTGATACGCCCTGGTTAGGATATCGCCGCTTGATATCTATTAAAAGCTGACGTGCTCGACTGATATTTCCCAAACCTTCATAGGCCAGAGCAAGCCCGTACATCGCATCAGGCATTTTCGGCGCTTCGGGCTCAGAATACTGATCAAGAATAATTTGATAAGACGCACGGGCCTCGTCGAATCGCGCGAGATATAAAAAAGCCTGGCCTTTCCAATAATGGGCATTGGTTACAAATCGGCCGCTAGCATAAATGCTCAAGTATTGATCAAATTCAGCGATTGATCGTTCAAAATTGCTGTTTATAACAGAGTCGTAAGCCATCTGGTAAAGTTGTTGCTCACTGAGCACGGCCGGTTCCAGCGTTCTGCGTATGGGGTTACTATCAGCACTACTCGCCACCGGTGCTAGCGGTGTTGGTGGCGTGGTCGTCAAGGGGTTATTGATTGCTGAGGTTCCTCGCGCTGTATTGCTAGCAATTGGTGCTGCGCCACGGCTCGGATCTCTTTGAATCTGTGTAATTGACGAGGTAGCTGTGGTACTAGGGCTGACTGCCACCAGTGCGGGCGCCGCCGTTTCAACTGCAGTAAGACGGTCATCGATATTGGTATAACGGCTAAGCGAGTCACGTTGCAGTTTTCGGACTTCAAAACTCTGCTCTTCCACCAAGCCCCTTAACGCCTGCACTTCGGTTTGCAAACCTCGCAGCTGATCAAGCAATAAAGACATAGCATCATTGTTTGAAGTGGGGCTGTTCTGGTTGTTACTTACTCCCTGACCGGGTGTAAATGGCTGGGATTCAACCACGGAGCTTGCTCCCTGCCCTGCAGCAGTCGGACTTAAACAGAGTCCATAAACGCCAGATTGCACGATGATTGCTGCAGCCAACAGGGACTTTCTCATAAAGCGTTTAGTTTCCTACGATTTCCACACGTCGATTTTGACGATAGGCACCTTCAGTCGAACCGCTTTGAGCGAGTCGTTCTTCACCATAGCTCACTACTTCGATTTGCGATCGGGCAGCCCCGTTCACGATAAGGTAGTTCAGTATGCCATTTGCTCGGCGCTCGCCCAAAGCCAGGTTGTATTCGCGGGTTCCGCGCTCATCAGCATGGCCTTCCAGCCGAATGCGCTTACCTGAATTAGTAGCTAAATCCCGGGCATGATAAGTCAGCGTATCTCTGTCCCCAGCATCGAACTCTGCTACATCGAACTGGAAATAGAATACAGTCTGTCTTAGTGCTGCCTGAGCACGAATTTGGTCTTGCGATAGCTGGTTACCACTGCCACCCGGATTGGTTGTGGCTGAGGAGCCAGAATTGTTGCTACCTGAAGTCGACTGATTTCCTTCCATACCTTCTTCCACATCACTGGATGAGCTGCACGCCGCCAGCGTATACAATGAAATAATCAGACCCACTTTTAGAAATTGCATGCTTTGCTTAACCACTCTTTCAGTCCTCCAAAAACTTTTATCGTTATTTAAAATGTCCAACATTCAATACCACTCACACTCAATTCAAGAACGGAGACCAAGATGGCTCCCGCACATCGCCCTGTTTAGATGGTAAACGGAACTTAACACGGCCGTCAATGGATACAGCATCTAACACACCCCTGCCAGCGAATTTAGTCGCATACATAATCATGCTTCCATTGGGTGCCAGACTTGGCGACTCATCCAGAGAAGTGCTAGTTAAAGTCATCACTCGCAGTGTCTCAATATTCAAAATTGCAATCTGATAACTAGGATCTTGACGGGTTTCCCGGCGCACATGCATCAAATTCACACCATCGGGCAAAAATTTGGCCTTGGCACACTGGAAGCAGTCATAGGTTAACCTTTCTACGTCAAAGGAGCTGGCACCAAGGGCTATCTGGTAAATTTGTGGCTGCCCTGTCCTATCGGACATAAACACAATAGCGCTGCCATCAGGCGTCCAACTAGGCTCTGTCTCGATGGCCGGATGATCCGTAATACGGACTAATTCATTCGTCATCAGGTCCTGCACATAGATATCAGGGCTGCCGTCTTTTGAGAGCACCATGGCCAGCTTGTTACCGTCCGGCGACCAAACTGGCGAGCTATTTATATTGGGATAATTGGTAATTTGCCGTTTTTGACCCGTGGCGATGTTCTGGATGTAGATGCGGGGCAAGTTGGTCTCAAAAGAGACATAGGCCACGTCCTGGCCATTCGGCGACCAAGATGGTGACATAACAGGTTCCCGGGATTCCAATAAAACCTGGGCGCGCTGCCCGTCATAATCAGATTTCTCGAGGCGAAAATAAGTCAGCTCCGGGGACACATATTCAGACACGATATACAGCAGTTGCGTAGTAAAGGCACCTCTGATGCCGGTCACTTGCTCAAAAACCACATTACTGATCTCGTGCCCGATATCCCGCAATTGAGAGACACTGCCGGTTAACACCTCACCCGCTAGCTTTAATTCGCGGTTTATGTCGAAAAACTCGTACTGAACCTGCACCAATTGGCTGCCCGGTTCCTGATTGATTCTGCCCACAAGTAGATAATCCTGTGCCAGAATACGCCAGTCCCGATAAAACACTTCACTTTCCTGACTCGGCAGGCCAAGCATGTTTGAACGCGACAAGGCCCGAAATTCGCCCACCTGCTCTAGGTCATTAATTACAATTTGACTTACATCCTCGCTGAGGATTCCACTCCCTTGCATAGAAAACGGCACTACAGCGATCGGAATTGGGTTATCTATGCCCTGAGTAATCTGAATACTCAGTTCTGCCTGACTCGGCAAGCAAACTAACCACAGCGCAAGTGCTGGAAAAATGTGTCGTGTTTTCAATTCAACAAATCCTCAGGTTGGAATATTAATGTTAGCGAGCGAAAGTTGTCATTAAAGACCTTAATCGGCAATACGCTCAATTCTGTGAATGGCTCCGCCCGAAAAACTGCTGTTTCCGCTGCCCTGTCAAACGCGGCGTCACCACTGCTTTGGGTAATATTTACGTCAATTACCTCACCGGTAGGCAGCATCCGAATTTGGATCAACACCCGCATACCATTTCTGGCACTTGGCGGTCGAGACCAGTTTTCCTGTACCACCTGCTGTATTAGACCGGTTGCGCTCTGCACCAGTTCAAATTCAGTTCTCGCAGCCTCAGCCGCCGCTTCAGCGACTTCTTGTTGCCTCTTACTGGCACGCTGCGCAGCCTGGCGTTGCCGCTCCTGCTCCGCTACCAATTCCCGCTCGCGTTGGGTTTCAGCCTCTTTTCTTGTCTTTTCTTCCTCTTGTACTTGTCGTAATTGCTCCGCTTGCAGCCTATCCAGCTCCTGTCTTTCCCGCAGCGCCGCTCGCTCTCGCTCTGCTACGGCCTCCTGCCTTTGCTGCTCAGCCTCCGCCAACTGCTGCTGTTCCTGTCTTTGCTCTTGCTCTCGCCGCTGACGTTGATCTTCGATCCGCTCCAGGCGCTCGCGCTCCAGTACCTGTTTATTCCTTACTTGAGGGTTTTCATCAATAAGCAATGCCTTAATTACCGTAGGTTGTATCAGATCAAGAACTTCCTTCCGGTCACCATTCTGCAAATAGAGCAAAGCGGCAAGCAGCAGGCAATGGAAAACAATGGCCACCACGATGGATACCGGGTAGCCATTATAAATAACCATGTGATTAAACGAATTGTTCATACACTCTATTCTGCCTGGCCACTCTATCTAGCTTTCCTCCCTAGTTTCAGCTAATTAAGGGGCTGGGTGATAAAATTCGGACTACTGACACCGACACCTTGTAACGTGGTTATCAATGTAATGATAGCCCCCCAATTGGCGTCAGTGTCACCTTCCACCAAAACCTGGATAGTTGGGTTGGCCCTGACAATGATACCGACCCGCTCGCCCACGGCTTCCAACGGCACCGATTGACGATCATCACCGGTTGCACCAACACTCAAAAAATACTGACCATCATTTGTAATCGACACTACCAGCGTTTCGAGATTTTCATCAATATCCAGTGGCTCATTGTTCGCCTGTGGCAATTCCACTTCGATACCCTGGTTCAAAAGCGGCGCTGTTACCATAAATACGATAAGCAGTACCAACATCACATCAATGTATGGAACTACATTAATATCCCCCATTGGTTTTCTTTTCTTACGAGAAATTATTTCCATTGACGCAGAGCCCTGGGACAAACGTTATTCATCTGTATGGACTTGCCGATGCAATATGCTGGAGAACTCATCACTAAAGGTAATATAGGAGCCGGTTATATTATCAACGCTGGCAGAATACCGGTTGTAGAAAACCACCGCCGGTATGGCAGCGAACAGCCCCATTGCCGTCGCAAACAACGCCTCAGCAATACCCGGCGCTACTACCTGCAGGGTCGCCTGAGCCTGGTTAGATAGACCTATAAAAGAGTTCATAATACCAATGACGGTACCAAATAAACCGATGTAGGGAGTTACAGACCCTACAGTGGCCAAAAACGCCAGATTCCGATCAAGCTTCTCTTCTTCTCTAGAGTACGCCACACGCATAGCCCGTTGCGCACCTTCCATTAACGCCTCTTTATCAACTGAGTGCTGCTGTCTGAGGCGCATGAATTCTTTAAAGCCGGCGCGAAATATATTTTCCAGCCCTACCACTTGTACTTGCTCTTTCTGCATCTGAGTGCCTTCTTTATATAGCTGACTCAGATCCATGCCCGACCAAAACCTTTGCTCAAAACTCAAAACACCCTTCTTCGCGGATGATAAGACGAGCCAGCGCTGCACTATCATCACCCAGGATATAATCGACAAGGCCAATAATATAAGAAACACAAGCTGCACAGGGAGGCTTGCATTCAGGACTAGCTCCACCGGGTTTAACGAATCATTCACTATCCAGTCTCCACTTTTTACTCTGTATCATCTGGTATCCACTGCGTAGCCCCTAACCCAGCCTCTTTAGCGGGGTCAGGATCTGCACTCTAAATTAAGACCACGCATCCACTCAGGAATTCCATTCATTCACTGTCACATTTCGGCCGAATTGTGAAATAGTTTTGGTAATTTGCATTTAACCCGAAAATTGTAACTCCCAGCAGATAAATACGGGCAATATACTGGTCAAATATGGCTTAAATATGGCACAGCGGAAGGGGATTTCCAGTCAGTGATCTTACAAGTCAGTCACCGGGCTAAAATTCACTTATTGTTAATCAAATCCATAACTTGATCTGACGGCTTAATTCCAAAGTGCCGATAAGCAAATTGAGTAACCACCCGGCCTCTTGGCGTTCGCATAATGAAACCCTGTTGGATCAGATAAGGTTCCAGCACATCTTCTATAGTGTCGCGTTCTTCGCTGATAGCTGCAGCCAAACTATCTATACCAACCGGACCACCTTCAAATTTCTCGATCATGGTCATTAACAACCTTCTGTCCATATGATCGAATCCGTTTTTGTCGATACTCAACATATCCAGAGCCTTACCAGCCGTATCTAAATTGACCCGCCCATCAGCCTTTACTTCAGAATAATCCCTAACTCTTCGCAGTAGCCTATTTGCAATACGGGGAGTTCCGCGTGCTCTTCTGGCAATTTCAAGCGAACCTTCCTCATCCATCGGCGTGCCAATGATTCCAGCGGACCGGGTAACGATGATGCTTAACTCTTCGATAGAGTAAAACTCAAGCCGCTGAATAATGCCAAACCTGTCGCGCAGCGGCGATGTCAACAAACCTGCCCGAGTGGTTGCGCCTACAAGAGTAAATTCTGGCAGGTCCAACTTAATCGATCGTGCTGACGGCCCCTCTCCAATCATGATATCCAGCTGATAATCTTCCATCGCCGGGTAAAGAATTTCTTCTATCGCTGGACTCAAACGATGAATCTCATCGATGAACAGCACATCGCCCTGTTCCAGATTGGTAAGCATCGCGGCCAGATCACCAGCCTTCTCCAATACCGGCCCAGATGTGGTTTTGATAGCAACCTGTAATTCATTCGCTATAATATAGGCTAATGTAGTTTTCCCAAGCCCAGGCGGGCCAAATACCAGCGTGTGATCGAGCGGTTCACTACGATTGCGCGCAGCACGGATAAATATATCCATCTGCTCTTTAACTTGTTTTTGCCCAACGTAATCTGCCAGGCAAAGTGGCCGAATTGCTCGGTCCTGGAAGTCTTCTTCCTGCTTGGAGCGTGCAGATATTAAGCGTTCTTCTTCCATTCTAAGCCATACCTTTCAACACCAACCGAATTAAATTTTCGCTGTCCTGAAGTTCAACATTCTCTTTCATCACCTTAGCGATTGCCCTAGCTGCATGCTGTGGTTTATAACCTAACGAGATTAATGCGGTTTCCGCATCTTTAGATATTTGTGAAACTTGGATCGATCCGCTGGCATCGCTATCAACGTATTCCCCTTCTCTCAAGTCACCCAGACGGTCCCTCATTTCGATGATCAGTCGCTCGGCGGTTTTTTTTCCTACACCAGGCATGGCGACCATGGCTGTCACATCATCCGACCGTACGATTCTGACAAATTCCTCCACCTCCATGCCAGATAGAATTGCCAGCGCCATTTTTGGCCCTACGCCGTTCACCTTGATCAGTGCTCTAAATAAGGCTTTCTCCTTGGGATCATAAAAACCATAAAGCAATTGTGCATCTTCCCGGACCACAAAATGCGTGTGCAGTAGCAAGTCAGTTCCAACATCAGGTAACTGGTACAAGGTGCTCATCGGCACCTGCAATTCATAGGCGATCCCGCCTACATCCATTAGAATGTCCGGCGCTTTTTTTTCTAACAACCTTCCACGAATTCGGCCAATCACAGCTTAACCTCTCAATCTTTTGCGGCTGAACGATTTAGCACCGGTCATTTTAATCAAACTGGATTGCGTATTTGCATGGCATATAGAAATCGCTAAAGCATCGGCAGCATCTTCCTGTATTTTATCATTTATCCCAAGGAGGGCTTTAACCATATGCTGAACCTGGGTTTTGTCTGCACCACCATTGCCGACGAGAGCCTGTTTTACTTTTCTTGCTGAATATTCTGCCACCGGGAGATCATAGTGCAGACAAGCCACCATTGCGCTGCCCCGAGCTTGCCCTAGTTTCAGCGCAGATGAAGCGTTTTTTCCCATGAACACTTCTTCGATCGCACTCTCTTGTGGTGAATATTTTTCAATGACCTGGCAAATACCTTTAAATATAGTATTAAGACGATCAGGCTGTAAGTCAGAGTCAGTTCGAATGCAGCCACAAGTGACATACTCGAGCTTGTTCCCCACCGACTTCACCAAGCCATAGCCTGTTATGCGTGAGCCAGGATCGATACCTAAAATCAGGGCCATGGAATTTCCTTTAGAATAACCTGCCAGAATCTCAGGCTGATAACTGACTGGCAACTTCGTCCGCTATACTGGCGTTAGAATACACATTCTGCACATCGTCCAGATCTTCGAGATGATCCACTAACTTGAGCAATTTTTCCGCACCCTCCAAGTCCAGGTCGACTTCAGTGGAGGCCAGCATAGTGACTTCTGCACTTTCTGATTCCAGTGCATTTGCGGCTAGATTATCTTGAACCGAACCAAATGCTTCCAGGGTAGTCATTACATCTAGACTACCATCATCATTCATCACCACATCGTCGGCGCCAGCATCGATTGCAATTCCCATGATTTTTTCTTCGTCACAGCCCACTGAGAAACTGATCACTCCAGTCTTCTGGAACAAATAAGCGACCGAACCATTGGTTCCCAGACTGCCACCAAATTTAACAAAGCCATGCCGCACTTCCGCTACAGTTCTATTTTTGTTATCGGTAAGTGTCTCTATAAGTATTGCCACGCCACTCGGGCCATAACCTTCATAGATTAGCTCTTCCAGCGTATCGCTATCGGCATTACCCGCACCTCGTGCTACAGCGCGATCAATAGTATCGCGGGTCATATTTGCGCCCAGTGCTTTATCCACCACCGCCCGGAGGCTGGGATTATCCGCTACATTGCCTCCACCCGCTTTTGCCGCGACTGTCAGCTCCCGGATAATTTTAGTAAATACTTTTCCACGCTTTGCATCCTGACCCGCCTTGCGGTGTTTGATATTGGCCCATTTACTGTGACCTGCCATAAACTGCTCCAATGGAAATTAGCCATTCATCTCTAAGATGAAGTCGTTTTCTCACGCAATCTAATATTCAACTCTTTTAGCTGCTTGCTTGATACCACACCTGGCGCATCGGTCAATGGACACGCCGCCGACTGGGTTTTCGGAAACGCAATGACTTCCCTAATCGAAGTGGTATTAGTCATCAACATTATAAGCCGGTCGAGACCGAAGGCGATCCCGCCATGGGGCGGACAGCCATAGCTTAGCGCCCCCAGTAGAAAACCAAATTTTTCGTTGGCTTCCTCATCCTCAATACCCAGTACTTTAAATACCGATTGCTGTATCTCTCGGTCGTGTATACGTATCGAGCCACCGCCCAGTTCGGTGCCATTAAGCACCATATCGTAGGCGCGGGACAGAGCAGCCAAAGGCTCTTTTTGCAACTGATCGGCATCGCACGATGGTGCTGTAAAGGGATGGTGCAAAGACGTTAAGCTACCATCACTAGCCTGCTCGAACATAGGAAAGTCAAACACCCACAATGGCGCCCAGCCAGACTCAACCATATCCAGATCTTCTGCTACCTTGATCCGCAATGCGCCGATTGCTTCATTAACGACCTTGGCTTTATCGGCACCGAAAAATATGATGTCGCCAGATTCAGCGCCAAGCCTTTGCATCAATGACTCAATGACCTCCAATGGCATGAACTTCAGAATCGGAGACTGCAGCCCCTCAATTCCAGCATCCACATCATTGACCTTAACCCAGGCAAGACCTTTCGCACCGTATATGCCAACAAATTTTGTATATTCATCAATCTGTTTTCGACTGAGTTTACTGCCCTGAGATATTTTCAATGCGACTACTCGACTATCCGGATCGTTAGCCGGCCCACTAAAAACTTTAAAATCTACCTTCTGCATCAGGTCAGCGATATCTGTAAACTCTGTTGTAATCCGCAGGTCAGGCTTGTCCGAACCAAAGCGGCGCATCGCTTCAGCGTGGGACATCTTAGGAAAATCACCCAAATCAACATCAAGATGACTCTTAAACAAGACTTGCACCAATTCTTCTGTCATCGACATGATCTGCTCTTCTTCCATGAACGAGGTTTCTATGTCTATCTGGGTGAACTCCGGCTGCCGATCGGCTCGCAGGTCTTCATCACGAAAGCATTTTGCAATCTGGTAATAGCGGTCCATCCCGGCAGCCATCAGAATTTGTTTAAACAACTGAGGAGACTGGGGCAAAGCAAAGAAGTGTCCTGGGTGGGTTCTGCTAGGAACCAAATAATCCCGAGCACCTTCTGGTGTGGCCTTTGTTAGAAGCGGTGTTTCAATATCCAGAAAGCCATTGTCATCAAGAAAATTACGTACCGTATTAGTTACCTTGGAACGAAAACGGAGCCGTTCAGCCATTTCCGGCCGCCTTAAATCAATGTAACGATAGCGAAGGCGAATATCCTCACTCACGTCGCTGTGCTCATCCAACTGAATGGGAGGTGTATTCGCGGCATTAAGCACCGTTAATTGTTTTCCCAGCACCTCTATTTTCCCAGTGGGCATATCCTCGTTCATTGTGCCTTCAGGCCGCAAGCGAACTCTGCCGGTTACCTGAATTACAAATTCGTTGCGCACGCCTTCTGCAACAGCGAAACTCTCAACTGTATCCGGGTCATATACCACCTGAGTGATGCCCTCTCGATCTCGAACATCGAGAAAGATAACGCCTCCGTGATCGCGGCGTCGGTGCACCCATCCACACAGGTTTACTTCCTGATCAATGAGTTTTTCATTTAATTCTCCGCAATAATGGCTGCGCATACTGAATTCCTGTGGTTTCTTTCAATGGATCACTGCCCCAGAAGGGCTGGCTTAAGAACCGTTATTCCCGCTTAAAGTTAGCTAGGTGTTGATTTGCTCTCTGATTTCGCAGTAGAAGTGGCTTTTCCCGAAGTTTCCTTTGCCGCTGGCTTGGTTTGGTCCGTATTAGCCTTGTCGCCGCCTGAACCAGTTTGTAGCTGCGAATCAGAATCTGCCAGTTGTTTCTTCTTCCCTGTTTTGAAATCCGTTTCATACCAACCGCCACCCTTGAGACGGAAACTTGCAGCGGAAACCAATTTTTTTAAGGCAGATTGACTGCAAGCAGGGCAATAGGCTAACGGTTCATCTCCAAATTTTTGCAAAGCTTCGAGCTTATGCTCACATTCTGTGCATTGGTATTCGTAAATTGGCATCCTTCTTAAAACCCCTAAAGCTCACTGTTGCGTAAAAACTGTGCATTGTACCTTATTTAGATTTTCCCGAGCAGCATAATATTTGCACAGAATGTTGACTCTTATTACGCATAAATCACAAATTAAACTTTAATTTGATTTAAATCCCATTAGTTGAACTAAGTACTTGCGAGGCGGGTATGAATGATTTATAAATACATCCCCTAAATAGAAGGGTAGGGTAGAAAATTGCGTGTAAAAATTCAGAGTTACTAAATACTTTCTGGCCTCACATCTTTCAGGTGTGAGTTACATGGGCAAATTAAGAATCAACAAAGAGAGCGGGCATGGTCGTTAAAAAATCTACAAAAAAAACTGCAAAGAGAAAAACTGCAGTTGTTGCACAAAGAAAAGCACCAGCAATTCAAAAGAAATTAACCAAGACTGAAGTTTTGAGCGAGATTGCAAAAAATACAGATTTGGGCAAAAAAGAAGTCTCTGCCGTTCTCGATGAACTCGGCATATTAATTGAGAGACATATTAAAAAGCGCGGAGTTGGCGAATTTACTTTACCAGGATTACTTAAGATCAAATCAGTTAACAGGCCCGCCCGATCAGCTCGTAAAAATGTTCCAAATCCATTTAGCCCAGGTGAGCTGATGGATATACCGAGAAAGCCCGCAACCACCAGAGTTAAGGTGCTTCCCCTAAAAAAACTGAAAGAATTCGCACTCTAGCTAAATTCTTGTTGCTTTTAGAATAGTCTAAAAGCAGTGTTGTATTGTTAGAAGGGCAGCCCAAGGGCTGCCCTTCTTTTATGAGATGAATAACATGCGTGCTAGTTCCTACTTGATAGCGACACTCAAAGAAACCCCTGCAGATGCTGAAATCCCCAGTCATCAGCTTATGTTGCGGGCGGGTATGATCCGGAAACTGGCTAGTGGAATGTACACTTGGCTACCTGTCGGCTTGCGTGTACTTCACAAAGTGAGCCAGATAATCCGGGAAGAAATGGACGCCTCCGGTGCGATGGAAGTTTCCATGCCCGTTGTCCAGAGTGCCAATTTATGGGAAGAGTCCGGTAGGTGGGATGAAATGGGAGCAGAGCTTTTGCGTTTCAAAGACCGTCATGACCGTAATTTCTGCCTAGGACCCACTCATGAAGAGGTAATTACAGACCTGGTACGTAACGAATACAACAGTTACAAACAATTACCTGCCAATTTGTATCAGATTCAAACTAAATTCAGAGATGAGCGACGACCGCGTTTTGGTGTCATGCGTGCTCGCGAGTTTATCATGAAGGATGCCTATTCATTTCATGCAAGCGATGAATCCTTGGAGCAAACCTATCGAGTGATGCACCAGACTTACAGCACCATCTTTTCTCGATTGGGGTTGGACTTCAGAGTAGTTATTGCAGATTCCGGTAATATCGGCGGCAGTACATCACATGAATTTCACGTGCTTGCCGAATCTGGAGAGGATGAAATTGTATTCAGTAGTGATGGGGAATACGCCGCCAACATAGAGTTGGCTGAAGGCCGCCCCCCACACATAGCCCAGCCAGCCGAAAAACTTGAACACAAGGAAGTCGATACCGGTACTGCACACAGCATTACCGAAGTTGCCACGCTACTCGAGCTTGCTCCAGAGAAAATAGTAAAGACCTTGATCGTGCGTGGGGCCGATGACAATGGTGATCCTTCAGATCAATTAGTCGCCCTTTTAATAAGAGGCGATCAGGAACTAAACGAAACCAAAGCACAAAATGTAGCCAACGTGGCGGCACCACTTTGCTTTGCCTCTGACGAACTCATCGAAGCGCAATTAGGTTGTAAATCCGGTAGCATTGGTCCGTACAAACTACCAATAGCAGTAATTGCTGACCCAAGTGTCGAGCATTTAGTGAACTTCGTTTGCGGAGCAAACAAGTCGGGCATGCATTTCCTCAATGCAAACTGGGGCGAAGATTTTAAATTCAATGAAGTTAAAGATGTCAGAAAAGTGCAAGATGGAGACTTATGCCAGGAAGGAGATGCCACACTGGCTATCAAACGGGGCATTGAGGTCGGGCATATTTTTCAATTGGGCAGAAAATACAGCGAGTCGATGAAAGCTACCGTATTGAATGAAAATGGCAGAGCCATTTTGATGACAATGGGTTGTTACGGTCTTGGAGTAACCCGGGTCGTTGCCGCATGCATCGAACAGCACTTTGATGAACAGGGAATCATCTGGCCAGAAAATATTGCTCCCTTTCTTCTGGTCATTATATTAATCGATGCCCACAAATCTGAGCCCGTAAAGGAATTTGGAGAAAATTTACTGCAAGCAGCGGAAGCAGCAGGCATTGAAACTCTGCTCGATGACAGGGACAAAAAGACCAGCCCCGGCGTAAAATTCGCCGACAGCGAACTCATGGGAATCCCCCATCGTATTGTGATTTCACCACGCACTCTAGCCGACGGGGTCGTTGAGTATAAACACAGGCAAAGGACAGAAAAGCAGCTGATCGAGAAAGATGCGGCGCTTGAATTCCTACAAACAGAACTTGAACAGCCAAGGGCAAGTGCATAATTAGAACCCCCGCGCAGCCCTTCCCATAGCTAACTGTTATCACCTCCGATATCCCGTATAATGGGCTCAAATCACCACAATCGGCTACTTCGTTATGGCTCTTTATTCAGCAGCATTGACCCGCTATAGCAATTTGCTTCGAGATGGGCTTACTTTCTTTCTCTGGCAGCAATCCCCTGCCACACGACCTTTCTGGAAGCGATTTCTAATTCGGAGCCTGCAGATATCTTTTCCGGTACTGCGAGATTTGACTCAGAGGCAAATATCTCTGCGAGCGATAAACCTCGTATTTACCACAGCAGTAGGATTTGTACCGCTACTACAAGGGAGCTGCTCAGAAAAAGCGAAGCTGAATACAATGAACTGGGCCTCGATGCCGCTTCGCTTGCTGATGAAATCGTTTTCGATATCCTTAGTACACACTCCAAATTAATGCAGCGCCAGATCTTAGCGTGTGAGGAGGATGCCATAATAGCTCGCTCACCGAAAAATGTACTAAACCCGATTGGAGGCTAATCTGATGAATTTACCTTATGTGCTGGTACTCTATTACAGCCGATATGGAGCAACCGAAAAAATGGCCAGCTTGATTGCCCGTGGCATTGAACAGCAGGCGGGAATTGAAGCACGAATTAGAACAGTGCCTGCTGTCTCTCCCGATACAGAGGCTAACGATCCGGAAATACCAGAAAGCGGAGCGGTTTATTGTGATGAAGATGACCTGCGCAATTGTGCTGGATTAGTTCTTGGCAGCCCCACGCGATTTGGCAATATGGCAGCAGCACTAAAATACTTTCTTGATAACACCGGCGGCATTTGGACTTCCGGCGCCCTCATCGACAAGCCGGCAGCTCTCTTCACTTCCAGCGCCTCACTCCACGGCGGACAGGAGAGCACGCTGCTGACTATGCTAGTTCCGCTCTTGCATCACGGCATGATTTATTGCGGCATTCCCTTTACCGAAGATGCCCTGAGCAGCACCACGACTGGCGGAACGCCATACGGTGCTAGCCATATTGCCGGCGCGACAAATAAAAACCCAATCAGCGAAGAAGAGTCGATTTTGTGCACCGCACTTGGCAATCGAATCGCGCGCCTGACATTAAAGCTGAACAACTGAAAAGAGTTTCCTTAAATACTATGACAGAATCTATGCAGGCATTACCTGCTTCTATAAAACGTAGTAAAAATTTGGTGCTCGCCAGCGTGTATGGATTGATTTTTTATTTTCTCGCGGCAACCATAACAGTGACCGGAACGCTCAATCTAGCAACACCCTTTATTTGGTTATTACAAAGCCTGCCCTTGCTTTTATTTCTACCAGGTTTACATGCAAGCCGATTGCGCTCCTATGGCTGGGTGAGTTTTGTGGTTTTACTTTACTTTATTCATGCCGTGATGGTCGCCTTCGATCCGACACGCAGAGTGCTTGGAGTTATTGAAGTTCTACTTTGCTGCACTCTATTCGCCACCCTGATTGTATTTATCCGTCAGTTTAAGGCGCACTACCAGGTTCCTATTTAGAAGCAATGCAGCGCTTAGAGTTACCAGCCAATCACATCTTTAACTAACGGCACAGTTAGCTTACGTTTTTCCTCGAGCGAACGGCAATCCAGTTCTTCCAGAATTTTCATCAGTGCAGATAAACTGCGATTACTGCGTTGCAAAATATAGGAAGCAACAGCACGAGGCATATCCATGCCCCGATTACCTGCACGTAACTGCAACGCCGCCAGTTTGTCTTCGTCGTTCAGACCGTGCACCTGATAGGTTAACCCGGAATGTAGTCGCGATAACAGATCCGGTAACTCGATCTGCAATTGGTGAGGTGCCGCGCTGGCAGCAACCACCAGACAGGCCTTACTTTCCTTGATCGCATTGAATACATTAAATAGCCCCTGCTCCCAATCTTTCTTACCAAGTATACAATCCAAATCATCCAAGCAAATCAGCGACAGTGTTTCCAAGCCCTGCAATATTTCCGGGGTGTATTGTGTATTCTCTTTTAGGGGCAGATACATAGTCGACCTGTTCGGAGCCGACCCATGACAAAGCGCTTGCAGCAGGTGGGTTCGTCCTGCAGATTCAGCCCCCCACAGGTAGACGAAATCATCAGCATTATTTGTAGGCAAGCATTCGAGCGTCTTTACCAACTGTTGGTTTAGGGATGATGTGTAATAGTTAGCGAATCTGGCATTGTCATCCAAGCGAACCCCTAGCGCCAATTGACGAGGTATAAGCTGAGCCATAAGTCTAACGGGTCCATCGGTAGTGCAAGATGGACTGCTTTGCTGCAAGAGCGCTGTCCAGAGGAAGTAAGTCTCTATCGAGAGCTATCAGTTCATGTAATTGATCCGAATCACCCAGCAGGCTCAAATCCAGTTCTAGGCTTTCACCGTCCAACAGGGCAGCGGACACTCTCTCCACCAGACCGAGATTCTGCACATAGCTAAGCAGAGCGGTGTAGGACGCCAGATCCTTAATTCCCTCGACCCGGACTCGAATTTGTTGATTGCTAAAATCGGTTCTTATTATGGCAAAGTGATCAGCTAGCCGATTGGTGATACGATCCAACGGCTGAAATAAATAAGAACTGAGTTCGGTATCTAAACCATCGAATACTTCCACTTCTTCCTGAAAAATGAATTGCCACAAACCAATCAGCTCACCGCTATTAGTAAAAAGCAATCGGCCTGACAAAATACTATCGGCTCCGTACCGCACACTCGCCTGTGATATTGCATCTTTATCCAGAGTCCAGACAATATCTGCATCCAAATTCTGACGATCCTCAAAATCCAGAAGGGGGAAAATAATGGGCAATCCACGCTCTTCTGCGAACTGCAGTATGGTGCTTATCACTTCGGCATTAACCTCCTCTGTCAATAGGTTGCGCTCTCCCTGATCATTCTGCAATACCATCCATACAAGCACACTGGGACGATTACTATCCCAAACAGGCGCTTTGGCATTTGCCAGCAGATCATCAACCAAATCGTTGGCAAAAATAACGTTGATAAAGCTTTGCTCGACAGTCTGCTCTTCCTCGATCAAAGTCTCGGTTCTGTAGTCAAAACCCTCAACATAATTTTGAGCACTGCGCAGTGCATCGGCGATTATGGGTTCTTCCAGCCAGCGCCTTTCCCCTGTGACTTTCACAATTACTGCAGTAAGCGCTTCGCCGAACGCGCGCTCACGCTCTGAATTGCTTTCATTACCAACAGCAACCTCTTGATTATACAGCCCGGTTACTGGCAGGGCCTGACTTAACCCGGCAACACCAGACAAGACTACCAGCAGGCCGACAGTAATTGAGCTCTTTAAGAGGATTACGCATTTCATGAGCGAATAATACTGCATATAGTCAACGCCTGCTATGTGAGCACCTTTACTGACATTCGATGGTAAGAACCTTTCCCTTCATTTCTATGCGCTTTATTTTAATTAGCCACTGACTACTTGACGCAATCTTGATAAAATACAGGCACGCTGACGCTCATCGATATTTCCTATTATTGTTGGAGATATAATTGGGGAATATAAATCCATGACCTTTAAAAGTGATTCCCCTGAAACCATGCCAGAAGATACCAAAACATTAAGTTACCGAGATGCCGGTGTTGACATCGACGCTGGCAATGCCCTAGTCGAAAAAATCAAGGCGGTAACCAGTCGCACCAATCGACCAGAGGTTCTTTCCCAACTGGGTGGCTTCGGCGCCCTCTGTGAACTACCTAAAAAATACCAGCATCCGGTTCTGGTTTCCGCTACCGATGGTGTCGGCACTAAACTCAAGCTGGCAATGGCCATGGGAGAACATAATACAATCGGTATCGACTTGGTTGCAATGTGTGTCAATGATCTCATTGTGTGCGGTGCAGAGCCCCTGTTCTTTCTCGACTATTATGCAACTGGTGGACTGAATATCGATAATGCGACCGCTGTTGTAGAAGGCATTGGCGCCGGTTGCGAATTAGCCGGATGTGCGTTAATCGGTGGGGAAACAGCAGAAATGCCCGGCATGTATCAGGGCGAGGATTATGACCTGGCTGGTTTCTCCGTGGGCGTAGTAGAAAAGTCCCGTATTATTGATCAGCACAAAGTCAGTATCGGTTGCAGACTGATAGGTCTCGCTTCATCCGGCCCCCACTCCAACGGCTATTCTCTTATACGCAAAGTATTGGAAATCGCCGACGCCGATTTGTCTCAGGAATTCGGTACAGCCACGCTTGGGGAAGTGTTGTTGGAACCCACCGAAATCTATGTGTCAGCCATACTGGAGCTCATATCAAGCATCGATGTTTCTGCCATTGCACATATTACCGGTGGCGGCATTCTGGAAAATCTTCCAAGGGTGCTTCCCGATAGTGCGCAGGCCGTGATAGATACGGATTCCTGGCCTCGCCAACCCATATTCGACTGGATACAGGAAAAAGGCAATATCGCCACAGAAGAGATGTTCCGCACATTCAATTGTGGAATTGGCATGGTGGTGTGCGTCACTGCCGAGCAGGCAGAGCAGGCAATCGAAATTTTAAACAAACACAATCGAGGGGCGTTTGATATAGGCAGTATCCAAACCAAGGATGACAACGCCAATTCTGTATTATTGCAGGGCGAGTCAGCCGGTTAAGTTTATGCAAGCAACTCAATGTTCCGTTGTGGTTCTGATTTCAGGTAATGGCACAAACTTGCAGGCTTTAATTGATGCCTGCACGACCTCACACTTCAAGATCACGGGAGTTATCAGCAACAAAGCCGATGCCTATGGTCTGGAACGCGCACAAAAAGCCAATATTCCCACCACGGTAGTTAATCACCGCGAATTTGAATCCCGGGAGGCATTTGACGCCGCAGTTATCGAAACGATCGATACATACCAACCACAACTGATAGTACTGGCCGGCTTCATGCGCATTCTTAGCCCAAGTTTTGTACAGCACTACTCGGGCAAAATTATCAATATTCACCCCTCATTACTGCCCAAATATCCAGGCATTAATACCCATCAACGGGCACTGGATGCCGGCGATAAAGCCCATGGTGTATCGATACACTTCGTTAACGAGGAACTAGACGGAGGCCCTATTATTGCGCAAGGGAAAGTGCCTATATTGACGACAGACGATGCAGCTGAGCTAGCCAAACGTGTAGCAATACAGGAACACATTATGTACCCGAAGATAGTTTCCTGGTTTGCAGCAAACAGGCTGAAAATGGAAGGTAACAGCGCACTGTTGGACGGTGAAATCCTGCCTGCAACCGGGCTGGAAGTTTCATCCGCTTGAGAGGCCGTGGTTTTGACTTTATTGGGACAGGCACACCAGTTTTAAGGCTCTGGGTTTAATCTAAATTTTACACAGAGGTCGATTGATCTGGCGGCAAGTCTTCGATTGAATCAGAGTCAGCTGGATCAGCCACCGGGTGTTTTTTGGACAGGCTGTACTTTCGAATTTTCTCCACTAGAGTCGTACGCCTGATATTGAGCCGGTCCGCAGCCCGTGCAACGACACCACCGCTATCATCAAGTGCCTGTCCAATCAGGTTTTTCTCCAAATTTGCCAGATACTCCTTCAGGTCCAAGCCGTTTAATGGCAGCAAGGCATCCCGCGTATGGGCTGGATCCCCAGAGGAACTATTCAATTCAGAGCCACCTACGGACATTGCGTCACCCAGGTCTGGCTTATCGAGATGTCTAAAACTTTCTGGCAGATCTTTCATACCAACAATGCCATGGGGAAACAAAATTGCCATGCGTTCAACCAGATTTCCCAACTCTCTTACATTCCCGGGCCAGGAATGACGGCAAAGCGAAGCAATGGCTGCGGAATTAAACCTGACCGAGCCCCGCTCCTCAGTCTCCAAAATCGCAATCAATTCATTGAGTAACAATGGAATATCATCGGCGCGTTCATTCAACGAAGGCATTTTGATTGGAAAGACATTAATTCGATAATATAAATCCTGTCGAAACTCTCCTACATCGATCATCGATTTCAAGTCTTTATGGGTAGCTGCAAAGATCCGTACATTGGTGTGTATGGTCTTAACCCCACCTACTCTTTCAAAGCTTTTTTCCTGCAGCACCCGTAGTAGCTTTACTTGCATATTAAGCGGCATATCACCAATTTCATCGAGAAAAAGCGTACCACCAGCGGCTAACTCAAAGCGGCCAATGCGATCCGAGATTGCACCGGTAAAAGAGCCCTTCTCATGACCAAATAGCTCACTCTCAAGTAGTTCCCGGGGAATAGCACCGCAATTAATCGGCACAAATGGCTTGTCCGCACGGGCTGAATTCATGTGAAGGTTTCGAGCAACCACTTCTTTACCCGTACCTGAGTCGCCGGTAATCAATACACTTACCTCAGTGTGCGCTACCTGCCCCATCATTTGCCGAATTTTTTGAATAGATTCGCTATTGCCAACCAGTGAGCGAAACATGTTGTAGTCACGCACACCATCGAAATCTCGAAGGCGGTTGAAATTCTCGTAAAAAACCCTAGCCTTGTGCAGTGCATCAAGCAAGGGTTGGTAACTCAGCGGATAATTTACAGTGGCAGTGATAGCAGCAGCGAGGCTGCCCTCAATGTGCGCAGGCATATCTCGTTCACCAAGCAAGACAAAAGGCGTGCCTGGCTCCCACTGATTAATATCACAAAGCAGGTCTTCCCAGGTGGCTTGCTGACAATCACCTATAATTGCTACACACACGCCACTGGGCTTGGATACCCCATCGTCAACTAGAGTGTGCCAATTGCTTGAAGTAGCACTGATTATGCTTTCCCCGATAAAAGAAAGCAGTGTCTCCATATCATGGCGAGATTTTTCATTGTCATCGATCAACAATATTTGATTTTCATCCACCATAAACAAACACCTTTAAGCTAAAAAGTATCACCATTTCAAAAGCAACACGATGCTACATTCGATTGAACAGGCCCCTCAATTTGGCAGACTATTCGCTCTAGCGCTAAGCAGTTCATTAGACAATGCGTGCTATTTTTAGTCAATTCCATAACATGCCTTAATGACTTTAAAACCACCCATAACATTTTATACATGGAGAAGGCCGATCTCATAGAGCTGCTCCTATATCCCTCATAAGTAGCTTACCCATGGCGCTAATTTATGTGTGCTAGAATCGACAACCTTCATTGCTGCCGGGCAAAACTAACCATGAATTGGGATTACCCAACTCCCTTTACCAACAGGGTTAAGGTACAAAAGGATGATATCGATGGCTTGGGGCATGCCAACAACGCCTGTTATGTTGTGTGGTGCGAACAATGTGCATGGAAGCATTCCGAAGCATTGGGCCTGAGTGTCTCTGATTACCATCGCTTAGATCGGGGAGTGGCAATAAACAAAGCGGATTACGAGTATTTCCTACCAGCCTTCAATCAGGATGAGTTACTCGTGGCAACCTGGCTAACTGCCTGTGATGAAAAATTGCGACTTGAACGACGTTTCCAGATAGTTAATGGGCAAACCGGTGCTACGGTAATGCGAGGTCATTGGCTTCTAATTTGTGTGACCATAACAACCGGCAAACCCACCCGTTTCCCTCAGGAATTTCTCAATACTTACTCATCCACTGTCATTTAACCCAGTGAATTATGGCAACAGTTTCTGACCGAATAAAGCCAGATACTCAGGACTAGCACGAGAAAATTAATTGATTTCACTACTCGAGATTTGAAGTGCTCACCTACTGCCGACGGCCCATAAACATTAGGCACACTAATTTTGCCAATTATTTTACTTATTCTTTTATATCATATGGTTATGATGACTCACTGAGTTAAAAACGTTCGCTACAATAAGTGAACTAGGGAGCCACACAACCACAACAATCGGCTTAAAGATATATTTACACCAGTCGTTATACCTAAAACCCGCTGACAATATTCCGTGAATCCCTTCTGGGAAGTCGGTTTTTTAACGGCTTTGTAGAGCCAGTACGCCGCTAAAGGATCTAAGGGATAACATTAATCCATAGACATAGAAGTGTAGCCGCAGTGAATAACAAAACACGACCTCGAAAGACCCAAAATCCGACTAAAAGTCCGGGCTCATTTTCAAATGTTGTAACGCCTATTATAGGTAACCGCGAAAGACCTGCATGCCGTAAAGTTGTTGATGCCACCGATTTCGCTGCCTCTCTCAGTCCAACGGTGGACCTAAGCGCTCTGGAAAACAACATTAAACAGCTGCCGGCCATGGATATGGCCCGCGTGGTTAATCTACATGATCGACTGGAAGCTAGTGAATACCGTATCGATTACGACGAGTTGGTGCAAAAACTGCTTGATCTGGAAAAACAGTTCAATTTTGACTGAGTACATGTTCGCTCAGCTACTTTAGAAGCTCAATGGCGGCACTAGGCCAGCTAATCTCTCCAGATCCTCAGCTCTGTCCACATCCCAACGGCGATCCAGTAAGTGGTAGCGAAGACCATTCTCTTCCAAGCGTTGCAATGTAACCCTCAACACCGAGTCACACCCCCATTCTATACATCGAAAAAGCTCTGGGGCCGGAGTCTTCAATCCCAGCAGAACATAACCGCCATCCTCAGCTGGCCCAATAACAGCATCTATATCTACCTCAGCCAGTTTGTCCAAGGCCGAAGCCAGGTAGGATTGGTCAATAGAGGGGCAATCGGCACCTATCAGCAATACTGTATTGATACTGTCCTCAGACAATGTTGAAGCCACTGCATGGGCCATCTTTTGCCCTAAATCCTCACCAATTTGTTCGTAAATATTCATTATATTACAAATAGATAGAAACAGTTTATGATGTTTATTAGAGGAAACCCATAACGCCATGGGCGCCAGCTGAGATTGCGTGACCGTTGCCGTGACTCTGCCAAGCATCACTTCATGCAAGGCCAGCGCTCGCTCTTTCCCAATTACCCCCTGTAATCGAGTTTTCACCGCTCCCAGCCTTGGCTCCCGAGCAAATACCAATATCCTGGCCTTGGGGTATAGATAATCCACCGCCACATTTGGCCCGGTTCGTTGTGGGTAATACTGCTTAACTAGGTAATGCGGATTTACCCCCAGAAAATACAGCAACCTCAACCACCACATCAGAAAAATCGTTCTGAACACGCCCTTATCTTGCCAGCGTCTACTTGAAGTCACTACCTTCTCATAGATGCACAGCGGTTTAGCATGGCGTCTCAAACGTTTACTCATTTCAACGTCCTCCATCAGCGGAACAGCAGCAAAGCCACCCACTCCCACAAATAGATCTGTACTCACAAACAGCGCCTGATCGCCAGTACATACCCCAGTCAACCGGGAACGCAGAGTCATAGCCTTAGCGATAAATCGATAAACAAACGCCGTACTGATAAACCGGATATCAAACCAACCCCATGGCTTTTTGGCATGACCAATGCGCTGTTCGAGAAGTTTATCCACTTTTCGAGGTAAACAGGTATCCGCATGAAGAAACAGCAACAAATTCCCTTTAGCGTGACTAGCTCCCGCATTCATCTGCAGGCTGCGCCCAGGCCCAGTCCGTAGCATAAGGTCTGTCAGGGGTGTTGCCAGGCCAGGAGTCCCATCATAGCTACCGCCGTCAACCACGATGATTTCATGGCCGGAATCGCGATAGCATTGCAAGCGCTGCAATTGAGCAACGATCAAATGCGCTTCGTTTAATACCGGCAAAATAAAACTTACTTTTAACAATGACTGACTCGCAAGTGAACGGGGAAATTAGGGCAACTTGAATAACCGCATAGGACCTCTGCGTGAGCTGCAGCCTTGCTCAGAAGTGGGCAAAGAAAAGTACCTTAGGCGTCCAAGGCTCCACCGCAGCTGCTGCCCTGTCCAGCTGTGCAACCGAAACAGTGTTCACCGGTCATAACTGGGTTCCCATCGAGTGACTGTTGCATTAACTCGGACAGATGGGTTTTGCTCTTTCCGTTGACCGCTAAAGGCAATTTTAACATTTGATTGAAGTCGCAATCATACACAAAACCTCGATAATCAACGCTCAGTAGCGATCGGCACATTACCGTATTAAGATTCTCTTCCTTGTAGCTGTCTCGCAGTATCTCCATATATTGGTGGTAAAGCCCTTTGGATAATAGCATCCCGCCGAATCGGCTGATTGGCATATTGGTTATAGTAAAGAGCTGATTAAAAACTATGCCATGTTGGTCTAGCAATTCGCTCTTGTAGTCGCTTTCCAATTCGATTTGCGACGGAGGCAAATTAATTCCATCCGGGTTATAAACTAGGTTGAGCTGTAAAGCAGGATCCTTACCATAGCCGAGTTTATTGAGCTCTTGCAAAGCGGCAATGCTCTCCCAGAACACACCCTTGCCACGTTGCTTTTCTACATTTTGCTCCGAATAACATGGCAGTGATGCGGTAATAACTACCTCTTCAGAAGCCAGGAACTCAGCCATATCTGCAAATCCGGGTTCTTGCAGGATAGTTAGATTGCAGCGATCTATCACTTCCATGCCGGTAGCTCGCGCCTGCTTTACCAGACGCTTGAAGTGTGGATTCATCTCCGGTGCGCCACCGGTTAAATCCAGCACCTTGACCGGCCAGTTATTAATGAATTCAAGCACTTGGTTGATAACCTTTTCATCCATCATTTCGGTGCGGGTTGGGCCGGCATTAACATGGCAATGCGTGCAGCTGAGATTGCATTTATAACCAAGGTTTACCTGAAGAGTTTCCAGCGGACTACGGGAAATTTCCGGAAAATCGGTTTTGAGCAGCAAAGGTCGGGTATCTAGCATTAAAATTCCTTTCGGCTTATTTCGTTTTGCTGAGCAAGGGCGGGCGAGCCACGGTACTTAAACCATGCAATCTAAGACCCTCTATTGCGCTATTTTATGTCAACTCTCGGGACTTTGCATAAAATAGCAAGCGCCATGACGCGTATTATTACATCAAATGCACCAAAGCTTCGGATTAAAACCAAGAACCATGGCCCCGCACCTCAGAGACCGAAATATAGTGACTTCCCAATTATGTTACCAAGGCCACAAATAGTTGATATAGCGGGGATTAAGCTACCATTTAGCGAAAATCTTAGATAATTGGCTTACACTGGGCATTGGAAAAAGATTCTGCCTTTCCAGTCTTGTATTAAAAGGACTGATGGTTTTAAATACGCGGCCGATACTAGCCGTATGTGAGTTCTCATCCCCACTCATAGGGTATTTGAAAGAATAGTACTTTTAATCGGAAATTTGGTAGGGGTGAGCGGAATTGACTTTTAATGTGAATGCGAAAAATTTCTACATTGTCGCCACGGCACCGAAGGAACCAAGCCTTCAGTTAAATATCTCGGGGCCCTATCTCACCAGGCAAGCTGCCCAAGCTGACTTAGCCGCTGTTATTGACGAAGCGCTAGATATCGACCCCAGTGCCAAGGGCTACGATTATACTATCTCCAAAGTAGAAAGCGGTAAGCCTGGTTTCATCCAACATATGGCAAGCCACGCCTAGCCCAAGCAAAAATATGAGTGTAGACTAATTAGAATCCCTCATTATTTCTAGAAGCTGTTATTTATGTAAGTTTTCAAAGAATTTGCAATAAATCAGGGATCACCACTTTCTATAAGTCATAACAGAAACAAATAAGTCAGGACCGTCCGACTTAACTGTTTGCATTCATAGGACGAAAGAAGGGCCCCCAGTGAGAAAACTTAGCGCATTGCATCATATAAGCATAATCGAATCCCGGGGGACCAACTGTGCCTGGGTTAGAATCAAATATGACGGCAAGAGTTTTCAACAGTCATTCCCCTTTAAAAAATACGCGGGAAAGAATAAAGCCATCGCAGCAGCCAAGAAGAAACGTGATGAGAAAGGCAAGATAATTTATGGCTATAACTGGCCTTATGCCAAGTTCAGTCCCCGCAAAACTTCACCTTTAAACTCATCAGGTGAAATTGGAGTTAGCTATTCAAAGAAGGACCATTCCTGGGTTGCTACTTGGCAAGAAGGCAAAGGGGTTAAGCGACGCCAGAAAAATACGTATTTCTCAATTAATAAGTTCGGAGAAACCAAGGCCAAGCGATTAGCAATTAAAAAACGCCGAGATGCGGTAAAGGCGAATCGAATTAAGTAAAACCTTGGGGTTTCTAATTGGTCAGTTGTTTCGACGCAAATGTAGTTTTGTCAAACTGGCTGCTAGACTAGTTCAATTGCACAAACAATTGAATTAGCGTTCTTTTTGGGATGGCAAACTAGACAAATTTAATTTTAATAAATTGAAGAACCATTACCCCAGATTTGTTCAGATTTAAGCTGACTAGCGTAAATTAGATTGGCCTCGAAATTCATTCGATCTATACCGTAAACTTCAAACAGGGCTTCGAAACGACTGAGCGCCTTGTCTGTGTCGATGGCTACTACTAAATCATCCAGGATCTCGTTATCCGATAGCGCTTGGGCTGTATGCATCAAGCCAGCATCACGCATACCGGAGATAAGAATTACTTGACTGCTGTCACTTGCCGGAAAGGTTGAAAATAACCCATAATCTCGAAACGGTTCACCTTCTTCGGGAAGACCAGCATCACTGGTATAGTATTCATCCGTAGCTGTGTTCACCAACTCATCATAGCTCCTGCCAATTGTAAGACCAGAACCGGCAAATACCATACTGGTCAGTTTTTCCAGTGCACTGATGTAACCAATGTAGACGATATGATTGCTGCGAATATCGGCTGTTGTTAAATCCGACATCATTGTGATGTTAACTGGTTTACCACTTTGTTGCAGTATTGGCACTATCTTCGCTAAAGCAAACGCACTGCCCTCTGGCATGTAACTAAGATCGAGATCCAGGTAGTTTTCTGTTCTTTCAATCTCGCTAAACTGCAATTCTTCCAGATCATTGCGAGAATTCACATTAAACTCTCGCACCATGCGGGCAACATTGCCGTTGGCGTTTAACTCACCGAAAATATAGTAGTCCCCCATAACTAGCATAATTGGCACATCATCGCCAAACACAACACTCCAAACCGGATGTTCAGCAACCCTATCCAATGGGTCTGTTTGATTATCCCTACCCAGCATATACGCAAGATTTACCAGTAGCAGCAGAATTGCCGTCACCGTCAGACCGCCGGTAACACCCATGCTCGGCATTCTGGCCAACCGGAAAAAATTTCGGTCACTCTGCGGCTGTGAAACCGCGGCGATAGTGTATTGCCCTTTCGGAATCACTATCCGGTAAGCCGACTTACCCTCGTTGGATTGATAATACGCATCTAGCTTTTTACGCAGCTGGTGCATGTATACCCGAACCATCGAATCGCTAGAAACGTCAAAATTAGCCTTACGACCCAACACTTCAATGGCCAGCTCAAGCTCTTTAGGGGATTGTTTGGCGATAGAGCACTGCACGAGATATTCAAGCAATGCACTGTAGTATTTCGAACGCCCCAATTCTCCGCTAGCAACAATACGCCGGCACAGGGCTTTTAACTCGTCAACGGTGAACACATCCTGCGTCTGAAGCAGTGTTTCCCGTGCTGAATTATCTGTTTTCTTACCTATATTGATGTTGATCACCCGCTACCTGTGGATAAGGAGGACTGGCAGTATAGCAGCTATAACCACAAGCAATATGTATGAACCCTGAGAGCTATTCCTTTAGTTTGCTAATCAAAGACTTAAGTTTGTCGCTGTGTTGAATAATACCTTCTGAAATGTATTGCTCGTGATTCCGTTCGATGTGCTTAAGATCATACATATAATTAACCATGGTGCCCCGGCTCTGCTCCAACCCCTTCGCGCTAAGGTCAGCAGCCTCTTTAACCGCATGCACTCCGGCACCATTACCTAGATGAAAACGGGCAACCGGGTCTAACGGATAGTTATTTTTCTTAGCCAGCAACAGGTAAGTGGCGGCCAGTCGCCTGATGAGCTCCGAATTTTGTTTAACCCCTCCTTCTGTTTTCGGGATTGCAGCCAGCTCAGTAATAAGCGGCTGCAACTGTTCATTGTGCTTAACCTTGTCGTCTTCGAGCCAACAGCAAAGACCTGGCATTGGAGACAGAGTGACAAACTGATTCATACCAGGAAACTCACTTTGCAGCTCCTGCACCACTTGCTTGATGAGAAAATTACCGAAAGAAATATTCTTCAGCCCTGGCTGGCAATTACTGATGCTGTAAAAACAGGCTGTATCAAAATCGCTGTCATCCGCCTGGCCATCATCTTTCAGTATTTCGTTAATCGATTCTGGAATTTGTCGGCTCAGGGCCACTTCCACAAATATTAATGGCTCATCAACCAGCGCCGGATGAAAAAAAGCGAAGCAACGCCGGTTATCCGGATCGATTCGTCGCCGCAAATCATCCCAGTCTAAAATTTCATGCACCGCCTCATAACGAATTATACGCTCTAGAATAGCCGCGGAAGTTGACCAGTCGATGGTTTTCAATATCAGAAAACCACGACTAAACCAGGACGAAAACAAACGCACAAAATCGTCATCCAAGGAATTTAATTCTGGCCGCAGTTTCAGTTGCCGAAGTAAATCGGCACGCATGGAAACCAAATCAGAGGTTGCACCAGGAGTCTGATTCAATCGGCGCAGTAATTCCTGCCGCAATGGCTCAGTAACTCGGGAAAGCTGATTCAGATGCAGAGAATTGGGTTCATTATCATATAGATGATATGCCTTCCTGACTGCCTCCTGGTCTGCATTGAAGTTCTGCTCCAGATTTTCGAAGAAGGCGAGTTTTTCGTCATCATCAGAGGCATTATAGTGATTTAGTAACTCTCTCGCGGTGACTATAGCGGACACTTCACCGGTATTGGCCATTAGTTTATCCAACAGCTCGTCGACAGTGAGATTTTCACTATCGCCTGCAAAGAAAAATTGGCGCTGCCGTTTAACCAGCCCGCTTAGAAAATCCTGAAACCGCCCAAATGCCAAGGTACTTCTCCCATTTAACAAGCACTTATTCTACTGGTAATTGCTGCCTACTGAAACAGAAAGGAAGTGAACTATGAGGTTCAATTCCTTTCGTTCAACTCCGGCTAAGCTTTGCTAATCTACAATAGGAATTACGAAAACAGGATTTTAGGCTTTGAATATTGCGACTTACTAACTACTTATACACCTTCTAAAAATAGTAATAAAAACAATAAGTTATAAGCCATATGAAATCGAGTGGGCGCCATATTTTATTTAATAAAGTCAATCGATTAGGTGTTTTTCAGGACGGTTCGGAGCAACATTAATACAGCCCGACGCGGCTCTGGCGCTGTCCAGAGGAAGACTCTGGCAATTAAGCTGTTTCATCCATTACGGCCGGCACTAGGGGCTTAAGGCTGAGCTGTTCAAGGCTCAGCCTTAAAAAACTAAATTAGAAAGATGCATTGGCGTTAAATGGACTCGCCGTGCCGCCCTTAACTGGTAGGATCTGAATTGAAGTCATGAACTCCCAACGCTCTAGGCGCGCAGCAGTTGCGGCCACATCTTTAAGGTAACCGTTATCCACAATGGGCAATCCCAGATTGACCTGGGTTAGTTGGTGTATAGGGCGACCAATGCCGGCCACACCGGAGGGTTGTACATCGTTGACCGCATCGCCGATCAAAATAGCCACATCCCTTTCTCTTAACCAGGGCAATACAGTGGCATGCAGCCCTGCCCCACCTTGACCATAACGCCACGGGCCTTCAGCATCGCGCATAGTCCAGCGCCCGGTGCGAATGAAAAGCGCATCACCACTGCCAATTTTCACCCCGGCGAACTCTTCCCAAGCTTCTAGATCAGACACATAGATTGGTGTGCTCGGTTCTAGCCAGTCGACACCGTTCATCAACGGCATATCAACCAGCACGCCGCGGGTAATATAAGAAGTTCCCATGCGATCTATTCCCAGATCCACACAACCAGATGCAGTCAGGTTTTGTGGATAGCCATTGAAAATCACATATTCTCCATCAATTTCGGTACGGTAATGACAAAGCGCGTCCAAATGAGACAGCATGCCATCATGTAGTGAGAATTGGATCTCATCTAGCGCGAAAGTTGGCAAGCCAGTATCCGGGTCGAGCCGGCTCATCCAGTGCTTTGTGGGCCCGAAAGTTTGGCTATCAATTGTTAGTTCGTCGTTGACAAAATGCTGTAGTGTCACTGTCTCCCCCACGCGTACTAGGGAAGCAGCCTCTATCGTCTTTTCCGGCGTAATCAGATTAAGCGTGCCGCGTTGATCGTCCGGACCCCATCTACCCCAATTGGAGAGTTCCTTTTCCCACTCTGCCAGGGTATCTAAAGTAACCAACACGGAAGGGTCCTGTGTTGATGGATGCACTTGAAAATCCTGTGCCACTGCGGTATTTAGCAATAACGCTGGCACCAGCGGGGCGACAAACTGAGTAATGGTTTTTAACTGTGGAACAAAGAATTTATTCATGGATATACCTCCAAAGTATTGGGTACGAGCACGGCGTAGGATAATCAGCTTACCACAGGGTGTCTAGCCCTATCGCACAGCATAAAAAGTGCCTGGTCACAAAATTCACTCTATAAGTGTAAAGAACCAGCGCACTTTCGCCTACCTCATAACACTATCCATGTTTGGCGTTTATTCGGTAAAATTTACAGGGCTGAACCAGATCTCCAAGTGCCTATATAGCAGCTTGTAGTTAAATATAAATCTAATTGGAAGTGTCTATGAAAACTGCAGACTATTGCTGCTAATCTTTTATGATATGCACCATACAGTGACGGATGAATTAGTTGCCGAGGCGGTTTTTAAGATAGAAAACGGAAAAGTAGTGGTCAATCATGTAATGGTGTTTTAATGATAATTCATCAGCAAATAAACAGGTTTATCTATTTCAAGTACTCGGAGATGCAAAATGAAAATATTCGTAACGTTACTGTTGATGCTTATAGTGCCTGTCACCTCAGCAATTGCACAATATGCACCGCAAATTCCGGTTGAATCCGTACCGAACTTCTTCCAACTTCCGCCAGGTGTGAACTTCGGTGAAGTCCCGGCAGTCGCGGTAAACTCTCAAGGACATGTCTTTGTGTATAGCCGTTCAAACCCCACCGGAGGCGGCCCAGCGTATGGCATCCATGCCGCTCAGTTATACGAATTCAACGCCTCTGGCGTATTCATTCGCGAACACGGCAGAGGGCTCTATGCCTGGGCGTTTGCACATGGGCTTCGAATCGACGCCAATGACAATATCTGGACAGTGGATAAAGGCTCAAATATGGTCATTCGGATGGACCCCGATGGGCGCGTAATTTGGGTTTTTGGCCGCAAAGCAGAGTCTAGTTCCGAGTCAGCTCGCCCCATTGAGCATGAAAATCCCCCACTATCCCCTCAGGACGGGAGGTTCCGAGAGCCAACGGACGTAGCATTCGACTCGCAGGGCAATATTTACATCAGCGACGGTTATATAAACTCACGCGTAGCTAAATATGACATGAATGGGGATTGGGTAATGTCCTGGGGCGAACCCGGCAGTGAGCCCGGCCAGCTGAGAACTCCCCATGCCATAGCCATTGATAGAAACGATAATGTCTATGTCGGTGATCGCTCAAATAGCCGGATTCAGGTTTTCGACACCCAGGGTAACCTATTACGGTTTTTCAGCGTCGCCACACCCATAGCACCGGGCTCCAAAGCGGTGAACGGCACAACACCTGCGGACCTTACGAGTGTGAGTGGCAACGGTGCGCCAAATTCGCTGTGCATCCCACCTGGAAGTGATGTGCTTTTTGTGGGCGAAAGCACATTCCCAGGGCGTATCATCAAGGCCACGCTTGAGGGTCAGGTACTGGGGGTTATTGGCAACGCAGGTAGAAATCTGGGTGAGTTTTCCGGTGTGCACGGGCTCGCCTGCCCATCCGAAACTATACTCTTTGCGGCAGAGACTTCAAATTCCAGAGTACAAAAACTAATTTTAAGCCCTTAAATAATCAAGTTTTTACTCTGCTGCAAATTTTTACATGAGTTGAGCCACACATATTAATTTACCTCCGGCTTGGCTAGTCTAATAGGCTCTAATCAAGGAGGTAAATAATGATGAAGCGGAGAATTATCTTTGTAACAGTTGTGGTTATGTGCATTCGTTTTAAACGAGTAACGGCAATGTAGACCTGATCCGGTGATTTTCTTAGCAATCAGTGGCTGTATCTGTTTCACAGAAACTGGTAATCTTATCGTTAAATTAAAAAGGAAGCGGGCTCTTGTAGAGGCCATTATTTAGGCAATAATTAATGAAGATCGCGATTCAATTTTTTTTTAACCTTGCGGCTATACTTTTAAGCACTGCCCTCTCGGCTCAAGGTGGCTCTTATGAAGTGCCAAGAACTGCCGATGGTGCTCCTGACCTGCAAGGTATTTGGACCAACAACACCATTACACCGCTTTCTCGCCCCGCCGAATTTGGAGACAAGCTGGTACTCACCCGTGAAGAGGCCATTCGCCTGGAGCAAGCCGTAGCCGAGTATACAGACGAGCAAGATCGACCCAGTGACCCTGATCGAGGGCCCCCCGTAAAAGGCCGTATCGAATTAGCCGACAGCTACAATAATTTCTGGTTTGATAGCGGGACCCAAGTGGCGATTTATAATGGCGAGTACCGTAGCTCTCTGATTGTTGATCCTGCCGATGGAC
>Ga0302135_10000253_pt1 | contig 32630 bp, 31 predicted proteins | sample CBN3_surface_MG_FD_203119 | JGI IMG/M metagenome (GOLD analysis project Ga0302135, IMG submission 203119) | Marine microbial communities from Western Arctic Ocean, Canada - CBN3_32.1 | ecosystem: Environmental > Aquatic > Marine > Oceanic | place: Canada: Western Arctic Ocean | collected...
TAATCGGCGCGGTGCAGGACGTGACTTTCGAGATTGCCGACGGCGAGATCTTCATCATCATGGGGCTGTCGGGCTCGGGGAAATCGACCCTCGTACGCTGCATGTCGCGCCTCATCGAGCCGACCGCCGGCGAAGCGCTGTTCGACGGCCAGGACCTCATCAAGACGCCGGAAAAGGAGCTGATCGAGCTGCGCCGGCACAAGATGGGCATGGTCTTCCAGCACTTCGCGCTGCTGCCTCATCTGAACGTCCTGCAAAATGTCGCCTTCCCGCTCGAAATCCAGGGCGTCGATCGACGTACGCGCGAGCAGCGCGCGCGGGAAGTCATCGAGCTGGTCGGGCTGGGCGGGCGCGAACAATATTACCCGCGCGAACTGTCGGGCGGCCAGCAGCAGCGCGTGGGCATCGCCCGCTCGCTTTCGGTGGAGCCCGACGTGTGGTTCCTCGACGAACCGTTTTCCGCACTCGACCCGCTGATCCGGCGCGAGATGCAGGACGAGTTCCTGCGCCTGCAAAACCTGCTGCGCAAGACCATCGTGTTCATCACCCATGATTTCGACGAGGCGATTCGCTTGGCCGACCGCATCGCGATCATGAAGGATGGCATCATCGAGCAGATCGGCACACCCGAGCAGGTGGTGACCGCGCCGGCCACCGATTACGTCAAGGAATTCACCAAGGAAGTACCGCGCCAGAAGGTGCTGTCCGTGCGGAGCATCATGTCGGACGGCTCGGCGCTGGCCGCCGCGTCCGGCGAACCGGTTTCGTCGAGTGCCCGGATTGAAACCGTGGCAGCCCGGGTCTTCGACCAGGAAACCCCGGTACCGGTCGCCGATGCCAGCGGCAAGACGGTGGGCGTGCTCACCCGGGACGCTGTGATCGAGGTGCTGGTTCGCCGGCCGCAGTCTTGAAGCGCTCCAGCGGGATCGAGCGGTGACGATCGTTGACATGCCCCGCGGCCCCGGCCCAAATCAGCCCCACCCGCAGCTTGCCCTTGGCTGCCGGCTGGCGCCCGGCCCTGCGGCCCTTGGGGAGGGAAAAATAAGGCACTTTGCTGCCGGGACGGTCTCAAGCGTGGTGCCGAGCCTGCGGGGCAGTCACAGCAGCGGATAATGCCGGTCGAAGGCGGGCAAGGGTTCGCCGTAAGGCACGATGGCGTCGGCACCTTCGAGACCACCAAACAGCGCCACCTGCACCGGCTGGCATTCGAGCAAAACGGTACCGCCGCGGTGCTTGACGAAACGCAGATAGCGGACGAACTGGGTGGTGTCGCCCAGCCCCTGCTCGGCATGAACCAGAAGAGTCTTGCCGTCGAAGGCGGCGCCGTCCCAGAGCGGCTGGTCGAAACCGCGGTCCACCCCCTTGCCATTCGTATTCGCGCCAGCCGTCCTCGAAGCGCCCGGCTTCAAGCAGGGCAATGGCGAGGTTGGTGTGCACGACCGCGTCACCGGGCCGAGCCCGGGCCGCTTGTCTCCAGCACGGCAATGGCCTCGTCCGTGCGTCCCAACTCGCGTAGGGTGTTCGCGCCTCTTCGGTGTGACCGGGCTGCAGCGCAAGCGCTGCTTCATAGTGAGCGACCGCCTCGGCCGGCCGGTCGAGGGCGCGCAGTAGCGAGGCTGTGTTGACGCGCAGCTCGGACCGGTCGGGGTCCATTGCGAGGGCCCCCTGGTAAGCCTTGAGCGCTTCGTCCTGCCGACCGATCCGGCTTAGTGCGCTGCCTAGGTTGGCCTCGGCCTCGGAATTCGACGGATCGACCGTCAACAATTCGATTATGAGACGGATCGAATCTTCGAAGCGGCCCTGGCGAAAGGCTAGCGCGCCCAGGCAATGCAGCGCATCGGCATGATCGTGGCGGAGTTTAAGGGTGCCCTCGTAAAGCGCCCGGGCCTCGTCGAGGTGGCTCGCCTGGTAATGCTCGAACGCCAGGCGAAGGCCTGCTCTAGAGAGAGCGTGGTGCCCTTCGCGCCGCCGCCCTCGCCCCCTGCCATCTCGCCCCGGTCAGAACGGCTTGGGATCGAGGAAACGCTTGAGCACGTTCTTTGTAATCCGCGAGACGTTGTTCCGGTAGTTGTTGTGCGCAAGGCTGCCGCACCACGAAATCGAGCTGGTCGAGAACACGGCACCGTTGTTGAGCGTCTCGAAGAATACCATGTCGGCGCGGACCTGCGGGCATTCCTGCCCGCCGAGACCGGGCGCGGTTTCGAGGAATTCCTCGGGTACCAGCATGTAGACGTCGGTGTGATCGACCGAGGTGGCGAGGACGTAGGTATTGGGTGGGGTGCCCAGTTCGGGCGCCGCGCGGTCGAGCTCAAGCCCGGCGGCGCCGCCGCCGATCAACCCGAAATCGCCGATCCGCTCGTTCTTGCCGACGCCCTTGAAGATGAACGAGACCTTGGGCCGGAAGCTGTCGGGCTTGCGGACGTAGTAGGACGAGAGGTCAAAACCCTGGGCTGAGAAGCCGGTGCCGCCGACCGTCTGGGGCGGGTGGGCGTTGCGCAGCCACAGCCCGCCATAGCCGCCGTCCTGGCTGTTGAAAAATTCGCCCGGCTCTGCTGGCCAGGCCCGGATGCCGGTTTCGCAGCGCCGGATTTCCATGATACCGGGCGTCTCGGCGCTGAATGCCACCTTCCAGTAGAAACCGTTACCGCCCATATACATGAAGCGCCCGCCGCGCCGCTTCCAGGCGTCGAGGCCCTCCCACATTTCGGGCGACCAGTATTCCGGGTGGCTACCGGTGAGCACGGTGCGGTAGGGCTTAAGGGCTTCGAGACCGCGGTCGTGAAGCTCCTCGTCGGTAATGACGTCGTAGCCGAACTTCATGGCCTCAAGCCAGTCGACGAGATGGGTGTCGGCATTGAACTGCCACAGCGTGGAGCCCTTGAAGCCGCCCAGCACCGACTGGTATTTCGGCCGCATATTCAGGACCGGCCGCAGCCGCGAGGTGTAACAGACGCCGCTGCCGTCGGAGTGGGTGTCGTAGGGCGACAGGCCGTATTCGCGGTACTGGTGCAGGTGCACATCCTGCGGCGAGTAGACGGCGAGGCAGCCGTTTTGGAGCTCGGTGGCCCCGGTGCAGCCAACATGATGGTTGGCGTAGGCCATGTAGCTCGCGGTCGGCAGCAGGAAGGCGATCTTCTTCTCCTTGCCTGGGGCCGGACTGACGGCGAAGGGGATGTATTCCTCGTGGCTGCCCGCGCGCAGCCGGGCGGCGTAGAGTCCGCTTTTCATTCGCGCCGGCACGGTGAGCAAGAAATCCGTTTCCCAGGCCGCGTCGTAGACATCGTCGTCGTGGAAGTGCATCGCGCTCCACTGGCCCGGATCGGATTTCCAATCCATAGTCTCGCCGTCCCAGTTCCAACCGGTCATACCGCGTACCGGCATATGGAGCGTGTTGCCGTCGAGACGGTTGGGCGAAATGTCGGAAATTTGTTCGGTGCCGATGCCCAGCGAGAAATCCCACGCCGCGAGGACGGCGGTCTCAAGGGACGCGGGCAGGCCGGTCTTGAGCGCTTCCATCTCGGCTGCATCGAGCACCCGGTCGGCAAGCCGCGGGCTGTCGAGCTTGCCGTTGTAATGCCCGGTGGCGAAAACCTGATCGCCTGCTATCCGGGTCGGCATCGCCGCCATGACGAGCGGCGCGCGAACGGCGCCGGGTCCACGGACCTTGACGGTCCGGCGCGCCGAGCCGCCGTCCCGCACGCCGGGGAATATTTCAAGCGGCTCTTGGAAGACACTCAGACGCCGCGTCTTCGCATCGAACGTCGCGCCGACGAAATACCAGTGGCGCTCGAGCAGCTTGCGCCCGGTGGAGACGGTCTCCATGCACTTGCCGTCGGCAAGGCGGAGCGCGATTGCCCCGTTGGCGTCGATCATGAGGCCGAACCCGGCGCGGGCGCGGGGCGAGCCTCGCACGATGAGGCCCTGTTCGCCCTTGTCCGGCGTGGTCGGCCAGATCATGGCCTGTACCGTGAAGCTGTCGAGCCGGTCGAAGACCTCTGAATCGGGGATGATTACCCGCGAGCCCGCGTGGATGACCTGCTTGCGCCCCTTGTAGCGTTTGCTGACGTCGGTACGGACGAGCGTTTCCTTGAAGCCCGGCCCATCCGGGTTGGTATCGCCGCAGATCAGGCGGACGATATCAGCCTGGTAGGTCTTGGGCCCGTCGCAGTTGACCTTAAACTCGATGGTCTGCCCAGGGCGAGCGTAAATGCGGTCGGAATAGCCGGTAAGCTTGAGCATGGTGCGTCTCTCCCTTGGCGCTAGCGGATGGTCTCGCCGGTGTGCTTTTTCCAGCGGCGCTTGAAGACGTACCACTCCGCCTCCTCGAGATCGTCAAACACCTTTTTCGTCAGTCGGATCGGCGTGCCCCGCTCGCCCGCGCAGATTCCGAGTCGCCATTTCTTGTGGGGCTCCTCGATCACGAGAACCTCCTTGCCCTCGGTCGGCTCGCCGCGAAGCAGGGTCAAGACGCGATTGAGCCCCGGGCTGTGATGGCCCACGGGGGTCTTGCGCATCTCCTCGATAAATGGGCGATCCTCGGGCTGGATCTTGTAGCTGGACGGCATGGCGTTACTCCTTTTAGCGCCGGGTCAGAGGATCGCTTCGGACGATTCTGGCAGCACCTGACCGCCATCGACCACGAGATCTCGCCCCGTGATGAAGCCCGCCTCGTCGGAGGCGAAAAACAGCATGGCGTAGGCGATGTCTTCGACCTTGCCCATGCCGCCGGCGGGGATCCTCTTCGAGGTTTCCTTGACGCCCTTGGGGCCGAGCAGCGCGGCGACGGAATCGGTCAGGATCGTGCCCGGCGAGACGGTGTTCACGGTGATGCCGTGTTTTGCGTATTCGAGCGCAGCCCCTTTCGCGAAGGCGTTCACCCCGCCCTTGCTCGCGCCGTAATGGGATAGCGACGGGAAGCCTACCGTCGGGCCCGTAACGGACGAGGTAATCAGGATACGGCCCTTCTTCTGCTTGACCATGCTCGGCGCCACCGCCTTGGTCCGCAGGAAGGTGCTGCGCAGGCTCACGGCCATGACCTCGTCCCACACTTCGACGGACAAATCCTTGATCAGGGCGTCGGGGTAGATGCCCGCGTTATGCACCAGGACGTCGATCCGCCGGTATTTCTTGAGCGTTTCCTTGACCAGGCTCTTGATGCTCGCCGGATCGCGCAGATCGGTCTGCACGAAGATCGCCTTGCCCTTCGCGCGCTTAATCTGGGCAACCACGGCGCGGCCTTCCTTGGCGTTGCGGTTCGCAATGACGACCTTCGCGCCGTCCTTCGCAAACACCCTAGCGATGCCCTTGCCGCCGCCGGTGACGATTGCGACCTTGCCCTTGATGCTGATAGCCATCTGCTGGCTCTCCCCTAGCTTATCTATCTGCTGTAGCTGGCCCCCAGCCTATCGGCCAAAATCGGTTCTTTGAAGTGCGCGGTTGCGTTCCGTCAGATCGCCGTGAGGCCACCATCGGCGACCACGATGGAACCGGTCATGTTCGAGGCATCGTCCGAGAGCATGAAGCGAATGACCCCGGCGAGTTCATCCGGCTGACCCACGCGCTTGAGCAGCGTCGATGCGAGGACCCGCTCACGCTCGACCGCGGGATCGGGAGCCGTTACGTCGCTATCGCGCAGCATCGGCGTTTCCACTGGCCCGGGACAGACGCAATTGACGCGGATGCCATCGACGGCGTGATCCACGGCCAATGCTCGGGTGAGCTGGAGCACGCCGCCCTTGGACGCGCAATAGGCGGGTGTCATGGGTCCGCCGACCATGCCGAGATCGGAGCCGATATTGACGATGGTCCCGCCGCCGTCTTTACGCATCACTGGGATCATCGCCCGGCAACACAGGAAGACCCCCTTGAGATTGACGCCCAACTGGCAGTCCCAATCTTCTTCGGTGGTGTCTTCGAGAAGCTTAGAGACGAGTATGCCGGCACAATTGACCAGCCCGTCGATGCGGCCGTAGGCCGCCTGGGCATCACGCACCATCGCCTCAACCTGATCGGCCTTCGTGACATCGACCTGACACGCGGTTACCTCGCCGCCAGCGGCACGTAGTTCGTCGGCGAGGGACGACAGGTCGTCGCGGTCCGCCAGCACCACCCGCGCACCGTCCGCGGCCAGACGCCGCACCGTCGCCTGGCCGATGCCCGATGCCGCGCCGGTCACAATGATTGTTTTATCCATGGTCAAGGGTACCCCTTACTTGCCCGACGCGCTGCGCGGGCCATAGCCCGTCGCCTCGCCGTCAAAATAGGTCGAAAGCAGGTTCTCGGTTGTCCACACGCCCGATTTCACCGCGTCGTACTTCACGGGGTGGTCAGCATCCTGGCAGCTCGGCAGGCACGAGACGACAGAGTCGTAGTTAGCACCATAGAACAGCGCCAGCGAATAGCGCTCGCGACCCGAACGGTTGAGCACGCGGTGCGGGGTGGAGCCGTAAATATCGTTGGTCCAGCGCTGCATCATGTCGCCGATGTTGATGGTGAAAGCTCCGGGGATCGGCGGCGCCTCGACCCACTCGCCGTCAGCGTTCCTGACCTGCAAACCGCCGACGCCGTCCTGCGAGAGGATGGTGAAGCACTCATAGTCGGTGTGGGCACCGATCCCCCACTGCTTGGTGTCGTCGAAGTCCGTCTGCTCGGGGTAGTGGATAACCCGCGTCTGCGCCATGGGCTTGGTAATCAGGGGCGCGAAATAATCGTCGGGCACGTCGAGGGCGATGGCGAAAGCGCGGAACAGGGTGATACCCAGATTGAGGATGGATTCGTAATACGCGTAGAGGCCCTCGCGAAACCCCGGTAGATCGGCCGGCCATTGATTGGGCCCGTAGAGGGGATTGCCGGCGGCGCAATCGGGGTCGTCGGCGGGCAACTCAAGGCTGAATTCGAAGGCGTCGTGAAAATCGGCGTTTGCGGCCCGGTCCGAGTGAGTCTGGAACATGGGCACGTAGCCGCGCACCATGTTGCGCGCCTGCTTGTAGTGGATCGCCATCTTGTCTTCGAGCGATAGGGCGAAGAAGCGGGCGGCCTCGTCATAAGCACACGCGATGGTCGCCTCGGGCACTCCGTGATTGCTGACGTAGAGGAAGCCTATTTCGCGGCACGCCTTGTCGATCTCGGCGGCGACGCTCTCCATCGCCGCGCGGTCGTCGCCGAACATCGCCCCGATGTCGATGATGGGGATCTTCTCGAAAGGCACGCGCTTGGCACCGCGAGCGAGCACCGATTGATCGAGGGCCATACTGACTTCTTCCGCCTTGGACCGTGTGTTGCGAGCGCGCGCATTCTGGCCCGGCGGCGGCGCACAGGCAAGCCGCGCAACGATGGCGCCCCAGGTGTTCGTCAGGCGGTAAAGCCGTAGGCCTTCTGAATTTGGTCGACTGCCCAGGCGCCCGCCGTCGTGGGCGGATACTTCGCCGGATGCGCCACATCGCAGCAGGTCGGCAGGCAGCGAACCTCGGCATCGAAATTGGCGCCGTAGAAGAACGGGAAGGAATAGCGCTCGCGGCCCGAGCGGTTGACCACCCGGTGCAGGGTCGAGGCGTAGAGGTCGTTGGTCCAACGCCCCATCAAATCGCCAACATTGACGACAAAGGCGCCGGGAATTGGCGGCGCGGCGATCCACTCGCCGGCAGCATTCATCAGCTCCAACCCACCGGCATCGTCCTGAAGCAGGATGGTGAAGCATTCATAATCGGTGTGAGGGCCGATGCCCCAGCGCGCCGGCGCGTCCGCGGACGGATCGGGCGGGTAGTGGATCAGCCGCATCTGGCCCAAGGGCTTGGTGATCATCGGCTCGAAGAAGTCATCGGGAAGATCGAGCGCGATCGCAAAGGCCTGGAACAGGGTGCGCCCTAGCGCCCGGATCGCCTCGTAATACCCGTAGACCGTCTCGCGAAAGCCAGCCAGATCGCTTGGCCAGCGGTTGGGGCCGTACATGGGGCATCCGGCCAGCCGGTCCGGATCGTCGGCGGGAAGTTCGAGGCTGAACTCAAAGGCCTCGTGCAAATCCCCCTCTTCCGCGGTGCCGGGGATAAGATGTTCGCCCAAAGGCATGTAGCCCCGACCGTAAACCTCAGAGTCACGAAGATCGATCGCCATCTTCGCTTCGTGCTCCAACGCGAAGAAGCGCCGGGCCTCGCGCCCGAGCGCCTCGATCTGCGATGCCGCGACGCCGTGATTGGAAATATAGAAAAACCCGACCTCACGGCAGGCCTGGTCCAGGGCGCGCGCGCAGACCTCCTTCGCCGAACGACTGTCGCCCCAAAACGAGGAGAGATCCACCACCGGAATATGCTCGACGGGAACCCGCCGCACGTCGAGAGAGAGACGCCGGGCAAAGTGGGGTTCGTCGGGGCCGGTCTGAGTTGCGATGGCGGGACATCCTTTTGGTCAGCGGGAAGACGGGTCCATACTGCTCGAGCCTATCGCCTCTTTGCAAGGCGCGCCCAACGCCCCTTGCACGGCCGCGCTAAACATTTCAAGATGCATACGGTCAGCCCCGGTGGATTGCAGGAGCTGCGAGGGGAGTTATCATGGCGTTGTTCGGCGAACGTGTAAGCAAAAAGCCCAAAGGCGAGAAGCCGGCGACCACGTTTGCCAAGCTTTCGTGCCAGCTTTTCGGCAACCTTTTGGCCCTTCTGGAACGCGCCGCAACCGATGCGAAGCCCGATTACACGGTGATCCTGCGCTACGCCGTCGCGATCATCGCGCTCAACTATCATTCCCGCCACATCAACAGCCCCGACGTTGCCGCGGTGATCGAGGAGGCCAACCGGAATGCCGCGCGCAGTATTGCGCACACGCTTGAGAACGAAGCCCGGATCGATGATCGAGCCGCCTTTTACGACCGCTATATGGCCGTGACGCCGGCCACTCTCGCCGACGAAATTGAATCGCTCGTGCTCGATATGGTGACGGGGAAGGACGATGAGGCCTTAACGCTCGTGCGCCGTTATACTGAAGAAGCGCTCGGCGCCCCGCCGACGATGACGGACGAAGCGTTCAGGGAATATGCCGATGTCGTCGAAGACCGGATCATGATCTCGTCGAAGGTGGTGATGAAAAATCTCTAGAGATTTCGGGGTGTATGGCCCTAAGCCGCAAGGGACATCCCGTCTAGTTCGAGTGTGCCGGAAGGCCGCCTCTATTCGGGGGAATCCGATTCACCAAGGGATCCACGCGCGCGCCGGCGCCAAGCCCAACCACAACCTAAAGAAACAGCACTAAACGATTGACAAAAATGGATGACCTACACATGGTTGGTCTCTATTTTCGTGCCCTGACGGCGCAATTGCGTCGCCGAGCGGGTCCGGGAGCTGTATAGAATAGACCCGCTGGGGGGCATAGGAGCTTGCGTCTTTCCGTCCAAGGGATTGGAGCCTGTGCCGCAATCGGTCTGACCGCGACGCTGTTATCAATCCAATTTACCTCGTCGCCGGCACCACCAGCAAGCGCCGCGGCGGGCCCGGATTTTGTGACGGCCTACGCCGACCTGACCGCTGACCTGCCCGCGAAGACGCCTGACGCGGCGGCGCCCGCACTGGCCACCATTTTGTTTCAAGTTCAGCGCGGCGATACCCTAGCAACCCTGCTCTCTACCGCCGGGATTGAGCGACGCCAGGCCGACGCCGCTATCCAGGCCATTCGCGCTATATTTAGTCCCAAGCACCTCAATGTCGGCAACGACATGATCGTTGCCCTGCTCGAACAGGATGACGCCGCGCCCCGGTTGGAGGGGGTTACTCTCTGGTTGGGTGGCGATAATTACATCGAGGTCAGCCGGATCAACGATGTTGAATACGACGCGCGGCGCACGAGCGATCCGTCGCTCGCCCGGGAGCGCGCTGACCTGTCCGAGCTGCTCCATATCGGGGTCAAGAAGGGCGATACCCTCGCCGCTCTCTTGACAGCGGCGGGAATAAACCCGAAACAGATTAACCTCGCCGTGCACGCGTTGCGTCAGAAATTCAATCCCAGAAAATTGCGCACGGAATACGAGATTTTCCTCAGCCTCGATTCCGGTGCGGAGCTGCTGGGCTTTGCGCTGAAGGTAGACGACGACCGATTCGTTACGGTAACCCGCGACAGCAGCGGCCGCTATGTGGCCCGGCGTACGGGCCAGCCCAATTTGCCGAAAGCAAGCATGAACGTCGTCGCCGAGACGATACCGCTGATCCCCGCAACGCCGGACGCCCCCCTCATCGTTCCGACGCCCGCCGCAGATGTTGTGGAAAACTACCCCGGGTCCGCGCCCTCGCCGAGCCAGACCCGGACGGGCGATACGACCCGCGCATCCGCGATCGATCCGGTCATTCGCGGCAACGGGCCCAACGCAACGCTCGCGATCGAAAAGGGCGATACGCTAATGAATGCGTTGCTGCGCGCCGGCTCGGGGAACGCTGATGCGTACCACGCCATCGAAGCGTTCAAGCAGGTGCTTAACCCGCGCAAGCTGCAGGCGGGCCAGGAGCTCACCGTCCACTTCGACCGCGAGGCCGACAAGGATGACGAGCTGGTTCTCGCGAGCTTCAGTCTCCACATTGGCCCGGGCCGGGACATCCTGGTTAACCGCGATAGCAACGGCCGCTATCAAGCGAGCGAAGTGCAAAGGCCCGTCGAGATGGTGGCGACGCGAACTCAGGGCACGATCAAGAGCAGCCTCTACGTGGCCGCGATTGATGCGGGAATGCCAGTCGCCGTGCTGATGGAAATGATCCGCGCGTTCAGCTTCGACGTCGACTTCCAGCGTGAAATCCAGACGGGCAACGCCTTCGAGATCCTGTTCGACCGGGCCTACACCACGGACGGCGAGTTGGTGCGCGAGGGGCCATTGCGCTATGCGGCGCTGACCCTGGGCGGCAAGACCCTCGAACTTTATCGCTTCGAGCTGGCCGACGGGCGCATCGACTACTTCGACGCCAAGGGCCAGAGCGTGCGCAAGGCCCTGATGCGTACGCCGATCGACGGCGCGCGGCTGAGTTCGACCTACGGCATGCGCGAACATCCGATCCTGGGCTACAGCACCATGCATCGCGGCGTCGACTTCGCGGCTTCGTCGGGAACTCCGATCATGGCCGCCGGCGACGGCGTCGTCGAGAAAGCCCGACGCAACGGTGGCTACGGCAAGTATGTGCGCATCCGCCACAATTCGAGTTACTCGACTGCTTACGCCCATCTCAACGCCTACGGTTCCGGCATCAAGGAAGGGCGGCGGGTGAACCAGGGCGATATCATCGGCTATGTCGGAACCACGGGCCGCTCGACGGGACCGCACCTACATTATGAGGTGCTGCTCGATGGCAACCAGATCAACCCGCTGAGCGTGAAGCTGCCCACGGGTGAAAAGCTCCAGGGGGCGGAACTCGCGCGCTTCGAGCAAAGCCGTGAGGCCGGAATCGCCGAGCTCAACAGCCTGCCGGCGATGATCCGGGTGGCTGAAAAAGCCCCCGCGACCCTCTGACCGGACAAGACCACCCCCGGTTCGGGCGATCTCAAACATGGCGGAGACTTAAGCCGCGGAGACTACGCTCTCCGCGGTAATGCCGTTGATCACGAGGCCATCTTCGTCCGCAGAAATCCGCGCTGTCTCGCCATCCGTCACCTTGCCTTCAAGGATGAGGCTGGCCAGCGGGTTTTGAAGACTGCGCTGGATGATCCGCTTGAGCGGACGGGCGCCGTAAACCGGGTCGTAGCCCTGATCCGCCAACCACGCACGGGCCGATTTGTCATATTCCAGAACGATGTTACGGTCGGTCAGCAAAGCTGCCAAACGAGCGACCTGGATCTCGACGATAGAGTCCATATCGATACGGCTTAGACGGTGGAACAGGATAATCTCGTCCAGCCGATTGAGAAATTCGGGGCGGAAACTCTGGCGTACGATATCCATCACGGGCTCGTGCAGGCTGCTGGAATCTTCGCCGTCATCCTGAGCCGCGAGTAGCTCGCCACCGAGATTCGAGGTCATGATGATGATGGTGTTGGAGAAGTCGACGGTCCGGCCTTGCCCGTCGGTCAGGCGGCCGTCATCGAACAGCTGCAGAAAGACGTTGAAGACATCGGCATGGGCCTTCTCTATTTCGTCGAGCAATACGACCTGAAAGGGCCGTCGGCGCACCGCCTCGGTCAAGGCCCCGCCTTCCTCGTAACCGACATATCCGGGAGGCGCTCCGATCAGACGGCTGACGGCGTGCTTTTCCATATACTCGGACATGTCGACCCGGACCATCGCGGTCTCATCGTCGAACAGAAAGGCCGCCAGGCTCTTGGCTAGCTCGGTCTTGCCGACCCCGGTCGGCCCTAGGAACAGGAGCGACCCGATCGGTCGGCTTGCTTCCTGCAGGCCGGCGCGCGCCCGGCGCACCGCATTGCTCACGGCAACCACTGCTTCGCGTTGACCGATCACGCGGCGCCCAATCGCCTCTTCCATATGGAGAAGTTTTTCGCGCTCGCCCGCTAGCATTCTTTCGACCGGCACGCCCGTCCAGCGCGACACCACGGAGGCGACGTCCTGCTCGGTCACCGCTTCGTTCAGCATGCGGTCGCCGCCATCGGTCTCAGGTTCAACAAGCTCACGCTCGAGCTCCGGAATGACGCCGTAGGATAATTCACCGGCTCGGGCGAGATCGCCCTCGCGCTGGGCCCGTTCAAGTTCCACCCGGGCCGCATCGAGCTCCTCCTTGAGCTTGTGCGTGCCCGCCATGCGTTTCTTTTCTGCCTGCCATATAGCGGTCAGCTCGGCAGCACGGGCTTCAAGCTCGCCCAACTCCTCGCCCAACTTGACGAGCCGCTCCTTCGACGCGGCATCGGATTCCTTCTTCAGGGCCTCCTGCTCGATCTTGAGCTGGATGATCCGGCGTTCGAATTCGTCGACCTCCTCGGGCTTGCTGTCGACTTCCATGCGCAGGCGGCTGGCGGCCTCATCGACCAGATCGATCGCCTTATCGGGCAGAAAACGGTCAGTGATGTAGCGGCTGGACAAGGTAGCCGCGTTGACCAGCGCACTGTCGGTGATCCGCACGCCGTGGTGAAGTTCGTACTTCTCCTTCAGCCCGCGCAGGATCGAGATGGTGTCCTCGACAGTCGGCTCCGAGACGAAGATGGTTTGAAACCGCCGGGCGAGGGCAGCGTCCTTTTCTATGTATTTGCGGTACTCGTCGAGGGTCGTGGCCCCTACACAATGCAATTCACCCCGCGCCAAGGCCGGCTTGAGCAGATTGGACGCGTCCATCGAGCCTTCCGCAGCCCCGGCGCCGACCAGGGTATGAAGCTCGTCGATAAACAAAACGATCTGGCCTTCGGCCGCGGTAACCTCGGTCAGGACCGCTTTCAGCCGTTCCTCGAATTCCCCACGAAACTTTGCGCCAGCGATAAGCGCACCGAGGTCGAGTACAAGCAGCGCCTTATTCTTAAGGCTCTCCGGAACATCGCGGTTCACGATACGGTGGGCGAGCCCTTCGACGATGGCGGTCTTGCCTACCCCGGGTTCACCGATAAGCACAGGATTATTCTTGGTCCGCCGTGAGAGCACCTGAATGGTTCGACGGATCTCTTCGTCACGCCCAATCACCGGATCAAGCTTGCCTTCGCGCGACGCTGCCGTCAGGTCGCGGGCATATTTCTTGAGCGCGTCGTAGCCTTCTTCCGCGCTGGCCGAATCTGCGGTGCGCCCCTTGCGCATCTCGTTGATCGCACTGTTCAGGCTCTGCGGCGTTACCCCGGCATCGGCGAGGATGGTCGCGGCCGCGGTACCCTGGGCCAACGCCAAGGCCAGTAAAAGCCGCTCGACGGTCACGAAGGAATCGCCCGCCTTGTCAGCCACTTCCTGGACTGCATCGAACAGACGCGCCATTTCGGGCGCCAGGTAGAGGCCGCCGGCTCCACCACCTTCGACCTTGGGCCGCGAGGACAGCTCAGCTTCGATCGCTTTGACCGCGACTTCGGGATTGCCTCCGCCCGCCCGGATCAGATTGCCGCACAGGCCTTCCTTGTCGTCGATCAGCACCTTGAGCAGATGCTCCGGCGTGAATTGCTGGTGCCCCCGCGACAGCGCCGCACTCTGGGCTGCCTGGACGAACCCGCTCGCTCGCTCGGTGTATTTCTCAGAATCCATAGTCTGGCTCCCCGACCCCGGGTCAAAACCTATCGATGGAGCCTATATGGGGGTCGCGCCGCGGGACGCAAGATGTTGCGGCTGGTTTGCCACGCGTTGGTCAAACCAACCGAGCCAAGCCGTCAAAATTAAGCCGTCTGAGGACTGGGCTCTCCGCTATCTTCTACGGTGACAGCGGCCTCCGGCCCGTCAGGCTCTTCCGCAGCAGCGGCGGCCGCCTCGACCGGTTGTTCGTCACGAGCCTCTCCGCCATTGCGAGGCTGCGATTCGTGATCCGGCGGCGGTTGCTGATTTGGTTGCTGGTCTGTGGCCTGCTCACGCACTTCGCCCTCACGCCCATCGGAGGGGCGTTCATCGTTGGCAAGATGAGGATTAAGCAGCCGATAGTAATGCTCGGCGTGCTGCATATAATTTTCCGCCATGATCCGATCGTCCGACGACAGGGCGTCGCGCGCCAACGCCTGGTATCTTCCCAGTACCTGCGCGGCCGTGCCCTTGACTTTGTTGTCGGCTCCGTTGCTTTCGAAGGTCGACGTCCGGTCGTTCTGATGGGATCGTTTGCCGTTGGAGCGACCACCGCGTGGTCGCTTGGGGTTGGAGCCTTGTCTCATGCTCTCCTGCTATCCAATGCCGTTATTGAAAAAATTTTCTGACGCGTACGCCACGCGCGCCTAGGCTTTCGGCCTACCAGAGCGTCTATCACCAACGCTGGCTGAAATGACAGTTCCAGTATCTGCGTCCTATCCAGGGCGCCGCATTTGATTACTTTATCAGACCTAGCTGCCTGCGCCAAGTTTGCAATGTTTTTTTTCACTCGACGATAACCCTTTTTTCACGCCTGAAGCGCGGCTGACGACCAGGCAGCGCCAGCGCCCCGAGAGGTCGCGCCGGCGGCCGATCGCCTCGAACCCGTGGCTCACAAAAATCCGTTGGACTACTTCCGCCTGACCCGCCCCTAATTCGATAACCGCCCTACCGCCCGGGCGGAGCACCCGGATCAGGGACGGCGCAAGGACCCGGTAGGCAGCGAGGCCGTCGACTTCGGCAAAGACGGCCCCGGGCGGCTCGAACCGCGTGATTCCATCATCCATCGTGGCCGCGTCGGCCGCTGGTACGTACGGCGGATTTACGACCGCCAGATCAAACCGCGCCTCGCCCATCGCCGCCGCCCAATCGCCGACGACAAAGCTTGACCGCAAAGCCAGACCCAGCCGATCCGCGTTGGCGCGCGCGACCGCGCAGGCAGCCGCGCTGATATCGACGCCGAGGCCCTCGGCCATGGGCAGCTCACTCAACAATGCGAGGAGGAGGCAGCCGCTGCCGGTCCCCAGATCGAGCAGGCTCAGCGAGGCCTCTCGCGACGGTATCCATTCAAGCGCGGCTTCGATCAGGGTTTCGCTATCAGGCCGTGGAATCAACGTGTCGGGTGTGACGCGAAAGTCGAGGCTCCAGAACTCGCGCCGGCCGGTTATATAGGCCATCGGCTCCCAGTTCGCCCGACGCTGGGCAAAATCTTCGGCGGCATCGGCCTCTTCGGCGGCAAACCGGTGATCGGAATGACCCAGCAGATATCCGGGCTCGACCCCCATCGCGTGGGCGATGAGCAGGCGCGCTTCAAAGCGCGGTGATTCAATCCCTGCCTCGCGGAGCCGGGCAGCCACCTTGCCGTGGATTGCGTCGACGGTCGGGTGATCGGCCACCTCAGACCGGCTCCGCCAACCGCGTCGCCTCATCATCGGCCGTCAGCGCATCGACCAGCTCGTCGAGGGACTCACCACTCAACACCTTATCCAGTTTGTAGAGCGTGACATTGATCCGGTGGTCCGTGACCCGCCCTTGCGGAAAATTGTAGGTCCGGATGCGCTCCGAGCGGTCGCCCGAGCCCACCTGGTCCCGCCGGGCGGCCGCGCGCTCGGCTTCGAGCGCCGTGCGCTCGGCCTGATAAAGACGGGCGCGCATCACCTTCAGGGCCTTGGCCTTGTTCTTGTGTTGCGATTTCTCATCCTGCTGCTGGACCACGATCCCGGTCGGCAAGTGGGTAATGCGCACCGCGCTGTCTGTGGTGTTGACCGATTGCCCACCGGGGCCGCTTGCCCGATAGACGTCGATCCGCAGGTCCTTCTCCTCGATCGTGACATCGACCTCTTCGGCCTCGGGCAGGACCGCGACCGTGGCGGCAGAGGTGTGGATGCGCCCGCTCGCTTCGGTTTCCGGAACCCTTTGGACGCGATGTACTCCGGATTCAAATTTCAAGCGTGCGAACACGCCGCGGCCCGAAATCGTCGCGATCACTTCCTTGACGCCGCCGATGCCGGTCTCCGAAGCGCTCATCACCTCGACACGCCAACCGTGAAGATCGGCGTAGCGCTGATACATACGAAACAGATCGGCCGCGAACAACGCCGCCTCGTCACCCCCGGTGCCGGCCCGGACCTCGAGAATCGCGTTGCGCGCATCGGCTTCGTCACGGGGCAATAACATGACCGTGACGCCGCGCTCTAGATCGGGCAGCTGGGCGGTCAGGGCGCCGAGTTCCTCCTCGGCCAGGGCGCGCATATCCTGCTCGCTTTCGGAATCGTCGATAATCGCCCGTAGCTCTTCCGCCTCGCGACGCGCGTGGCGCACGTCGTGGATCGCCTCGACCACCGGCATAAGATCGGAATATTCCTTGGATAGGCGCGTGAACTCATCGCTCGAACCACCTGCCGCGTCGGCGAGACGTTGCTCCAGCTCGCTATGATGAGCGAGGACCTGGTCCAGCTTTTCGTAAAGACGGCTCGATTCCACGGAGGTTTCCTTTTGTGGACGTGCGCTTAGCCGGCCGGGTGGAGCCGTGTTAGCAGGGTCGCAGGATCGAGAGGTACAGCCTCCTGCTCGCCAGAATCGAGATCGCGTAGTGTGACGATGTTGGCCGCGATCTCGTCGTCGCCGAGGATCAGCGCCACGCGGGCGTTGATCTTGTTGGCCCGTTTGAGCCGCTTTGCAAGATTTCCGCGATAGCCCAGATCGATACTGACCCCGGCGCGGCGCAAGCCGGCGGCAAGTTCAAGGACAACCCGCTCGGCCGGCTCGCCCAGGGGAATGAGCGCCACGGGGCGCGCCACAACCGGCGCGTCGGACAGCATCATGGCAAGCCGTTCGATTCCGCCGGCCCATCCCACCCCGGGGGTCGGGGGGCCGCCCATGGTTTCAATCAGCTTGTCGTAACGCCCGCCCGCAATCACAGCTCCCTGGGCGCCGAGGCTATCCGTCGTGAATTCGAACGCCGTGTGGCAGTAGTAATCGAGCCCACGCACCAGACGGGGCGCAACGGTGAACGCAACACCCGAGAGCGCGAGTCCCTCCTGCACGGCCGCGAAGAATGCGCTGGAAGCGGCATTCAGGTGGTCCGCGATCAAGGGGGCATTCTCGATAATCTGACGGTCACCCTCGTTCTTTGAATCGAGGATCCGCAGCGGATTACGCTCAAGCCGGGCGCGGCTGTCGTCGGACAACGCCTCCCTGTGCTGGGAGAAATAACCGACCAGCGCCTCGCGATACGCCTGGCGGCTTTTAGCATCGCCCAGACTGTTAAGCTCTAGCACCGTCTGGTCAAGCAATCCCAGCGCCTGGAGCACGTCGGCCGCCAGCACGATAACCTCGATGTCGCCAAGCGGCTCTCCGACACCGATTAGTTCGATCCCGATCTGGTGAAACTGGCGCAGCCGGCCCTTTTGCGGCCGCTCGTAACGGAACATGGGGCCGCTGTAAAAGTATTTGAGCGGCAGCGACTGGGTAAGTCCGCCGGAAATGACGGCGCGGGCGAAGCCCGCCGTGTTCTCCGGCCGAAGCGTGAGGCTTTCGCCGCCCCGATCGGCAAAGGTGTACATCTCCTTGGTGACGATATCGCTAGTCTCACCCAGGGTGCGGTTGAACACCTCGGTAAATTCGAAGATGGGCGTCGCCGCCTCGGCAAACCCCGAACGCTCGACCGTTGCGCGCGCGATATCGGCCACGACCCGGTGGCGTGCGTATTCATCGGACAAGAGGTCGCGCGTGCCGCGAACCGGTTGCAGCCTCGCCAATAACTTCTCCAGCGTGGCTAGGGGGCGTGGACGGCTTGCGCCTCGTCGTCGGCGACGGCATCGGCTTCGGACGCCGCTGTCGCCTCGATCTCCCTGGCCTTCTGCTCCACAAGCTCGACCAGGTGATCCACGATATTGCCGTCCCGCAGGACGTGGTGTCTTTCGCCGTTGAGGTAAACCTGATGGCTGCCGTTTCCAATCTTGCCACCGCCGGTCAGGCCTATATCGGTCTCACGCGCCTCACCCGGGCCGTTCACCACGCAGCCGATGACCGAAAGCGACATCGGGGTCGTGATGTGGGCCAGCCGCTGCTCAAGTTCGACCACCGTGTCGATGACCTGAAAATTTTGCCGCGCACAAGACGGGCAGGAAATAATATTGACGCCCCGGTGACGCAGGTTCAGCGCCTTCAGGATATCGAAGCCCGCGTGGATTTCCTCGACAGGATCTGCCGACAGGGAAATCCGGATAGTGTCGCCGATCCCCGCCCAGAGCAGCGCCCCGAGACCGATCGACGACTTGATGGTTCCGCTGCGCAAACCCCCGGCCTCTGTCACACCGAGATGCAGCGGATAGTCGCACGCCTCAGCCAAGCCCTTATACGCTGCAGCGGCCAGAAAGACATCCGACGCCTTGCAGCTGATCTTGAACTCGAAGAAATTGTTGTCTTCGAGAATCCGGATGTGATTGAGCGCGCTTTCGATCATCGCCTCCGGGCACGGCTCGCCGTATTTCTCCAGGAGATCGCGCTCGAGCGATCCGGCATTGACCCCGATCCGCATGGAGCAGCCGTGATCCTTGGCTGCTTTTACCACCTCGCGCACCCGCTCGGCGGAGCCGATGTTTCCGGGATTAATGCGCAGGCAGGCAGCGCCCGCCTCGGCGGCCTCGATCGCGCGCTTGTAGTGAAAATGAATGTCCGCGACGATCGGCACGTTGACCTCGTGAACGATAGTCCTGAGCGCCGCCGTCGACTCCTCGTCGGGGCACGAAACCCGAACAATGTCGGCGCCCGCCATCTCGAGCGCACGGACCTGATTAATGGTCGCCTCGACATCCGAGGTCAGTGTGTTGGTCATCGACTGCACCGCGATCGGCGCGTCGCCACCAATCTTCACCTCGCCCACGCTGATCTGGCGGCTGGGCCGGCGAATAATGTCTCTGTAGGGCCGTACGCTCATCAATTCATCCCGGTCTTTTGAGGTCACCTCGACACGCTAAGGAGGATAGGGCGGCCCCCTACCTCTGTCAAAGGCCGCCCGGTTGCTCTTCGACGGCGGTCGCGCGTAACGCGTCGGGCTCCAGCGCCAGATCGCGCAACACCAACCCCAGCGGGCCCAACGGGGCGAGACGCTCATCGTCGAGCCAGACTTCCAGCGCCCCGGCATTCCCAGTCATCAGCAGGATCCCGGGCTGATCGGGCACCCGGTAACTCTCGCCTTCGTGGAGAATCCGGGTGAGCAGCAGCTCGTTCTCCGGCCCCTGGATCTGAACCCAGCTGTCTCCTGTGGCGCGAATCACGATACGGGACCCCAAGTTTTCGCCACCATAAACCCGGGGTTCGTGGATTGGCGCTTCGGGTCCGGCCGAAGACAGATCGGGTCCAACGCTCGCCGCGGCCTCGCGAACGTCCGGCGTGGACGGGGTCCAGAGGTTGTCGCCGACACTGACGTTGCTCTCGGGTTCGGCCGGTTGCACAGTTATCCCGGTATCGGCCACCGGGGCCACAGCGACCGGCACATCCGGCGGCGGCAGTTCCTCGACGCTCACGCCGAAACTCGACGATTCCCCGGACATGGCGGCCTCCGCCGCTTCCACCGTCGGCTCCGCGTCCGGTTCAGGTACAGCCTTAGGCTCCAGACTATCATCCGACGGGCTCTCGTCGGCATGTGCCGGCACGATGTCCGGCGCGCTGTCGTCGGGAATTTCCGTCGCCAGACTAGCCAGATCCTCGGGCACGTCCGCGCTGCGCTGGGCTTCGCTGTCATCGCGCGTTGAAAAATATTGCCAGCCGCCATAGGCGACACCCGCCAGCACCAGGGCAACCACGATCAGCCAGGTCTTGGGCACCCGGCCTTCGTTGGCCGGGGCCGGAAAATCGAGCTTGGGCCGTGGGCCAATGTTGCCGACCTCGCCCTTGAAGCGCTCCACCACGGCATCGCTGCCGAGGCCCAGAAATTTCGCGTAGGAGCGCACGAACCCGACGGCGTAAGGCGCGCCCGGCAAATCTCCGTAGCGCTCCTCTTCCAGAGCTTCCAGATAAGCCCGGCGAATCCGCAGGCTGTTGGAAACCTCCTGCAATTCGAAGCCGGCCGTGAGACGAGCCTGATGCAACTCGGTGCCAACGCTGACGACGATTTCGCCGTTCTCGTCGACGCCGTAGAGATGCCCCTTGTCGTCGGGGCTTTTCGCGTTTGGCTTAAATAGTCTTCGTCCGCTTGACTGCATTGCTGGCGCTCGAATTGCCTAAAATCATGGCGCACCAAGGCCTCCGCACCGCCTTAGCCGGGGGCTCATAGCGCCTTAAATTCCGCACGAGTCGAATCAAACCACACCGACTTCGAGTGCGTTAGGCCCCGCTTTTGATCTTCGGTCTAAACACTATCATCGACGAATCGGCGGCGCAATTCCTTAACGGACTTAAGCCATTGATTCGACGGGCAACCAACCGGACCGTCCGCCGGCTACCGGATCAGGCTTCCGGGCGCCGCGCTAACGTCGTCAGGGTCTGCTCAACCAGCTCCCCGATGATGTCGCTCATCGGCTGTTCGCGAGTCACCATGCCGACACTCTGGCCCGCCATGACGGAACCGTGATCGATATCGCCGTCGATCACCGCACTACGTAAGGCGCCAGCCCAAAATCGCTCGATTTCAAGTTGAGCGGCCTTCTGGTCGACTTCGCCAGCACGAAACCGTGCGATCACATCACGCTGGGTCTCCATGAAGAGGACCGTCGCCTTGTTGACGATGGCGCGCACCGGAATGACCGGGAACTTTGGGTCGAGCTGCACTGAGGGCTGGGCATCGCGGGCATTGCTGCGGATGAACGCCTGTTTGAAGTTCGCATGCGCAATACTTTCCTCGGCGCAGACGAACCGGGTGCCGAGTTGAACCCCCGACGCGCCCATTTCGAGAAAGGCCGCAATCGATTCACCCCTGCCGATTCCGCCGCCGACGAAGACCGGCACTTCACGAAGCTCGGGAAGGATCTCCTGGCTGAGCACACCGGTCGCGACCGGCCCGGTGTGGCCACCCGCTTCCATGCCCTCGATAATGAAGGCATCGACCCCGCGACGCAGCAGTTTGCGCGCAACGCTTAAAGTAGGCGCGAAGCAGAGAACCTTGGCGCCGCCGCTCTTGATTCGGTCGATGGCGTCGACCGGCGGCAGGCCGCCCGCCAACACGATATGGCCGACCTCGAAATCGAGGCAGCAGTCGATCAGCCCATCCAGCTCGGGGTGCATGGTGATCAAATTGACGCCGAACGGCTTATCGGTGAGCCCGAAGGTGGCCGCGATCTCCTCGCGCAGGCCCGGGGGTTCAAGGGACCCGCAGGCGATCACGCCGAACCCGCCGCTGTTAGAGATTGCCGCGACCAGGTTGCGCTCCGAAACCCACGACATAGCGCCGCCAAGGATCGCATAGTCCGAGCCCAGAAATTCCCGCCCCCGGTGCCACAACGCGTCGAGCTGCGCCCGAGCGGTCGCGTGCTCCGAAGCCCCGTCCGCGTTATTCGACATCGAGACCGTAGGCAGTGTGAAGCGCGCGCAGCGCGAGTTCCGTGTATTCCTCGGCGACCAGGACGCTGATCTTGATGTCAGAGGTCGAAATGACCTGGATATTTATCCTCTTCTCCGCGAGCGCGCTGAACATCTGTTGCGCGACACCGGCATGCGACTGCATGCCGACCCCGATCACTGAAATCTTGACGACATTCGAATCCGACTCGATCGACTGAAAACCCAGACCTGCCTTGACCGTCTCCAGCACCGCAAGAGTGCGCTCAAGCTCGCCCTTGGGCACGGTGAAGGTGAGGTCGGTCGCGCCGCTTTCGCGCGAGACGTTCTGCACGATCATGTCGACGTTGACTTCGGCCTCGGCCAAGGGCCCGAACAGATGGGCCGCGACCCCGGGCCGGTCCGCTATGTTGGTCACGGTAATTTTAGCGTCGTCGCGGCTGTAGGCGATGCCGCTCACGGTTTCCTGTTCCACGATCTGATCCTCATCGACCACAAGGGTTCCGGGCCGGTCATTAAAGCTCGATAATACCTGAAGGGGCACGCCGTAAGACATGGCGATGCGAACCGACCGGGTCTGGAGCACCTTGGCTCCCTGGGCCGCGAGCTCGAGCATCTCCTCGTAGGTGATCTTATCAAGCTTACGGGCCTTCGCAACGATCCGGGGGTCGGCGGTGTAGACGCCATCGACATCGGTGTAAATATCACAGCGATCCGCATCAATAGCCGCAGCCACGGCGACCGCCGAGATGTCCGAGCCGCCGCGCCCAAGCGTCGTAATCCGCCCCTCCGGGCTGATGCCCTGGAAGCCGGCCATCACCGGGACTCCGCCGGCGGCCAGCTGAGCGTCGAGTTCGACGCGCTCGATGTCTTTGATCTGTGCGCAGCTGTGCGAATTATCGGTGCGGAGGGGCACCTGCCAACCAAGCCAGGAGCGTGCCGAAATTCCGATCTCCTGCAGCGCGAGAGCGGTCAGCGCGGCGCTTACCTGTTCGCCCGTCGAGGCCACCACGTCGTATTCGCGTGCGTCGGGCTGCGCGACCATCTCGCGCACCAGCCGGTCAAGCCGGTCGGTCTCGCCGGCCATGGCCGAGACCACCACGGCAACTTCGTTGCCGGCATCAACCTCTCGCTTAACCCGCTGGGCCACGTGGCGGATACGCTCTACGTCGGCAACGGACGTGCCGCCAAATTTCTGTACGATACGGGGCATGGTCGCTAATCCTGAGCGCCGGCCCTCTATTCGGTCGAACCCGGCGCTGCCGCGCTCGACCGACACCGGCGTCGGAAGGGGCACACTTGCGCCCTTAAAGGCGGCTATACATACTCGCTAACACCGCTCGAAACAAGCCCGCCCGAGGAGCCGCATGCCAATGGGCCTCGCCCAGGAAATCCCGCCGCCCAGCGCTCGTCGCGGTAGCGTCGACGATGCGGAAATCGATCGTTTTTCAGCCCTCGCCGAGAGCTGGTGGGACAGCGATGGCTCCATGCGTCCGCTCCACCGGCTTAATCCGGTCCGGCTCGGCATAATCCGGGATCACTTCGCGACCCAGGCGGGTTGTGATCCCCTGACCCCACGCCCGCTCGACGGCCTCCGGCTGCTCGACGTCGGATGCGGCGGCGGTTTGGTCTGCGAGCCGCTTTGCCGTCTGGGCGCCGAGGTCGTCGGGATCGACGCGGCCGAACCCGCCATCCAGGCCGCACGCCATCACGCCGAAGGTGCAGGGCTGGCGGTGGACTACCGGGAGGCCACCGCCGAAGCGTTGGCAGATGCCGGTGAGCAATTCGACGGTGTGCTCGCTCTCGAGATCGTCGAGCATGTCGCGGATCTTGATTTCTTTCTTTCGGCCTGTGCCAGGCTGATTCGACCGGGCGGAGGCTTCATCGGCGCCACGCTGAACCGAACACCCCAAGCCTACGCCTTCGCCATCGTGGGCGCAGAGTACGTCATGCGCTGGTTACCCAGAGGCACCCACGACTGGTCGAAATTCGTCCGTCCGTCGGAATTTGTCGACGCTCTGCGCCGCCACGGCGTTACGGCGGATGCGCTCAGCGGCGTACGCTATCGGCCGGTAGCCGGCGCTTGGTCGCTGTCCGAGGACCTGAGCGTCAACTACATGATTGCCGGCCATCGCAACGTTTAAACATCAACACGGGGCGAAAACGATTTCCCCTAATGCGTGTGCGGTAACACGCATTCACACGTTATGGTATTTTTGGCATAGTGATCGCGGACCCAATGTGGAAGGTCGCCCCATGGTCACTCTTGAAAATACTGCCGTACCCCACGTCCTCCTGGCGGAGAGGATCGAACTGCTGCGTTTCGGGGTCGCAAAAATTCTTCGCGGTCTGGGCTGCGCGGCCTGGGGCGCCGCGGGCGGCGACGAAGCGCTCGATCTCGCCCGAGTCATTCCCGGCGGCCTCGATCTCATGGTGCTCGATACGCGCCTGCCCGGAATGGGCGGTCTGAGCGTCGCCCACAGCTTGCGTTCGGGCTGGCCCCGGGCGGGCGCCACCCTGCTTGCGCACGCCAAAATCTCGCGGCGCCCAGCTGGCAACTCGGCCTTCCACTTCCCTGCGCCGTTCTGGAAACCCCTGTCTCGCCCGCCCTGTTGGCGTCCGTGGCACAACGGCTCATCGGAGCCGGACGAAGCTCACCGGCCAAAAATCGCCAAAGCCTCGCTGAACCGGTCCCGGCCCGCTACGAAACAGAGAAGAACGCGGCGGCACGGCGCCACTAGGGCCGATCAGGAATCTCGGGGCGGTAGCCAGGGCAGAAGGTCGAACTCGACGCCCTCGTCCTTTAATTCGCGGGCATCGTCCGGCGTAGCATCGCCGTAGATATTCCGCGTTTTTGCCTCGCCGTAATGAATTTTGCGGGCTTCTTCGGCGAATTTTCCGCCGACGTTATCGAAATTTTTCTCGATCACCTCGCGCGCCGCGCGCAGGGCCTTATAGACCTCCGCCGCCTCAGGCGAAGGCTTCGGGGCTGCCGTGACGGCGCTCGCGGGCGCATCGTCGTGCGGCGCGCCCTTAGAGTCACTTTTGCCTTTGCCCGAGGGTGCCAGGTTAGGCGCCATCAGCGCTTTTTCAACCGCCGTATCGCCACACACCGCGCACGCGACGTCGCCGCGCTTCGCCTGCTTTCTGAAGGCTGCGCTATCGGCAAACCACGCCTCAAAGACGTGGCCGCGGGAGCATTTGAGGTCAAACACGATCATTGCGCCACATCCTCGTTCGTCTCGATATCGTCGAGACCAGAACAAATTTCTGTTAAATACATGTCACCGTAGAGTTTATTGCGCAAGAACCCCGTAAACCCCTCATGCCCCGACCCGTCGATCCCCATTACAGCTTTACGGACGCATCCCGTTGGATCGCGCGCTTCGCCCCGCTCGTGCCCGAGGGGGGCCGGGTGCTCGACGTCGCCTGCGGCGCGGGCCGCCACAGCCGCCTATTTCTCGAGCGCGGCCACCCGGTCGTCGCACTCGATCGCGACATCTCGCGACTGGGTGAGCTGCGACACCACGACGCGATGTGCGCGATCGAAGCGGACCTCGAAAACGGCGAGCCGTGGCCGCTCGGCGACGAGCAATTCGCCGCCATCGTTGTAGCCAACTATCTATACCGGCCACTGTTTCCTGTTTTTCTCGATCGACTCGAACCGGGCGGCGTGCTGACTTACGAGACCTTTGCCATGGGCAACGAGCGCTTCGGCAAGCCCTCCAATCCCGCCTTCCTGCTCGATGACGGCGAACTCCTCGAAATCGTGCGAGACAAGCTCCATGTGATCGCCTACGAGGCGCTCGAGATCACCGAGCCGAAGCCCGCGCTCGTGCAACGCATCTGCGCCACTAACGATCGGACCTGATGAGGGGCGACGGCCTAGGTGGCGGATTCTTCGCCGGGCCGCTCGGGCATGGCGAAGGAGCGACCATGCTGCAGCGCGGGGATTTGAGCCCGCGCCTCTGTCACCCGCCGGGGATCGATCTCCGCCAAGACAATTCCTGCGCCCTCGCCTCCGTCGGCCAGAACTTCACCCCACGGATCGACGATCAGCGAATGTCCGTAGGTCCGCCGACCGCCGCCATGGTCGCCCCACATGCAGGGCGCGATGACATAGGAGCCGGTCTCGATCGCCCGGGCGCGTAGCAGCACGTGCCAATGCGCCTTACCCGTCTCGTGCATGAAGGCCGCAGGCACCGCGAGGTAGCTAGCGCCGCCCTGGGCCAACGCCCGGTAGAGCCGGGGAAACCGAAGGTCGTAGCAGATCGACAACCCGATCGGACCCCACGGGGTGTCGTAAACGCAGGCCCGGTTGCCTGCCTGGAAGCCCTCGGATTCGCGGAAGCTCTGCCCCGAAGGCAGATCGACGTCGAACATGTGGATCTTGTCGTAATACCCCGCAATCTCGCCCGCGGCATCGAGCAGGTAGGACCGGTTCGCGACCTTGCCTGCCTCGGCCTTGATTCCGATCGAGCCGGCCAGCAGCCAGGCACCGGTCTCGCGGGCCAACGCGCGGAACACCGCCAGCGCAGGGTGATCCTCGGGCGCGCGCGCGCCGGCGCGTATCTCTGATCCCCTGACGGTCATCAGGGCGACGTTTTCCGGCAGCGCAATCAGGTCCGCGCCCTGGGAACGGGCCTCGCGCACGAGGTCCCCCGCGACGGCGAGATTAGTTGGCATATCCAGGCCCGCGTTGACCTGGATACAGGCCACCTTGAACGTGCCGCTCACGGCACCGCCGCCAGCAGGTCATCGAGTTCGCCCGTCCGATCAAGCGCGGCCAGATCATCGCTGCCGCCGATATGAGCCCCGTTGATGAAAATTTGGGGCACCGTATGGCAGCCCCGGGAACGCTCCTCCATCTCGGTGCGGCGCTTGGGATGGAACCCGACGTCGATGGTTTTGGGCGCCGCGCCCTTGTACTTGAGAAGCCGTAGGGCGCGGGCGCAATAGGGGCAGAGCGGCGAGGAATACACCTCGACAAGCGCGGGAGATTGTTCAGCCATGGCCGTGCCGCCCTGTTGCTCGCTTAACGCTGCTCATCATGTAGCGTCCAACACCCGGCGCACAAGGGTCAACACGGAAGTATTAGTAGCCCCCGCCTTACGCAACGCACGCGCAGAGGCCGAGGCGGTCGCGCCGGTGGTCAGCACATCGTCGATCAGCAGCACACGCGCTCCCGCGACGCGCCCAGCGAGGCGCGGCCGGACCCGGAATGCACCGCGCACGTTCGCCATGCGCGCAGCGGCGTTGAGCCGGGTCTGATCCTTGGTTGAGCAAACCCGTTCGAGCAAGTCGGGCTGCACGACGATCCCGGTTTTCCGACCGATGAGCTGCGCGAGCAGAGCCGCCTGGTTGTAGCGCCGGGCCAGCAGTCGCCAGCGACGGAGCGGAACGGGAACCGCAAAATCGCATCCCGCGATCAGGTCGACGCCGGCGCGGGCCATCCAGCCGGCGAGCGCGGGAGCGGTATAGGTGCGGTCCGAGAGCTTGAAGCCCAGCACCAGATCGCGCCCCACCCATTCATAGCGCGCCGCTAGAATCTGGCGGCGCATCAAGGCAAACCCCGCACAGGACGACCTCGTCCTCATCGACCTCAAATGGTAGGCCGCAGCGACGGCAGAGCGGCGGCTCGATGAAGGCCGTGCGGCTCCAGCACTCGGCGCACAACGCGCCCGTCCGATCCACCGCCGCGCCGCAGGCTAGGCATTGCGTCGGCAGCAGCAAGTCGAGAATCATCCCAACGCTGCTTCGGGCCACCTTGCCAATCCGTTCGTGCGGTTCCGTGACCGAACCATAGAAGCGCCAGTCCCGGAACCCGTTAATCCGCCGCTCCCCTTGGCGGCACCAACATGGCCGCATCCCGTCTCGGCGGCGTAAGATGGGCGTGCCATGACCGAACCGATCGCCGTCTTCGACCGCCATGCCGTGCGCCGCCACCGCGACCGGGCCGCTCCCGGGTTGAGCGCGCACGACTTTCTATTCTGCGAGGTGGCCGAGCGCCTCACAGAGCGGCTCGGCGACGTCACCCGGCGTTTTCCGTTGGCGCTCGATCTCGGCTGTCACACGGGCGAATTGGGCCGGCGGCTCGCGGGCCGCGGCGGCATCGAGCGACTCGTCCAAGGCGACCTGTCGCCCGAGATGGCGGCACGGGCCGGTCCCCTGGCGCTTGCCGCCGACGAGGAAAGCCTGCCGTTTGCGGAAGGCAGCCTTGATCTCATCATGAGCAATCTCGCCCTGCACTGGGTCAATGATCTACCCGGAGCGTTGATTCAGATACGACGCGCGCTCAAACCCGACGGCTTGTTTCTTGCTGCCATGATCGGCGGCGCGAGCCTGGTCGAGCTGCGCGACTGCCTGCTCGCCGCCGAACTTGAACAGGAAGGTGGCGCGGGACCCCGCGTCTCGCCCTTCGCCGACGTGCCCGACGCGGGCGCCTTGCTGCAGCGCGCTGGTTTCGCCTTGCCTGTGGTCGACAGCGACCGGATCACCGTGACCTATCCCCATGCGCTGGCCCTCATGGCCGACCTGCGCGGCATGGGCGAAAGCAACGCGCTGACCGACCGGCGACGACGCTTTACCCGGCGCTCGACGCTCTACGCCGCGGCAAAGGCCTACGAGGAGCGCTTCGCCGACGCCGAGGGGCGTATTCGTGCCAGTTTCGAAATTCTCTACCTCACCGCCTGGGCCCCGCACGATTCCCAGCCCCGCCCGGCAACCCGCGGCAGCGGACGGGTCGACCTTGGCGCCGCCCTGAATGACGATCCCGGAAAGGGCCACCTCTAGCCTGGCTCTCCGTCGGGCCGCGGCCGGGTCCGGATCGGCCAGAGCATCAGCAAAACGAGCCCAAATCCAAGCACCCAACAAAGACCCGCAAGGGCCACGCTCACGTCGTAGAGCGACGGATCGATGAGCGGCACAACACCAGCCGTCCCAGACAGGCGAGTGGTACCAGAGCCCAGAGCCCGCTACGGCCACCCGCGGGGCGATGCGCTCGCGCCCGGTATGGCCGAGGCTGGCGCGGGTCATGAACCCCATGGTCATGCTACCGAATGCACCGATCACGATGACATAGGTTGCAAGCGACGCCGATATCATGTCGGCAATCCCCGACAGTCCGCGCAGCGCCAGGCCCGTGACAAACCAGAGATAGGCGAGGTGCAGCACCCACACAATGGGCTCGCCAAGGGTCAGATAGCCCCGCCAGTAAGCCAGACGCCAGAGATGCAGCCCCGCTCTGCCCCAAGCGCAACCACCCCGGCGATGGGTGTGCCGGGAGGGATCAAGTCGACCGCCACGAGCAATGTCAACGAACCGAGAGCAAAGCGGTCGAGACGCGGCGTGGGCAGAATTGGAGACCGTCGCCCCGCGGCCTCGAAGGCCGACGCGGTGAAGGATGGGATCACGCGGTCGCCGATCATCACAATAATAAGGGCGAGGGTGTCGATGCCGAGGTAGAGACCCCGCACCGCGCTTCCCTGAATCAATCCGAGCGCGTCGAGATGAAACAGGAGGTTGGCCCCCATCAAAAGACCAAGGAGCGGGATGAAAGCTAGATTACGCTTCTTCGCGGAGGCCAGCGCAGGGCCGAGAAACAGAACGAGCGCCGCAAGAATTCTCAGATCGACCAGGGCGACGAGCCAAGTCGGCAAAACCATCACAACCGCAACGCGATACGGCCCAACAACCAGATTCCGAACAGGACGGCAAGCGGGCGGCCGCGCACGGGCGGGCTGTCGGTCCAAGACGGCACGGCGGTCAGAAATAACCCGGCCAGGACAGCGACCGAAAAACCGATTAGCATTTCGTGAGCGCGCCAAACGAACCCCGGTACGGCCAGGTTGACATCGAGCCAGCCGAAATAAAACGTCAGCCAGAACAACGCGACGCAGGTGGTATAAATCGGCGCAGCGAGAAAGAACGGTCGAAATCCGCCGCCGAGCACTGCCGGGCCGCAATAGACCGCGCCGGTCGCCGCCGGGCCGGAAATCTCGCTGCTTATTATACGGTGTTCACCCTCTAATCCAGCTCACAAGAGCGGGCATCATAGCTCCCGCGGGCGCGCCGTCCAGATGGGATGGGATTAACGCAACGGGCGTGAGGGCCGGGTCACGATGAAGGTCGCGACCGCGCCCAGAACAGTCGCGATGACGACGGGCAAAATCCAGCCGCCGAGGACCACGAAGGCAACACTGAGCGAGATCGCCATCAGCCCGAGGGCCAGGCACTTAGCGCGCACAGGAATGACACGCTCGGCATGCCAGTCACGCAGCAGGGGGCCAAGCCGGGGATGGTTGTAGAGCCAGCTGTTGAACCGATGTGAACTGCGCGAAAACGCCCAGAGCGCGAGGAGCAAGAAAACCGTCGTCGGCAGGCCAGGAACGAAGATTCCGACGATCCCTACGCCGACATTTGCCCAGCCGAACACGATCAGCGCATAGCGCAACGGAACGGGCGCGAGGGTCGCCGCGTGAACAGTTGCCGATGCTGTGGTATCGCAGGTCATGCGCGAAGGATGCTCCATATCCACTTAACAATGTCATAGCACGAGGCGCGGTGCGCCCCACGAGTATACATAGGGAGCCGGGCGCGCGGAAAAAAAGCGCTTAGAGCAGGTCGCGCAATAGGGCAACCAACGGGGCATCGGCGGGCGGCATGGGATAATTTGACATTCGATTCGGTCTTACCCAGGCCAGCTTCTGGCCCTCGCGGGGCTCCGGACGACCCCGCCAGACCCGGCACACGAAGAGCGGCATTAGGAGATGGCCGTCGTCGTAGCCGTGAGAGGCAAAGGCGAACGGCGCAAGGCAGCTTTCCTCGGTCTCGATCCCCAACTCTTCTCTCAGCTCCCGGATCAACGCCGCCTCCGGCGTCTCGCCCGGCGCGATCTTGCCGCCGGGAAATTCCCACAGACCCGCGAGCGGCTTGCCCTCGGGCCGGCGTGCGAGCAGGACCCTGCCGTCGGCATCGACCAGGGCGACCGCCGAGACCAGCAGCAGCGCCGTCTCGGAGCCCTCAGCTGCGGTAGTCGGCATTGATCTCGATGTAGCCGTGGGTCAAATCGCAGGTCCAGACCGTTGCCCGGCCCCGGCCGATTCCGACATCGACGGCGATGTCGATTTCCCGGCCTTTCATGTGCTCTGCCGCCTCGGCTTCGACGTAATCGGGCGCCACCTGGCCATCGACGGCGACCGGGTTCCCGCCGATCGCAATGGCGAGCCGATCGCGCGACGCCCGCTCGCCCGCCTTGCCGACGGCCATCACGATCCGCCCCCAGTTGGGGTCTTCTCCGGAGATCGCCGTTTTGACGAGAGGCGAGTTTCCGATTGCCAGGCCGATCCGTCGCGCCGCCTGCTCCGAGGCCGCGCCGCTTACCGTGATGGTCACGAACTTCTGCGCCCCCTCGCCGTCGCGCACGACCTGCTGGGCGAGATCGATCATCAGAGCATCGAGTGCGGCGCGAAACTCGCGCAGCTGCGGATCGCCGGCCCGTTCGATCCGGGCATGACGGCGCGCCTTACCGGTGGCGAACAGCACGCAGCTGTCGCTGGTCGAGGTATCGCTATCGACCGTGATCGAGTTGAACGAGCGCCGTGCTGCGCGCCGCAGAAGCGAGGCCAGAACCGGTGCCGGCAGCCGCGCGTCGGTAAACAGGAAAGCCAGCATGGTGGCCATGTCGGGTGCGATCATGCCCGAACCCTTGGCGATCCCGGCCAGCTTCACCGGCACGCCATCGATCGTCGCCTCGCGCGTCGCGCCCTTGGGAAAGGTATCCGTGGTCATGATCGCCTTGGCTGCCGAATTCCAAGCGCCCGGCGCAAGGCCGGCGTGCAACTTGTCGAGTGCCCTGCGGATACGCTCGTCGGGCAGCGCTTCACCGATCACCCCGGTCGACGCGACTATCACCTCGCCGACACGGCAGCGGGCGCGCCGTGCCACCGCCGTCGCGGTCCGCTCGACCGCGTCGAGCCCGGCCTGGCCAGTGAACGCGTTAGCGTTGCCCGAATTTACGATCAGCGCGCGGGCACTCCCCCCACGCACGGCGCACCGGCACCAGGCGACCGGCGCCGACGCCGTCAGTGAGCGGGTAAACACGCCCGCCACTTGGGTGCCCCGGGCAAATTCCGCAAGCATAACGTCGGTGCGGCCCTTGTAGCGCACGCCGGCACGCGTCGTTGCCACCCGCACGCCGGCAATGGCAGGCAAAACGGGGAACCGGCTGGGCGCGAGTGGTGAGTGTTTCGTCATGCCGCTATGTCTAAACGAAACTCGCCGTCGGGTACAGAAGACCGGATCCACGCGGGCGTGCGTTGACAGCGCCTGCCCCATTGCTTATCTGTCCCTGAGGCCCTATGACGTGGGCCGAAGACGTAATCGGGCGCCGCCTACAGCGCCGCGGCGCGATCAAAACTCGAGGTTTTCATGCTAGGCAGCTTGACGCGCCGAGTATTCGGTTCGTCCACCGATCGAGTGTTCAAGACCTACGGTAAGCAGGTCGACGCGATCAATGCGCTCGAGCCGGAGGTGTCCGCATTGTCGGACGAGGCACTGCGCGCGCGCAGCGCCGAATTTCGCATTCGCGCGGCGGGTGGCGAATCCCTCGACAAGCTGCTCCCGGAGGCCTACGCGAGCGTGCGCGAAGCTGCTGGGCGCACCCTCGGCCAGCGCCATTTCGACGTCCAGCTGATCGGCGGCATCG
>Ga0302135_10000255_pt1 | contig 32572 bp, 28 predicted proteins | sample CBN3_surface_MG_FD_203119 | JGI IMG/M metagenome (GOLD analysis project Ga0302135, IMG submission 203119) | Marine microbial communities from Western Arctic Ocean, Canada - CBN3_32.1 | ecosystem: Environmental > Aquatic > Marine > Oceanic | place: Canada: Western Arctic Ocean | collected...
CTTTCCGGCAACGTTGGGTTCATAGGGGCAGGAGCACTGGCGACGACGCTGGCCCGCGGCATACAACACGCTGGTTATCGCGTGACTACCGTGGCAAGTAGAACAGTATCTTCCGCCGAACGCATGGCGAAGGGTCTTGATGGCTGCGAAGCGGTACAAACACCCCAGGACGTTGCTGGCCACTGCGATGTCGTGTTTCTCACGGTTCCTGACAGCGCGATTCAAGCGGTAGCAAACGCAACGCGATGGCGTTCTGACCAGGTGGTAGTTCACTGTTCAGGGGCAACATCGCTTTCAACGCTGGACTCCGCGAAGGGTGTTGGCGCGCTCATCGGAGCATTCCATCCGCTCCAGACCTTTGGCGGCCCAGCCTTTAGTCCCCAGGGCTTCAGTCCCCCTAACGGCAGCCAAGACGTATTGCGTGACATCGCCTACGCAGTAGAAGCTGAGACTCCGCTTCGTGAAGGTCTTGAGTCGCTGGCAAACGACCTGGGCGGGTGGCCCATAGCCCTGGCGGCTGAGGACAGAGTTCTGTACCACGCCAGCGCCATTGCTGCCTGCGGGTTGCTGGCCACGTTGGTGAAGCTATTAGCGGATTTGTGGTCGGATTTCAGCCAAAGCAGCGACCAGGGTCTTCGAGCGTTGTTGCCGTTGGTGCGCGGCACCTTGGACGGCATAGAGCGTCGCGGGTTTCCTGATGCGTTGACGGGTCCGGCGGTTCGCGGCGATGTAGGAACAGTAGCATCGCACATCGAGGCATTAGCAATGCGGGCTCCAGGGTTTCAGTCAATCTACGGCCATCTTTCGCTGGCCTCGCTACCCATCGCTCAAGCCAAGGGCGGGCTCGGCGCAACTGAAGAAGAACTACGTGAATTACTGGTAAGTTCACTACAACACACAGGTACGGACAAATAGGGGGAGAGCCATGAGAGTAACAACTCGGGACGTTCAGGAGTTCAAGAAGAAGGGTCAGAAATTCGCTGTCTTGACCGCGTACGACTACCCAACAGCCAAGTTGGCGGAAGAGGCCGGCATACCGGTCATCCTGGTTGGTGACAGCCTTGGTCAGGTGGTGTTGGGCTACGATTCCACGGTGCAAGTGACCATGGAAGATATGCTACACCACACCAAAGCCGTAGTCCGTGGCACCAAGCGGGCCATGGTTATCGGCGATATGCCGTTCCTCTCCTACAACCTTGACGATGCTCAGGCTCTACGCAACGCTGGCCGGTTCCTCCAAGAGGCGGGAGCGCAAGCGGTGAAGCTGGAGGGCGGCGTTCACGTTGCCAATACCGTGAAGCGCATTACGGAGGCTGGCATTCCCGTCATGGGCCACATCGGCCTGACGCCACAATCCGTGCACCAGCTTGGCGGATACCGCGTGCAGGGTAAGACATCAGCAGAGGCCCATGAGTTGGTGGAGGATGCCCTGACCCTAGAAGCTGCTGGAGCCTTTGGCGTTGTGTTGGAGCTGATTCCTGCCAGCGTGGCCGCTACCATCAGTCAACGACTCACCATACCGACCATCGGCATTGGCGCCGGGGTTGGCTGCGATGCCCAGGTGCAGGTGGTTAACGATATGCTGGGGCTGACCACCGACTTTGCTCCCAAGCACGCGAAACGCTACGCCACCCTGGGCGATGCGATGCGAGAGGCCATTGCTGCCTACGCCGCTGAGGTGCAAGCGGGGGCGTTCCCCACTGACAAAGAGAGCTTCTTCACGGAAGACTCAATCCTGAAGGACATCCCGCAGGCATAATCGATGGAAGTTTGCGCCACTATCGCCGATGTCCGAAAGGCCCTTCAGGGTGTACAGCACCCCGTGGGGGCCATCCTTACTATGGGCGCACTGCATGAAGGCCACCTGGCCCTGGTTCGCCAGGCACGTCAGGAATGCGAGACCGTGACCGCAAGCATCTACGTGAACCCCACGCAGTTCGGCGACCAGACAGACCTGGCAGCCTACCCCCGTGGCATTCAAGAAGACCTGCGCGTGCTCCGGGAAGAGGGCGTGGATGTGGCCTTTGTCCCCACTGACACAGAGATGTATCCGCAGGGTTTCGATACGTGGGTGGAGCCGGGGAAGGTTGCAGAGCCGCTAGAGGGAGCATACCGTCCGGAACATTTCAGAGGCGTCTGCACCGTTGTCCTCAAGTTGTTCAATGCCCTCAGTCCAGACAAAAGCTACTTCGGTCAGAAGGATGCCCAACAGATCATGGTGATACGTCGCATGGTTGCAGACCTTGCCCTGGGCGTGGAGATCATTGCCGTCCCAACCGTGCGGGAGCGGGACGGGCTGGCTCTTTCCAGTCGTAATGCCAAGCTCTCATACGTGGAGCGTCAGGCGGCTCCGGTGCTCTATCGCGCTCTCCAACTAGCCCAGGAGCTTGCCCTACGTGGTCAGCGGAATGCCGACACTGTCCGAGAGGCGATGCGGGATTGTATTAATGCCGAGGCTCTGGCGAGTATCGACTACGTGAGTCTGGCAGATACGAAGTCGCTGGAGGAGCTTGCCATCGTTGACCGGCCTACCCTGGTATCGCTGGCTGTCCGCATCGGCGAGACGCGGCTCATCGATAACGTGCTGATGGGCTAACAAAAAGGGTTCAGGTTAGGCTTCTGCCTCAGGTGATTCTGGCGAAACCTCTGCAGCTTCTCTTTCAGCAGCCCTGGCCTTTCGGCGGAAGTAAAAAATCACGGGCGAAAGAATCGGCACGCCAACCCTGTACTTGCCTATGGCCTGAAAGTAGAGCCACTGCACCAGCCCGCTAAAGCCACCCTTCTTGGAATGCACAGTGATTGTCCACTTAGTGCCACCCTTCACCACCACAAAGGTGTCCTCACGATCGGCGGAAGAGGAATCAACGACCATGAGTCGTTGATATGGGTAGTCAAAGGTGGAGCGCCAAATGACCTCGGCATCTCCATCAGCCACCCGTGTGACGATTCCCTCGTCGCCCTCCTGCTCAATCTTTCCGTATTTCTGAGAAAAGAGCTCACGGTCAAGGGGCCCGTCAGGCCCCACACCAGTGACGTACTCGTAGACCTCTTCTATGGAGGCAGGGACATTGTTGCCGAATTGGAGTTTCATGACAATGATTCGCTGCTAGGACTTCGGCGTACGGGCTTTTACGCCAGCTAGCGCTTCCAGCCCCTTGATGTAGGCCTGAGTGCCCTCGCCACTGTGGCCCTGACCCTCAACCGCACGGTAGAGGTTATGGACGATAGGCGTGGTGAACATTGGCAGGTTCATCTCCTTGGCGGATTCCATAACCAGCCTCAGGTCCTTCTGTTGGAGCTTCACCATGAACCCCGGCGCAAAATCGTCATTCAACAACTTGGCTCCCAGGTTCTCTAACTGCCAAGAGGCGGCAGCCCCGCCAGAGACGGCTTTGAACGCCGCTTCCAAATCAACCCCGGCCGCTGCGCCAAAGAGCAGTCCTTCCGATACAGCCGCCATAGTTCCGGCAACAATGACCTGGTTCACCAGCTTGGTCACCTGGCCCATGCCCGGCCCGCCACAATAGGTGATGCGTTGCCCCATAGCCTCAAACAGCGGAGTGACGCGCTCAAAAGCGTCTGTGGGGCCACCCACCATGATGGACAATGCAGCGTTCTGCGCACCCAGCACTCCACCGCTCACCGGGGCATCCAGCATCTGGACACCATGCGCATTTAACTCCACGCCAATCTCACGAGTGACCTCCGGGGAGATGGTGCTCATGTCTATCAGCACGATCCCGCTGCTCATCCCATGCACCACGCCGCCTTCACCCAAAACCACGGCCTGCACGTCAGGGGAGTCCGTAACCATAGTGATGACAACATCAGCGCCCGTAGCTGCGTCCTGGGGCGAGCTAGCCGCCTCTCCCCCGTCTGCTACAAAGGCGTCCACCTTAGACTTGGTTCGGTTCCAGGCCTTGACGGTATGCCCGGCCTTCAACAGGTTTCGGCTCATGGGAGCCCCCATCAGACCCAGCCCAACAAATCCAACCTTCATGTTCTTTATCCTTTTTAACCCTATTTCTACTCACACCTGACAAGCTAGCATCCGTAACAGTCACGAATATTGGTACAGGCTAGCCCTGTCACGCTCCGGCCTTCTCACGCTCACGGCAGCTCTCCAAGTAGTGCTTGGCACCTTCAACCAGGAAATTTGCTGACCCCGTAGCGAGGTACTGGTAGCCGACGTTGCGCCAGTGCTCATAAGCATCAGCGTCGCGGGCGATGGTGCCAGCCCACTTACCAGCAGCGACGGCTGCCTTGCCCACATGTTCAATAGCCTCCATGACCTCCGGGTGCGTGGATTGGGCAGGGTATCCCATGGAAGTGGAAAGGTCCGTTGGGCCGACAAAGATGAGATCAACTCCATCTACGGCCAGAATCTCGGTGGCGTTCTCCACAGCCTTCACGGTCTCAATTTGAACGCAGAGGATTAGCTCCTCATTGGCTTTCCTGGTGTAATCGCCCAAGGGTATGGCTATGCCGTATCCGGAGGCACGAACGCCAGCCAACCCACGCTTGCCCACGGGGGGATACCGGACGGCGTTTACCACTGCCCTTGCCTCAGCAGCAGTGTCCACCTGGGGAATCTGTGCACCCATTACGCCTGTGTCCAGGTGTCGTAGGATGTTCTGGGGGAGGTTCAGCGCAATCCGCATCATGGAAGAAATCCCTACAGCTTCGGCAGCACGAACCTGGTGCTCACAGGATTCCAGGTCTGACACGCCGTGCTCAGCGTCAATGATGACGAAGTCCATCCCCAAGAAACCAAGAATCTCCACAGCATCTGCTGAAGGCAAAGAGTTGAATGCGCCAAGCACGCCCTCGCCCTTGCGTAGTTTTGCCTTAAGCGTGTTTGTTCCAATCATTCATGTCCTCCATGTGTTAATTAACGTGGTTTGGCTCCGGACCGCGCGCATAGAAATACCTCATGGCAACGGGTCGCGATAACTGTACTTGAGGAGTGATGCGAGGTGCAACCAGGGTGCCACGTGACCTGACGGTGAAGATGTGTCATACCTTCAACAGCGTTGGGTTCTTCGGGGAACCTGTCCTGAGCGATACCGAAGGGCACAGAATAACATCACGGTATCGGACTCAAGATGAAGGGAAACCTCCCTAGGGTAGCCGCAGGCATGTAGGCCCAGGACGATGTCCTGGCTAAGCCCTGTCTATCTTCTCCCGGAGGGCGACAAGGTCACGTTGAAGGGTAGTGTCGTTTTCCACCAGACCTGCCATCTTGCTGCACGCCTGAAAGACCGTGCTATGGTCACGACCCCCAAAAGACCTGCCAATCTCAACCAGGGAGAGGCCCATGTCCTCTCGCATCAAATACATGGCTGTGTGCCTGGCACGGGCAATGGAGCGCTCTCGATTGGGCCCCTTCATCGCAGCTGGGGTGGTTCGATAGTAGCTGGCCACGCTTTCCAGCACGGACTCCGTAGTTCTGGGAGCAGCCTCAAGAGCACCCTGCAATCCGCCCAGAGCCTGTTCGCCCAACGCCATGGTGACAGGCTTTCCCGTCAAGTCAGCGTACGCAGCAACACGATTGAGCTGGCCTTCCAACTCTCGTATGCTCCGGCAGTTCCGCTGTCCCAGGAATTCCAACACGTCCAGAGGGACGCTTGTATCAAGGGCATCAGCCTTTGCGCGCAAAATAGCCAATCGCGTTTCCAAGTCTGGCGGCTGGATGTCCGCAATCAGCCCCCACTCAAAGCGGGAGCGCAGTCGATCGTTTAACGGGTGTAGCGCCGATGGTGACCTATCGCTGGCGATGACCACCTGCCGACCCGAGTGATGTAATTCATTGAAGATGTGGAACAGCCCCTCTTGTGTCTGCTCCTTGCCGCTCAAGAACTGAATATCGTCCATCAGGAGGACATCCGGGCTGCGGTATTTCTCCCGAAACTCGGACGCACGACCCTCGCGAATGGAACGGACGAACTCCGTGATGAACTGGTCGCTGCTGACATATAGGGCGGTCAGTCCACGCTCGCGGATGCGATGCCCTATGGCATGCAGCAAATGGGTCTTGCCCAGCCCTGAAGGCGAGTAGAGGAAGACAGGGTTGTACTTTTGCCCTGGACGCTCCGCCGCCGCTGTGGCTGCTGCCATCGCAAGCTCGTTGGAACAGCCCACAGTGAACTGACTAAACACGTAGCGTGGATCCAATGGTAGCGCCGGGGTCTCGCCAGCAAAGCGATGACGCGTAGGAGTCTCCACATTGGAGGTTTGCACTTGAGGCTGCGCCTGCTCATCGGCTATCTCGGTGGCCGTTACCACGCTAGAGCTTTGGGAGACCTGGAAACGCACGTCCAGCGGGGAATGGGCAACTCGCTCAACTGCGGTCTGAACAACGCTGCGAAGTCGCTTCTCAAGGTACTCAGCGGCAAAAGAGCTGTTGGCGCCAATCACCAAGCAGTCATCTTCCAGCGAAACACCAACCGTGTTCAGCAAGAACGTATCATAGCTGGGTCTGGCAACTTGGACCTGGAGGTCGCCCAGGGCTGCTTCCCAGAGTTGTCGAGGTTGTAGGTCACTCAAAAGAAATCGCCCTCCCGGTGGTGTTGGTGTTAAGCTCTGGTCATCCCAACCATTCGCCACAAATGGGAGGGGCTCCAGGGGCCAAGAAAAAAGGTATCAGGGGCTGGAATATGGCGCAAGAGAAATATTCGCTGATATTCCTCAATTTAGCTCAATTTTGAGTGTTCTACTCATAGTAGTGAGAGTGTTCTAATCTCGTTTAAAACATTTTATCTTTTATAATTACAACGATTTTCCAAATACGAATAAGCATATATCATGATTAATGTGAGCATATTTGAATCTATGAGACATTTTAATAGACATATTCCCGGATATGTGACCTCTAGCGGGAATTGGCTCTCCAAACATGCCGATACACCCCTGTTTAGCCCACCGTTATGGGCTGGAAATATTTTTCTATGGATGGTGCCATGCGCATTATTTTCTTAGGCACCCCGGAGTACTCCGTGACGGTTTTGTCAACCCTTTTTGACGCCGGTCATGAACTCCTAGCGGTGGTCACTCGCCCCGATAAACCGGCAGGTAGAGGCCGCAGCGTGGAGTCGCCACCAACGGCAATTTGGGCGCGTGAACACGGCGTTCCGGTGCTGCAACCAACGTCGCTCCGCCCGCCAGAGGTAGCAGCAGAGTTCGCGGCGTTGAAGCCTGACGTGATGGTTGTAGCATCGTACGGGCGCATCCTCCCCCCTGAGATCCTGGCAGTACCGCTCAAAGAATGCCTTAACATCCACCCATCGTTGCTCCCCAAGTACCGGGGGTCGTCCCCCGTGGCGGAGGCACTCCTGCAAGGCGATACCGTGACAGGCGTGAGCATCATGTTGTTGGATGAGGGCATGGACACGGGACCGATAGTGGCTCAAGAAGAGTATCCCGTGATGGTCGACGATACATCGGAGTCGCTGACGGTACGGATGTTTGAGCGAGGCGCAGGGTTGTTGGCTCGCACGCTCCCCGCGTGGGCTAACAATGAGGTAGAAGCTGTCCCTCAGGACGAAAGCAGGGCAACGTACAGTCGACGCCTGGAGAAATCAGACGGAGCGCTGGATTTTGCCCTTCCAGCAAAGCAACTGAGCGACCAAGTCCGGGCGCTCCACCCCTGGCCTGGAGCCTACTGCCAGTGGAAGGGTCAGACTCTCAAGGTTCTACGCGCCCTCCCGCTGACTACCGATGCGGCCGACCCCGATGCTCTGACGGGTGCAGCGCCAGGGAAAGTGATTGCGTTAAAGCCAGGTGAAGCAACATCGCTGGGTATCTTCACGGGCGATGGGCTGCTGGGGGTGGTGGAGTTGCAACTTGCAGGACGCAAAGCCAGCGATGGCGATTCGTTCCTCAGGGGCCGCGCAGACTTCCTTGGGGCGCAACTGCCAAGTTAATCAGGAGCTTACAACAGTCGCTTCTGTGTTCCCGTGGCCTCTAATTCCAGCAATGCACTCTTGCGGTGCAAGCCCCCGCCGTAACCCACTAGCTTCCCGCTAGAACCTATGACCCGGTGGCACGGCACGATGATGGAGACGGGGTTGCTCCCGTTGGCGTGGCCTACCGCTCGGCTGGCGGTTGGTTTGCCAAGGGCCGCTGCAACTTCTCCGTACGACCACGTTTCACCGTAGGCGATGGCCGTTAGCTGGTGCCACACTCGCCGCTGAAAGTCCGTCCCTCGCATGTCCAGCGGCACATCAAAGTCCTTGAGTTTCCCGGCAAAGTAGGCATCCAGTTGTCGGGCCGTGGCTTGGTTGTGCACCCCACCATCTTCAAACGCTCCGCTCTCTTGCACCCAACGTCCAAGGTCAGGGAAGCTTTGCTCCTCCGGCTTCACGCACATCAACCCCTGCTCTGAACTCACCAGGATGTACGTTCCCAACGGGCTCTCGTATCGCAATTTGTAGAGGGTTTCACTCTTGGCTTTGGATAGCACTGTCGTCAACGTGACCTCCTATTTACCCTGCAGAATTCGCTCCAGCTTGTGGCCATTATAACCACAAGACCGTCTAGGCTACAGATGCTGAAGCGTCAATTTCCAGGGAATCCTGATTCAGCCAAATTCATTAAAGATGTGGCCCGGAAACCCTGCGCATATAGGGGTGGTTTGGGGTAGAATGCAGGGGTAATTTGGAAGGCGCCTGTGTAGCCGCGCGGAACGTAGAAGGAGACTGCATATGGATATCACAAAGCTTGCTAATACAGCAAAGGCCTTGGTAACGCCCGGAAAGGGCATCCTTGCCGCGGATGAGAGTTCCGGCACCATCAAACGTCGGTTTGATTCCATCAACACGGAGAGCACAGACGACAAACGCCGCGATTACCGCGAAATGCTCTTCCGCACCGATGGAGTGGATGCCTACATCAGCGGCGTAATCCTGTACGACGAAACAATTCGACAGAACGCCGCGGACGGCACCCCTATGGTGCAGGTGCTTGCTGACCGCGGCATCATCCCCGGCATCAAAGTGGATAAGGGCACGCAGCCCCTGGCTGGCTCACCTAATGAGCTGGTCACAGAGGGTCTGGACGGCCTAGCCCCTCGACTTGAGGAGTATGCATCCCTTCGCGCGGGTTTTGCCAAGTGGAGAGCACTCTTCAACATTGGTGAGAGCATCCCTTCCGCATACTGCATCGAAGTGAACGCCCACGCCCTGGCACGGTATGCAGCTCTCTGCCAGCAGGCAGGGCTGGTGCCTATCGTGGAGCCTGAGGTGTTCATGGAAGGCGAGCATTCCATCGAGACCTGTTACGCAGCCACCAAAGCGGTTTTGTTGGAGACCTTTGCCCAGCTTCAACGGCAGGGTGTTGCCCTTGAGGGGATGCTGCTGAAGCCCAACATGATTGTCTCCGCTTCCTCCGCTTCCAACCGAGCCAGCGCCGAGACGGTAGCTGCAATGACGGTAGACTGCTTCAAACGAACCATCCCCGCAGCAATGCCGGGCATTGTGTTCCTCTCTGGCGGACAGAGCGACGACGAAGCGACAGCCAACCTGAACGCGATCAACGTTGAAGCAGCCAGGGTCGGCGCACCGTGGACGATCAGCTACTCCTTCGGTCGAGGCCTCCAGGCCGCTCCGCTGAAGGCATGGCAGGGCAAGGTAGAGAACGTCCCGGCAGCCCAGGCAGCCTTCCGCCATCGAGCCACCCTGACCAGCGCAGCGCAGCAGGGCAAGTACTCACCAGACATGGAGAAGTAAGCCGCAGCTGTGTAGTCCCCAGGATTCACCCTGGAACCACAAGCCTGATGGTTATATGAAATAGAAAGAGGGCCGCTTAACGCGGCCCTCTTTCTATTTCTATTTCATATTTAAACCCTGGTTAGCCTTGGAAGCGGATTTTGTCCAGTCGAGCGAAGTTATGGCTGGAGTCTATCCAACGGACAGTCCCGCTGCGAGAACGCATCACCAACGACTGAGTCTCAGCACCGCCATCCACATATTTTACGCCCTTGAGGAAGTCACCAGAGCTAGCGCCGGTAGCGGAGAAGAAGACATCGTCTCCCCCCACCAGATCAAACGTGTCATAGGCCTTATCCAAGTCAACACCATCCGCAAGGGCCTGCTGGCGTTCAGCATCGTCACGTGGCCACGCTTTGCACAGGATAGACCCGCCGATGCATCGAATAGCCGCCGCCGTCAGAACAGCCTCAGGGGAGCCGCCAATGCCAAAGAGCATATCCACGCCGGAGCCTGGGAGCGCCGCCTGAATCCCACCCACGATGTCGCCATCAGAGATGAGTTTGATACGTGCGCCCGCCGCCCTGATGTCCTCCATGATCTCCTTGTGCCGAGGGCGATCCAGCACCACCACCGTCAGGTCGCTCACCTTCTTGCCCTTGGCCTTGGCCACGTTAGTGAGGTTCTGGGAGACACTCACGTTGATATCAATGGCGTCCACGGCATCAGGGCCAACCGCAATCTTGTTCATGTAGAAGACGTTGCCGGGAACGTTCATAGTGCCTCGGGCCGAGAGCGCGACCACTGCGACAGCACCCGGAAGCCCCTTGGACAGCAGCGTTGTGCCGTCTATGGGGTCTACAGCGATGTCCACCTCAGGCGGCTCACCGTTGCCAATGCGCTCTCCGTTGAAGAGCATCGGTGCTTCATCCTTCTCACCCTCGCCAATGACCACAATGCCGTCCATAGACACAAAGCCCAAGCTGTACCGCATGGCATCTACAGCGGCTTGGTCCACCAGCTCCTTATCGCCCATGCCCATGTACCGCACAGCCGAAAGGGCCGCAGCCTCTGTGACCCTAACAAGCTCCATTGCAAGGTTCCGCTCTATGGGTTGACGCGCACGTTCATTCGCCATGACACACCTCCGGCAGTTTTGGGCAGGCGGATTATATCACCACAAGGCTGAGCCTTGACCCTAGTTCCCTGCGGGTTCCGATAGATTTCGCTAAACCTTCGATAAACTCAGGACGAACTGCCCGGATCAACCCGCTGGAACCGCTTCTGAATTACCCCCAGCAGAACTAAGAAACCCTAATCGCTCGTGGGCTCGTCATTGTTTCGGGCATGCTGCTGAAGCTCATACAACTTGTTCAGTGCTTCCAGCGGCGTCATGTCCGTGATGTCCAGCTTGTTCAATTCCTCTATCAACGCTGAATCAGCAGCGGGCCAAAGCGGAAGTTGCGGCACGTCTGTAGCTTGAGACGCCTCCAGCTTTCTGCCAGGTTCAGCGTTGGCTTCCAGGTCTTCCAGCAACTCCCATGCACGTTTGACCACGGGTGGAGGTAGGCCGGCCAGCCTCCCCACGTGCACGCCATAACTCTTGTCGGCGCCGCCAGGAACAATGCGATGCAGGAAGGTCACACTCCCGCCCTCTTCAACCACCGATACGTTGAAGTTGACGACGTTCGGCAGATAATCCGCCAGGGCAGTCAGTTCATGGTAGTGGGTAGCGAACAGAGTCTTGCACCCAAGTCGCGGGTGGCTATGAAGGTACTCCGCCACTGCTCTGGCGATGGCCAGGCCATCGTACGTGCTGGTGCCTCGACCAATCTCGTCCAGAATCACCAACGATTTCGTCGTAGCGTGATGCAAGATTGCTGCGGTCTCCACCATCTCAACCATGAAAGTGGACTGGCCCGTAGCCAGGTCGTCCTGCAACCCGACGCGCGTGAAAATACGATCAACCATCCCCAATCGAGCTGAGTCTGCGGGGACAAAACTGCCGACTTGTGCCATTAGCGTAATAAGGGCCACCTGCCGGATGTAGGTGGATTTCCCCGCCATGTTTGGCCCGGTCAGCATCATCAACGATGCACCATCACCGCCCAGCGAAATATCGTTGGGTACAAAGGTGCCGGAGGGAATAACGCGCTCCACCACAGGGTGTCGCCCGCCATGAACCTCCATCGCGCCGTCATCGGTCAGGGTAGGCCGCACGTAGCCGTGTCGCGATGCCACATTCGCCAAGCTACAAAAGAAATCCACCTGCGCAAGAGCAGCAGCCGTTCCCAGGATGCGCCCCGCCTCGTCACCAACCTGCCTGCAAACCTGTCGGGAGAGCGCGCTTTCCAGTTCTATCAACCGCTCATCGGCGTTGAGAATTAGCGCCTCATACTCCTTCAACTCCGGGGTGATGAACCGCTCCGCGTTGACCAACGTCTGCCTGCGGATGTACTCCTCTGGGACCTTGGCGAGGTGGGCGTTGGACACCTCTAAGAAGTAGCCGAATACTTTGTTGTAGCCCACCTTCAAGGTGCTGATTCCACACCGTTCTCGCTCCTGACGTTCAAGGCCTGCGACGTACTCTTTAGCGTCACGTGACGCCACACGCAAGCTATCCAACTCCGTTGAGAACCCTGGCCGTATGACTCCCGATTGACTCCCTACTGTGTCAGCTTCATCGGCTATGGACTGAGCAATCATTGTCACAACATCATCGCAAGGGTAAAGAATGTCACAAATCCAGTTTGTCACATCGCCCCCGGCAGATAGGAGACGCCTCAGTTCTGGAACCGCCTCAAGGCTGTGTCTCAATGCCACCAACTCACGAGGTAACGCAACGCCGGAGTGGACGCGGTTCACCAGCCGTTCAAGATCGCTGATGCTCCCAAGAAGCTTGGACACATCCTCCCGCCTGATGATGCTGGAATGGAACCAATCCACCACATCGAGTCGACGCTCCAACTCCGCCCTATCAAGCAACGGTTGACCCAGCCAGCGACGCAGCAGCCTGCCACCCATGGGCGTACGAGTCTGGTCAAGGATGTCCAACAATGCCGTGCCGCCGCCGAACCGTCCGGCATGGAAGAGTTCCAGGTTCCGACGGGTCTGGGGGTCCAGGGTCATGTACCGCTCAGGTGCATAGGTATGAAGTGACGTCAATTGAGCTATCGCGCCCCGCTGCGTGTCTTGCAGGTAGGCCATTAAGCCCCCTGCAGCCTGGCTGGCTAGGGGAAGCTCCTCACAGCCAAAGGCCTCCAGCGAGCTCACATGGAAATGCTCCAGCAGGGTGCGCCTAGAAGCGTCCTTGCTGAACATCGCAGGCGCACAAGACGTCACGGATGACCCGTTAGCGCCTCCCCTGTTATCTCTCATTGCACCAAGGATGCTATCAATGTCCAAGCCTTGGGGCGATAGTATCTCCGCTGGCGTAAGACGCTCCAACTCCAGGGCAAGGTTCAATAGTGGGAGCTGGGTTGTGGCAAACTCCGCGGTAGTGATATCGGCGTAGGCCAGGCCAGCCTCATCACCCTTGACCACCACGGCAGCCAGGTAGTTGTTGGCCTTCTCATTCAGCAGTGATGGCTCAACCACCGTCCCTGGCGTCACAACCCGCACCACTGCTCGGTCCACCAGCCCTGGGCCTGGAGTAGGTTCACTAACCTGCTCACAGATGGCCACTTTATAGCCACGGCGAATCAGCCTCGCCAAGTACGATTCAAGGGCATGAGCAGGAACACCAGCCATCGGCACACGCCCCGCCTTCCCCATGACACGACCTGTCAGGACAATCTCCAGTACCTCCGCCGCCGTGCGTGCGTCATCATCGAAGGTCTCGTAGAAATCCCCGAGGCGGAACATCACAATGGCATCAGGGTTCTGCGCCTTGATATCCAGGTACTGGCGACGCAACGGTGAAAGCTCCTCAGCACCGTTACTGGCATCGCTGGAACCTTGGTCGCCGTTGGAGTTTTTTAGGGCTGGCTTAGTCGCCTTTGGCACAGGGTCACCTTACGCTATATTTAACTAGGCTGGGGTGCGGGGACATGATAACGCGGGGGTTGGAAAGTAGCCACGGGGTTGGGCCGGTAAATCCACGAATTTCTCTCACGATGCAGGTATGGGGGGCCAAAGCGAGGTAAAGATGAAAGGGCGGATGGTTCGACTCCTAGTTACCCCTCATCACCCTGCTTCAGCTTCTCCAGGTACGCTTTGTCCTTTGCCGTGAGGTCTGCACTCTCAAGCAAGTCAGATCGACGCTCATAGGTGCGCCGCAAGGACTGCTCTCGACGCCAACGGTCTACGGCCGCGTGGTCGCCAGAAAGAAGCACATCTGGAACCGACTCTCCGCGATATTCTGCAGGTCTGGTGTATGTCGGCCCTTCAAGCAAGCCTGTAGCAAAGGAATCGTCAATCGCCGACATATCGTCACCAAGCACTCCAGGGAGCAGCCGCACCACGGCATCCACGATTGCCATTGCCGGTATTTCCCCGCCGGTGAGAACGTAATCGCCAATTGAGATGCTGTCAGTGGCCAACGCCTCCTCGGCACGAGCATCCATACCCTCATAGTGGCCGCAGATGAATACCAGCGCGGGATGCTGAGACAACTCCTGCGCTATGGCCTGGGTGAAAGGTCTCCCTTGGGGTGTGAGCAGGATTACCGGCGTCTCTTGAAATCCCTGGTGGTCTTGATTTGAGTTCAAGTCATTGAGAACCGTCTCTACCGCTTCAAACAGGGGTTCAGGCTTCATGACCATCCCTTGTCCTCCGCCATAGGGAGTATCGTCCACTACGTTGTGCCGGTCATGGGTGTAGTCACGGATGTTGTGCAGATGGATGGAGACCAGGCCGCGCTCTTGGGCGCGACGCAGCATGCTTTCACTGAACGGGCCAGTAAACATATCAGGGAAGAGGGTAAGAATAGCAATATCCATAGCGCTATTGAACCATGTTTTGTGCCAGGGCGTCCCAGGGCTAGACTAGACCCACATTGCTGATGGTTACCAGAAGTGTTTAACCACCGTCAAATCATCTTCTTTTAAACCCAACGGTTCACGTTGGAAACCAGTGAATCAGGATTTGGCCTGGTCTTGAGGGTGCTGCTGTGTTGGCCCCTGCATGGTATCCATTACGTGCGGCAGTAGCGGGAGAAGCAACTCTAGGCACTCACGGACACCGGCTGGGCGGCCAGGAAGGTTCACAATGAGACAGTCCCCCAACGTTCCAGCAACGCCACGGCTGAGGTAGGAGAGGGTGGTCTTCTCTGCTGTCCCGGCACGCATATACTCTGAGAGGCCTGGGGCCTGACGTTCCAGTACTTCAAGAGTCGCCTCAGGAGTAACGTCTCTTGGCCCAAAACCGGTGCCACCGGTAGTCAAGATCAGATCAACTTTTTGAGACCAAAGTTGCAAGCGATCCGCGATGGTTGCCCGGTCATCCGGAATAATCCCCCGAATTTCCACGCGGAATCCGGCGGCCGTCACCAGTTCCACAATGGCCTGGCCACTTACGTCCTCTCGCTCGCCCTTGGCACCCATGTCGCTAGTAGTGAGAATCCCTACGGTAAACACTGCATCCCACCCTCTTACACATAGTCCAGTCTGATAATCATGATAGCATGCGAAACGAGAAAACCAGGCTAAAAGTTCCCTTTAATTTTTTTACTTTTTTAAGAAACTCCTTAAACAAGGGCTTGACAAACGATTGCTAGACCACTATAAAGTATGTCATCTGGCCTCCACCACCTCAAAAGAAAACTTGTGATTGGCTGGGTGAGACGTTAAAAAGTGACGCCACATAATGCAGAACGACCCAAGGTACATCACACGCCGGTGCTTATTGCAGAGGTGCTTGATGCCCTAGGACTCGTTGAAGCAGGCGCGTATATCGACTGCACGGTGGGAGAGGGTGGCCACACAGAGGCTATTCTCAACGCTGTTCCTGGCTGTCGCGTTCTAGGGCTAGACCGAGATCCCTCGGCTTTAGCAACTGCGCGGGACAGGCTGGCATCCTTTGGGAGTCAGGCTAGGCTTGCGAACGCATCCTACGCCTCCATTGTTGAGCAGGCTAAAGAGCACGGGTTCTTCCCCGCAGACGGGGTACTGATGGACCTGGGCATCTCAAGCCTTCAGCTCGCAGAAGAAGGGCGAGGGTTCAGCTTCCAACGGGATGACCCGCTAGACATGCGGTTCGGCCCAGAGGGAGAAACCCTGGCGGAGGATGTGGTGAACCACTACTCCGAGCGAGCTCTGGTCAGAATCCTCCAGGAATACGGCGAAGAACCCAGATCAAGGCGCATCGCCAACGCAATCGTGCGGAAACGGCCCCTTCGGACCACAGGAGAGCTTGCCAAGGTGGTTGAAGAAGCCCTAGGCGGAAGAGGACGCATCCATCCGGCAACGCGTACCTTCCAAGCCATCCGCATAGAGGTGAACCAGGAGATGAAAACCTTGCAGACAGGACTTGCAGCAGCCACAGAAGTTCTGCGACCGGGCGGGAAGTTGGTAGCAATCAGCTATCACTCCCTGGAAGACCGCGAGGTGAAGGTGGCAATGCGTGAGTCCCCAATGTTGAAAGTCATTACTAAAAAGCCAATCCCCCCCTCCCTAGAGGAGGTTCGAGTAAACCCAAGAAGTCGGAGCGCTCGCATGCGAGTTTCCGAGCGGTTGGATGGAGGCTTATAAGTCTCCAAGTAAATAGGTACCGGGAATATAGGGGTGCTGGCCCATCGCACAGGTACCCCTCCAAGGTCTGGCCACGCGGACGGCACAAAGACCGCCAACGTCTTAACCGTCCATCCCCTCGGCCAGCACCCCTATATTCTCAGGTTTCCAAAGGAATCCAGGATCCAAACGAATCGCTCACCCGTCCCGGCAAGCCGGGGTAGGGATGAGGCAGTTGAGTCGCTAACCTTCCGGGGCACCCAATGCCCTATGAAGATGAAGAAAGGGACACGATATGACCAAGGACATCGTACATACCGCAATCGATGTCGGGACTTCCAAGGTATCCACGCTCATCGCTCATCGCCATTCTAATGGCGATGTTGACGTGCTAGGCGTTGGCCTTGCCCCGTCTGAGGGCCTGCGTAAGGGCGTTGTGGTCAACATCCAAGAGGCCCAAGAGGCCATCCGCATCTCCGTTGCAGAGGCGAAGCGTTCTGCTGGCGTCAGCCCAACATCAGCTTATGTTGGCGTCTCCGGAAGCCACATTGAGGCATTCCCTCGATGGGGCTCTCTCCGTTCATTGATGTACAACTCGCCGCTGTCCTCCTCGGAAATAGACCGAGCGGTGGACGCTGCGTACCCTGCTGAACTGCCCCCAGAAAATCAAGTTCTCCATCTTATCCCCCGGCTTTATGCCGTGGATGGCTTGAAAGGTGTGCGCAACCCCGTAGGGATGCACGCCCAACGCTTGGATGTGGAGACACTGTGTGTTGTGGGCCAGTCTGCACCAATCCAGAACCTTGTTACTGCTGTTGAGAGCACCAAAATCAACGTCCGTGCCCTCGTCGCAACGGCTGTGTCTGCTGGCGAGGTCTCGCTCAGTCGCGATGAGAAGGAGATGGGCGTCACCCTGGTGGACATAGGCGGTGGAGCAACAACGGTATCCGTCTACCAACAAGGGACTCTCTGGAATTCCGTTGTGCTGCCTGTAGGTGGCTATCAGTTCACCACGGACCTTGCCGTTGCACTGAATACCCCTTATGACGTTGCTGAAGAAGTAAAGCTACGCCACGGCCAAGCTACCTTAGACACCATTGACGATGAGAACGTGGAGGTCATGGCCTTTGGCGATCGCCGAACGGTCCGGGTAGAACGCCGCGTCATCTCACGCTACCTCCATGACCGTGCGGAAGAGTTGTTCCGACTGGTGGGGCTGAAGGTCAGAGGGTTTGGCTTTCCGGCCTTACCTCCAGCAGGCATTGTCCTGACCGGTGGCGGCGCAAACCTTCCCGGTATTGAGCGGGTAGCCCGCCGCATCCTTGGAACACCGGTACGCATTGGAAGCCCTATAGGCATTAATGGACTACCGGAAGGGATGCAAGACCCTGCATACGTAGCCACTGCGGGAACACTCCTGTGGGGAACCCGCCATCTGGCATCAATAGACTCCGTCCGTAAGGAGGAGCGCAGACTGAATAAAACTACCGGCTATGCTCAGAACACCGCAGGCCCGTTGAGCTGGCTTCGTGATCGCGTCAGAAGAGTAGCCCTCTAAGGGCTCATAAGTTTCCGGCACACAGTGCCGTGATGTAGATGGAAGGAGAATACCCATGGCAGATTTCCCATTTCAGCCCAGCGATTTCTCAGGAAACCATAACGCACCGCTTATCAAGGTGATTGGTGCAGGTGGAGGCGGCTCTAACGCTGTCAACCGCATGTTTAGGACCCCAATCCCAGGGGTGGAATACATTGTGGTGAACACGGACTCCCAGGCTCTCCAGCGCTGCGAGACTCCCGTACGCATCCAGGTGGGCGAGCGTCTTACCCGAGGCTTAGGCGTTGGCGGCGACCCGGAGACCGGCCGTCTAGCGGCCGAGGAGAGCCGAGAACATCTTACTGAGCTTCTTAGAGGCGCAGACATGGTCTTTGTGGCTGCGGGTATGGGCGGCGGTACCGGTACCGGTACTGCTCCCATCATTGCAGAGATTGCCAGAGAGGCCGGCGCGCTGACCGTTGCCGTTGTGACCAAGCCCTTCTCTTTTGAAGGCACCCAGCGTCGCAAGAGTGCTGAGGAAGGAATACATCGCCTCAAAGACAAAGTGGACTCACTCATCGTTATCCCTAATGACCGCCTCACCGCTATAAGCGACGAGCAGGTTACCATGTCCAATGCCTTTGCCCAGGCCGATGACGTTCTGCTACAGGCCGTGTCATCCATTGCGGAATTGATTACTGTTCCTGGTGAGATCAACCTGGACTTTGCTGACGTCAAGACAGTGATGTCTCATGCGGGACCGTCCTGGCTTGGCATTGGCGTGGGAACCGGAGAGAAAAGGGCAATCATGGCAGCCAAGGCCGCTGTGGCCTGCCCCCTGCTTGAAGTTTCCATTGAAGGCGCCAAGGGTGTGCTCTTCAACATCACCGGGGGACTGAACCTCACATTAGCCGAAGTTCAGACTGCGGCAGACACCATCAGCGAAGTAGTGGATCCGGACGCCAACATCTTCTTTGGTATGGTCACTGACCCGAAGATGGAGGACGAAGTCCGCATCACCATCATCGCAACAGGATTCCCAAGCATGGACACCATGGTCTCATCCCGCGAAGAGGAACTGGCCGAGCTTGTAGCCGGAAGCGCCGCATACAGTGAGCGGGACCCTGATATTGATTTACCACCATTTTTGCGAAAATCTTCCTCCTTGGCTCGTCGTCGGGTCACCTCCCGACTGAACGGGCTATAACCTCCACCCCCCTCAACACCGCCCGAATGTTCGGGCCCCTCCCTCGCCACCAGGTCGCCTCGGGAAACCGAGGCGACCTGTTATTTTTAGGGTTGTGAAGGCCAGGATTCCACTGGCAGAACATCCGCATTCCTTGCGGTAAATCATCAACCACTACTCTTACGCTTTTAATAAGGCTCCCCCCATTAGTGGGGTGCTATGTTCAAACGGGCCACCACCCTCATTAGTTCCCAGGGCTAGGCCTAGCCCCACACTTCCTGCGGTGCTCAAAGGGTTCAGCCCAATTAAAAGAGCCCAGACCACGGCCGTGGTCTGGGCTCTTGATATCGCCGTAGTTACCCTCTAGTGGTGAGTGTGAATCGCACCAAGCTGACCCATGAGCGCCATGGTATCGAAGCTCTCCCATTCCTCTGCACTCTTGCCGTCAACAATTTGTGCGATGCTGATGCCGGAGAACTCAATACCCTCACCACTGGGGGCAAGGCCCTGAAACTCGTTGGTGAAGGTGCCCGTGGCAGTGAAGCGGGTCACTACCTTATCGCCATCGGAGACCTGGTCATGAATCTCAAAGGTAAGGTCCGGGATGGCGGCTTTGAACATCCCCATCGCGCCCGCGTGGTTATCCCTATCCATTGGGCCATCAGCCAGCGGGAAATGGAAAACGTGATTGTCAGCCATCATAGCCTTACAAGCATCTATGTTGCCGTTAGAGAACGATTCCAAGGAACCGCGGACTACCGCCTTATTTTCTTCTGACATGTTGAACCCTCCTGTGTTTTGTGCGGGCATTATACCAGGACTCGCTTTAGACGCCACAGCTTGCGGACAACGGGCTTACGGGAAGGGGTCACCAACGCTGTTGGCCGCCTGGAACTCACGACCTTCCTCAGTCCAGAAGGTTTTCAGGTAAAGGATGACTTCCCTGATCTCTTCATCGTCCAGGGTGTCCTGGAACGCAGGCATCCCACTCTTGAAGTTGGGGATGTTCAGAGAAGCTCCACCAAACTTGGCTAGGCGAAACAATAGGCCATCCGCATGGTGCCATGTGTGCCCATTACTGTCATGTGGAGGCGCGGGGTAGAGCCCGTCCGAGTCCTGGAACTGCCAATCTGGTTGTCCCTCACCAAGCTCTCCGTGGCAGGCGGCGCAGTTGTTCAGGTAGGTCTGTTGTCCGGCATTGCTATCAGCAACACCATTAGCCCCACCATCAACCTTAGCCCCACCACACGCCAGGGAGGCGAGAATCAGGAACATAGCAGTTATTGCTATTATTCCGCTGCGCATGATGAAACGAATCCCCTTTTCTCCATATAAAAATGCCTGAAATAATTTTTTTGAGAAAACGAATACTGTTCCCAAGATTTGTTCTGCAGGATTTGGCGACGCGCCCTTCACCCTTCTTGTAGGTGTCAGGGTATTGATTATACAGGCAACCAAGCCCCAACCAAACCAACTCCTGTCAGCTTATCGCAGAACCCATGCCCACCTGCAACCATTAGCTGGCACTAGCCGTGATCTAAGAGTTTGTGATAATTCGTTTTTTCTTGACGGGCACCATATCTTGTGCCATAGTTCCAATTCTCTACTAGAAGTAGTAGCAGTGACCCTACAGGAAGTAGCGAGAGTAGATGTAGATGCGGTGCCCGTATTGCGACCACGCGGAATCCCGCGTGACAGACTCCCGAGAAGCACCCGACGGTATTAAACGTCGTAGAGAGTGTGGGCGTTGTGGATTGCGTTTCACCACTGCTGAGCGGGTGCAGACAACCTCTTTGCTGGTGGTAAAGCGAGACGGCCGTCGTGAGGAGTTCAACAGGGAGAAGGTGCGCGCGGGTATCTTGCACGCCTGCGCTAAACGCCCGGTATCCGTTGGTGCGATTGACGGGATGGTAGACCAGGTGGAGCACGGACTGAGCACTCTGGGCAGGGCAGAGGTTCCGGGAGCAGTGATAGGCCAACTGGTGATGGAGGGTCTCAAGACCCTGGATCACGTGGCCTACGTCCGGTACGCCAGCGTGTACCGCAACTTCACAGACCTGGAGAGTTTTGCCAAGGAAGTTGAAGCGCTGCAGCGGGAGCCTGAGTCGAACCCAGTGGCTGCACTACAAGCCCAGATGTCCCTGCCAATTGCAAGTGGTGAAACCGAAGAAAACCCGCCCAAAAAAACCAAGAAATCCAAAAAATAGCAGAGTACCATCACCCCTTACTTCGTGAAACAGGCAGCTCTTTTTATGAGCCGCTAACGCAGAACCAAGTAGATATAACCTCCGAAAGGAAACACAAAAAATGCTAGACCAACGACCCACAACAGACCAAGAAACAACGTCAGCGCTAACAGAGATGCGCGACAGGCTGGCTGCCGCCACTGAACCAACGGTGCGTAAAACACTTCAGGCCGCCATAGCGGAGATGGAAAGTCCCACGCCAGTCATACCCAAGGGCGGGGACGCGCGAGGCCGCGTACTGGCGGCTCTGGAGCCTGCTGGCATGACCGTTCAGCAGACCGACACCGAGCCACGCCTCACGGGCAACGCCAAGGCGGTGTTGAAGCATCGTTACTTCCTCAAAGACGACAAGTTTGAAATTGTGGAAGACGAGAAGGGCATGCTGAGCCGGGTAGCCCACGCCATTGCAGCACCGGACAAAATCTACGGCGTGTCAGACCTGGGAGTTGCTGAGACAGAATCAGCCTTCTACAACATGATGGCTCGCCTGGATTTTGTGCCCAACTCACCCACGCTGATGAACGCAGGTACGGACCAAGGGACCCTTTCCGCCTGCTTTGTGCTACCACTGGAAGACAGCATGACCGGCATCATGAAGACAGCCACAGACATTGCCATGGTGCAGAAATTTGGAGGCGGTACCGGCGTGCCCCTGTCTAACCTACGGCAAAAGGGCGCCCACATCTCCACCACCCACGGCAAAGCATGCGGGCCCATTGCGGTGCTAAAGCACCTCTCATCGGTGTCTACCATGATTACCCAGGGCGGCAAGCGTGACGGGGCCAATATGGCCGTCATGAGCGTGCATCACCCTGACATTGAGGAGTTCATTAGCTGCAAGGCGCAAGAAGGCGACATCCACAACTTCAACATCTCTGTTGGAGCCACGGACGCTTTCATGAACGCAGTGCGAGACGGCGGGACGGTGGATAGCCTCGACCCATCGACGAACGAAGTCCTCGAGAAGAAGGACGCCAGGGCATTGTTCCAGAAGATTGTTGAAGGCGCATGGCGCAACGGCGAGCCTGGCATGATCTTCATGGACGAAGTGAACCGCACCCAACCCACGCCGCATTTGGGCGATATGGAGGCCACCAACCCCTGCGGTGAGCAGCCCCTGCTGCCGTATGAGTCCTGCAACCTTGGCTCCATCAACCTGACCAAGATGCTGACGTATGGTACGGAAGGCGCGGAGATTGATTGGGATAGGCTTCGGGACACCGTATGCCTGGCAGCCCACTTCCTGGACAACACCATAGACGCCAACGGCTACTCGGTTGCGGAGATTGAGCGGATGAACATGCTCACTCGAAAGACCGGCCTGGGAGTCATGGGTTTCGCAGACATGCTGGTTCGGCTGGGCGTTCCCTACGACTCCGAGGAAGGCGTGGAGATAGGCCGGCAAGTAATGAGCTTCATCGCCAAAGAGGCCCGATTAGAGTCAGAGCGGTTGGCAGTGGAACGCGGCCCCTTCCTGGCATGGGAAGGCAGCAGAGCACAGGTAGCCGGCAAGACTCCGGTGCGGAACGCCTGCCAGTTGACAGTGGCCCCCACTGGCACCATATCCATGATTGCGGGTTGCTCCAGTGGCATCGAGCCAATATTCGCCCTGGCCTTCCGCAAGCAAAACATCCTTGACGGACAAACTCTGTACTACGTGGATGAGGCCTTTGAGGCTGTTGCACGGGCAGAGGGTTTCTACAGCGACGAACTGGCAGATTGGCTGTCCCAGGGTAACTCCCTGCAGAAAAACCCTGATGTACCCCAATGGGTGAAAGAGGTCTTCAGCACGGCACCGGACATTGCCCCGGATTGGCATGTGCGGATGCAGGCAGCCTTCCAGGAGTCCACGGACGCCGCTATCTCCAAGACAATCAACTTCCCCAACGAGGCAACAGTGAAGGACGTGGAGACCACGTACCTCCAGGCATGGCAGTCCGGCTGCAAGGGCATCACGGTCTACCGCGCAGGAAGCCGTGAGAAGGAAGTCCTGGCAGCAGGAACGTCTGACAAGAAGGACGTAGCAGTGCTGGAAGGCGAGGTTGAGGGCGATCACGTTCTGATACCCCGTCAGCGGCCATCACAGGTACGCGGCGTAACGGAACGCGTGCGTACCAGCCACGGCAACATGTACATCACCATCAATTTTGACGAGAACGGCAAGCCCTTTGAGGTGTTCACAGCCCTTGGTAAGGCGGGCAGCTCAGACTCGGCACAGTTGGAGGGCATTTCCCGGTTGATATCAATGGCACTGCGTGCAGGCGTGGAGACGGAGTCCATCATCTCGCAGTTGCGAGGCATTACGGACGAGCCGGTGTGGAGCGATGGCACGTTGGTCCGTTCAGCGCCAGACGCCGTAGCCTTGGCGTTATCGCGAGCTGCAGGCGCTGAACCTAGCAAACCTTACAGTGAGCAGTACGCACTGTTCCAAAAAGAATCTGTGAAAGGTGGCGTGACGGAACCCATTGCACTAGCGCCATCGCTGCCGGTGCTTAAAGACCCCGGTCTCACAAGTTGGGGACTTTGCCCGGATTGCTCTGGCCCTCTGATTTATCAGGAGGGTTGCCAGATGTGCCGTGAATGCGGCTTCAGCAAGTGTGGCTAGGTGCAAGACATGTCCTGCACCTAGGCTACCTGGCGGTTACCTAACGCCGGGTAATCAAATAAGTGAATAACGAAGTCGGGAACCACACCTGGCTTCGCCAAGCTACGGGGGTTGAAGCATTCAAAGAGTGTGTTCAGCCCCCGTTTGATGTCAGGGAATTACCGCGGAATCACTGCGATTGACACCCCCCTTGTGGACGGTGCTAGTGTTTCCCTAATATTTGAGTAGGGAGGTTGTTATGGAAGGCAAAGCTTATATCGAAATCGTCTACTGCGTAGGGTGAGGGTACTTCCCGCAAGCGGCTTGGATAGCCGCTGAGATGTTCGGAGAGGCCGGCAACCAGATAGCCATCACCATGACTGGATGAGAGACGGTACTTGCACGTCTTCCAGGATTCCCAACTCGCAGGAGTAGCCGTTTTCGCGGTCGTTCTGGCATAATAGGCCCGTCCAGAAAATCCAACGGCTTATGGCGCACTCATGCCTAGCCGTACAAAACAGGTCAAGGAGGATGGCATGGTGGTGGAAGCGACGTACGACCGAAGTGTTCAAGATGTAGGCAATATCCTGCTGATGGAGCACGTGAACGTTCTGGTTCCAGAGCAGCAGACGGCAATCAACTTCTATATCTCAGGGCTTGGCCTCACTAGAGATCCCTACATGATGGTGGGTCAGGACAACCTCTGGGCTAACGCAGGGAAGCAGCAGTTTCACCTGCCCACGCGAGGCCAACAGGTGCTACGAGGCCATATCGGCATGGAAATGCAGGACATGGACGGCCTAAAAGCCCGTCTGGCGGCGGTTAAGCCCCTGCTGGAGAACACACAGTACGCTTACTACCTGGAAGGGGACGCTGTGGCGGTCACCGGGCCGTGGGGCAACAAGTTCCTCTGCCGTCAGGGAACTACAGATGGAAACGAGATGCCCGTGGGCATCCGCTACGTGGAGTTCACTGTTCCCATGGGCACCGCTCCGGGTATAGCGCGGTTCTACAACGAAATCATCCAAGCACCAGCGTTGGTGAAGGACGAGGCAGCGGGGAACGTGGCACGCGTCAGGATGGGCCTGAGCCAGGAACTACGGTTCCGCGAGACATCGGCAGCACTGGCCCCGTACGATGGCCACCACATTGCGCTGTACATCTCCAACTTCTCCGGGCCACACGCGTTCCTCAAGGAGCGTGGGTTGATAACAGAAGAGACCAACGACTACCAATACCGATTCCAGGACATCATTGACCTGGACACCGGCGAAAAGCTCTTTGAGATTGAACATGAGGTCCGTAGCGCCACCCACCCCATGTTCCAGCGGCCTCTGGTGAACCGGAACCCGGCCCAGAACTTACAAAACTATCTCTTTGGGCGAGATGCTCTAGTCCTCTAATCAAGTAGGTCAGGGAAGGAATAACCATGAGTGAGTCAGGGATTACCGTACGACAGGGCGAGGAGGGTTCTCGTCTGGAGATTGAATGCCCCCACCAAAGCGGTGTACTGTACACCGTTCCAGGTGAGGCATCATGGGTGTGCTCCAAGGAGTTGATTCATGCCCACTCACTGGCAGGGTTCATGCGAGAACTGGTGAAGATGGATCTGCCACAGGTGAACGCAATCATGCAACGCTGGGGCGTCTACTACCGGCAACGGCCAGTGGCCGCTGATGGCGAAAACGAACCTGACGAAACTACGGTTGAGCAGGCGGTATAGTCCCTACGGTTAGCCAGCAAATAAAAGAGAGCGCCCCGATTAATCGGGGCGCTCTCTTTTATAGTATCAACGAGTTGGGTTATCCGGGAACGATGTCCCTATTCATCCGCTCCACTGGCATGCGATGTTGCAGCGGCCGGAGTGGTGGCGCCACTAGCAGCAGAAGCGGCAGCGGCTTTACGAGAAGCATCATCTTCCCAGTAAAAGGCATTATCAGGGGAGTTCCGGAACTCACGGTCTTGACCGCACAGTTTACAGCGACCTTGGCTTAAAGGTCCTGCCGGAGTATCTATGACCCAGTGATGGGCACAAGTTATAGTAGTAATTGTCGTACTGGAAGCATCTATCACAGCTTCTTGCTCGGAACTCATTTCAGCCTTCTTCATTCATGTTTCAAAATCAGAAATTATACTTTGGCACACGATTTCGTCTTTGTCAAGCTTTTTGTAGAATAAACAGCATTTAACATTAAAATAAATTTTATTCTTTGACACGCTTATTTTCTGCATCTACAATTAGGCCTTCTCCTCAGGTATTAATCCCAAAAGGATGATTGATATGGAAGGAACACGACTTGGAATCCTGACGCTGTTGCAGCGTCAACCAGCTACGGTAGACCAATTGAGCACCGAGCTTGGTCTGGCTGCTGCAACGGTTCGTCGCCACTTGGACATCCTCCAACGGGATCGATTCGTTTCGTTCCAGGCAGTGCGAAGGAAGCAGGGCCGACCGGAACACGCCTTCTCCCTCACTGAAAAGGGGCATGAATTGATGCCAAGGCGCTACCATCTCCTGCTGCAACGCGTACTTCAGAGCCTTGACGGCGCGGAGAGCGGTGCCTCCCAAGCCCTGTTGGCCGACATTGCGCACCTCATGGTGACAGAGTACCGTTCTCGGCTCCGGGAGCGACCCGAGGACGACCCTATGCGTTTGTTGGGGCTGATCCTGGAAGCGGAGCAGTTTGCCCCAGAGCTGGAGCTCCATGCCGATGGCATCCACATCACCCTTGGCAACTGCCCTTACCGCGGCGTAGCCAACGAGAGTTCCGCCGTCTGCGCCCTTGACCATCACCTTATCTCCGAGGTTCTGGGAACTCCCATTATCAACACCTCCAGAATCAACCTTGGCAATCATCTCTGTACGTACGACGCCACTTTCCAGCAAACATTAATCAGTTCTGTACAAGCTACAACGCCAGAATAGCGCGGAAGGTAGTATCTCTCCGAGGGAAATTGCACCTAAAAGACCGATATGGCTTGAACAGTCGTACTATCGTGTGCACTATCCGCTCTTCACCATGTTCAGTGAACGAGACCCGCCTGCGCGATGAGACATTCCGTTGTTCTTGTAGAGAAGCGGTGGCTGACCACTGCTGGTTCATAGGGAAAATATTAGCTTTTGAAGAGGGTTCTAGCTTTTGCGTTTCTATGAGGTCTAGAGTAAAATTAAGCTGGAAGGCTGCTGCGAGGAATAGCCTTTTCACGGAGGATTCATGAGCCCAAAGTTATTACGAAATAGTTTTATTTATGTCATTATCGCCGTGGCGGCTATTGCCATGTTCTTCACGTTCGTCCAACCCAGCTACGGCTCAAACGATATCCCCATAAGTGAAGTGGTAGAACTAGCCAAATCAGAACAACTTCAGACAATTGAAATTAGCGGTGATGACCTAACCATCACCACAATCGCAGGAGCTATATTCAAGTCTCGCAAAGAAGAGGGTTCCAGCCTGGTGGAAACCCTGGAACGGGCCGATATCGACACCACTGCCACAGGACTTGAGATTGTCATCAAAGGTGGTGGATTTGGCAGCGTCTTTGGCATACTTCTAGGCCTCTTGCCCTTGGTTTTCTTCGGCGCTCTCCTCTTATTCATGATGAAGCAGGCTCAGGGCTCCGGCTCCCAAACCATGAATTTTGGGCGCAGCAAGGCGCGAGTAGTCATGGCAAACCGCCCAACGGTGGCCTTTGCCGATGTAGCGGGAGAGGACGAGGCCAAGGAAGAGCTGACTGAGGTTGTGGAGTTCCTGAAGTTCCCAGAGCGGTTCACTTCTCTTGGTGCCCATGTACCTAGAGGCGTGCTGCTGGCAGGCCCCCCAGGCACAGGGAAGACGCTGCTTGCCAAGGCTGTAGCTGGGGAGGCAGAGGTACCCTTCTTCTCCATCAGCGGGTCTGAATTTGTTGAGATGTTTGTAGGTGTGGGCGCTTCCCGCGTCCGTGACTTGTTTGATCAGGCAAAGCGCAACGCCCCCTGCATTATTTTCATTGATGAGATTGATGCAGTTGGACGTCACCGCGGCGCAGGCTTGGGCGGCGGACACGATGAGCGTGAGCAGACGCTAAACCAAATATTAGTAGAAATGGACGGGTTTGATAGCAGCGTCAATGTCATTGTGCTGGCAGCTACCAACCGCCCAGACATCCTAGACCCGGCTCTTTTGCGGCCTGGTAGATTTGACCGACGTGTGGTTCTAGACCTACCGGATGTCCTTGGGCGAACCGCCATTCTCATGGTGCATGCCAAAGGCAAACCTCTGGACAAAGATGCGGACTTAGAGGTCATCTCCAAGCAGACGCCGGGATTCAGCGGAGCTGATTTGGCCAATTTGGTCAATGAAGCAGCTATCCTAACCGGCCGCGCCCGCAAGAAAGCCATAGGCGCCAAAGAGTTTGCGGAGGCTATTGATAGAAGCATAGCGGGGCCAGAGAAGAAAAGCCGCGTATTCTCCCTACACGAAAAAGAGGTTACCGCGTACCACGAAGCAGGGCATGCTTTGGTCGCTAACGTGCTCGTCAACGCAGACCCTGTGCAGAAAATTTCTGTGGTGGCTCGCGGCAACATGGGCGGATACACTCGCTTGTTGCCGGAAGAAGACCGTCACCTTTGGACAAAGGCTCAATTCAAAGACATGCTGGCAGTATCAATGGGTGGTCGCGTATCGGAGGAGTTAATCTTTGTGGACGTGACCACAGGTGCCAGCAATGACCTGGAAAACGCGACGCACATCGCCAGACAGATGGTCACTCGATACGGCATGAGCGACAAGCTCGGGCCTCGAACGTTCGGTAAGCGTGAAGAGATGGTGTTCTTGGGCCGAGAGATTTCTGAGCAGCGGGACTACAGTGACAGTATTGCCGAGGTCATTGACGCCGAGGTTCAAGCCTTGGTAGAGGAAGCCTACGCAATTGCGAAACAGACGTTAATAGAATCTAATGACAAACTCCATCAGATTGCTCAATACCTCATTGAAAATGAGACCGTAGAGGGAGCAAAACTGGCAACGCTGTTCGATTCAGAAGCGCCAACAGGGGCCGTAGCTCCCAGTAGTCCTGCAGGAACAGTGTTAGCCGTTGAGGAAAAACCCAAGGCTAAGAGTCCAGCCAGGAAGCCACGAGCGCCTAAGGGTAGCTCTTCCGGGCCAAATCCTGCGCCAGCTCCTGCCGCCTAAAACGATAATTTATCCATAGTTACGTTACCCCCGGACTCAGACCCTTTTAACGGGTTCCATCCTGGGAGGCGTAGGGACTTTAAAATCTCCTAGGGGGTAAGATGCCCACGCAGACAACTCTTCATAGTTTTGCGTCATTAGAAGAGTTATGGAACTCATTAGTCCCGGACTGTGGTGTTAAATCGTTCTTCCTTTCTCACGATTGGCAACGATTGTGGTGGGACAGCTTTGGCGAAGGCAGGGAACTCCTGCTACTTGCCTTCCATCAGGCCAGTGAAAACCTTGGCATTGCCCCACTACAGCGTCAGGATGATGTAGTTTCATTCCTTGGCGATACTGACCTCTTTGATTTCCATGACTTCATCATCCCCCAGGGCAAAGAAGCAGCTTTCTACCCTATCCTTGAGGACTATCTGACCTCCCAGCCCTGGCAGCAGCTCTATTTCCCCTCGCTCTCCCACACATCTCCCACGTTGGAATATCTACCCCAGATGGCAGAACGTCAGGGTTGGAAATGCCAGGTAGAACAAGAGGACGTTTCTCCAACACTTATCCTGCCAGAGGATTGGGATACGTATCTCTCCGGCCTTCGGAAGAAGGATCGCCATGAACTTCGAAGGAAGTTCCGGCGATTAGAGGGGGCAGAAGGCTTTGAGCCAAAGGTCTATACCAACCCCGAGGACGTTGCCAACAAGTTAGGCGCATTCTTTGATTTGATGCGCCAGAGCCGTGAAGAGAAACATCGGTTCCTGACCCCAGAACGGGAATCGTTCTTCCGAGCCATGGCGGTGGCGTTAGCCGAGGTTGGCGTTTTAGGCTTGTGGTTTTTGGAACAGAATGGAACCCCAGTATCTTCAGCCCTCTGCTTTGACTACTGTGGCCGCAGGCTGCTCTACAACAGCGGATTTGACCCGGCATTCGCAGAGCTAAGCGTTGGATTGCTCCTGAAGGCTACGTGCATTCAGGATGCCATTGAGCGGAAGCTGACTTCCTTTGAATTCTTGCGGGGTGACGAACCCTACAAATACCACCTGGGAGGGGTTGACCAGGTGGTCTATCAAATGACCGTCTCCAGGACTGCCTAACGTGCACAGAACAATGAAGAGAAAACAATTGGACGCTATCAGATGCGCATAGCCGTCATCTGCTATCACTCGTGCCCTATGGCCCGCCTTGGCGAACGAGACGCCGGCGGGATGAGCGTCTACATCCGTAGCTTGGCTCAAAGCTTGGGCCAACACGGCGTCCAGGTGGACGTTTTCGCCCGCCAGCACGATCCCCAAGACCCTCTCGTCGTAGCAATGGGGGAGGGTTCGCGCCTCATTCACGTTGAAGCTGGGCCTACAGTGGCACTGAAGACTGACATCCCTGAATATCTCCCTACGTTCATAGAAAACGTTCAGTCCTTTGTGGCCGAAGAGGGTACGGATTACGATTTAGTCCACAGTCATTACTGGCTATCCGGCCCAGCAGGCATTGCGCTTGCACAGACCTGGAACAAACCCCATGTCGCCACATTCCATACGCTGGCAGAGGTAAAGCGGCAAGCTCGTTCTGGCATAGAAGACCCCATAGAACGGAGTGCCACGGAGCGTTGGATTGCTGCTGAAACAGACGCTATCGTCGTTTCTGACGGCCATGAACGGGATTTCCTGGCTCGCCTATACGATGCTCCCCTTGAGAAGATTGCCGTAGTCCCAGGCGGTGTAGACATAGACCTCTTCCACCCCCGCAATCAAGACGAAGCTCGCACACGGTTGGGGCTCAATGGAGACAAGGTCATCCTCTGTGTAGGGAGACTGGATCCGCTGAAAGGCGTAGACCTGGCGCTGACATCGGCGGCGCTGTTGGAAGACCGAGAGCACATCAACATCGTTCTGGTGGGCGGTGACCTTGAAAAAGATCCAGAAGTTCAACGCTTGGCAGATTTGGTAGATGCCTTGGGCATTAGCGACCACGTCCGATTTGAGGGCGCTGTGCCTCACGACGAACTGCCCTGGTATTACAGCGCGGCAGATGTGCTGATGGTTCCCTCCTACTATGAAAGCTTTGGGTTGGTAGCCCTAGAGGCTATGGCCTGTGGCACGCCCGTGATAGCAGCAAGGGTTGGTGGCCTGCCATCTCTGGTCAGGGACGGAGAAACCGGGTACCTTGTGCCATGGCATTGCCCAGAGCCTTTTGCAGAACGGCTGGAAGTACTCTTGGCCCACGACGATCTCCGTGAGCATATGGGCCAAGCTGCTTACCAGCACGCGCAGGGGATGGCATGGGACGCAGTTGCCCAGCGCTTTATATCCCTGTATGAAGACCTGGTAACGAGGAGGCTGCAGCAAAGGAGGTTAGTATGACTACCGGAGATAAATCTCCCTCTCGGCTGATTAGAATCCGTGGGCACTTCAGAGCACATCTAGCCACTGGATTCCTGTTGTTCATCCCCCTTGTCCTCACCTACCTAATCCTGAGGTTTATCTGGAGTTACCTCTACGACGCATTGCTGCCGGTCTTCAACCTGGCAGAGGGCCAAGTCACGTACCCCGCTGGCATATACCTACAAGTTACTATTGTTGCTATTCTTGTGGTCTCCCTCTATATCCTAGGCTGGCTGGCCAGGACTGTGGTGGGGGTTCAGGTGGTTAACATCTGGCACAGGTCAATTGAGAGCATTCCCCTGGTGAAGGGTGTTTATCGGGTAATCCATCAAGTCACAAACATGTTCTCAGACACCAACCCTCTGTCAGGCAAACCGGTGGTGGTCTTGGAGTACCCTCGCCTGGGCATGTTGGCATTGGGGATAATCACAAGTCGCTTCATCATGCCGAACGGGGAAGAGTATCTGACGGTCTACATTCCCACAATCCCCATCCCAACATCCGGGTACATGGCCTTTGTGAAGGAAGAAGACGTGACGGAGACGAACATCACGTTCGACGAGGCCACACGAATCATCCTGTCAGGTGGCGTCTTATCAGAAGAGGTTACCAGCGCGCACTATAAACGTCGCGAGGCTAGCTAGCAGTAAGGGCGGCTTCATACCATTCCTGGCCGCCAGTTTTCACGAACCCCACAGACAGGTAGAGCTCCCTAGCAGCTGGATTGTCCCTATCCACAGTGAGTTCAACCACCCGGGAGCCTCGCTCCAGCAGTGATTGCATGCCAGAGAACAACACAGCCCTTCCCAGGCCTTTGCCCTGATGCTTGGGATGTACCCCCACCATCAACACGGAGCCCACTATGTGGGTCTCCTCGTCTGCTGTTTGTGTCCAGCAGTACCCTGCAACCTCGTCACCCGCCATAAGCAGCGCAACGCCACCGGGGTCTGATCGGCTCATGTTCACGCTATAGGCAACCTGCTCAACGGTATTGGGAGAAAAGCCCCACTGGGTGCTGAACGCAGCGTTCTGCACCCCTGTAAGGCCTGCTTCATCGCCAGACTGAAAGGGGCGGAAAGAAAATCCTTCCGGCAGGTTAGGCTCCGG
>Ga0302135_10000256_pt1 | contig 32518 bp, 25 predicted proteins | sample CBN3_surface_MG_FD_203119 | JGI IMG/M metagenome (GOLD analysis project Ga0302135, IMG submission 203119) | Marine microbial communities from Western Arctic Ocean, Canada - CBN3_32.1 | ecosystem: Environmental > Aquatic > Marine > Oceanic | place: Canada: Western Arctic Ocean | collected...
ACGCGTCATCCAATCCCACCACGCAATGTTGTTGGGCACTCAGATGTCGCTCCATCGCGAAAACAAGACCCGGGTGAGCTATTCGATTGGCGACGGTTGGCGGCCGCAGGTGCTGGCTTATGGCCAAAACCGGCAACGAAAATTGTGGGGGAAACGGCTGAAATGCTAGCCAAATTCGGCTACGACATATCCTCGATGGATTCAATCACAGCTTTCCAACGTCATTTCCAACAGAGCAACATAACTGGAATTGCAGACGACGAGACGAATGCGCTCGCCGTCAGCCTTCTGCGACTGATTGAATGACGCGCCGATAATGCGTACATTTTGTCTGCCAGACGGTCGGATGGCCGCTCTTGCTGTGGGCAACCGCAGCAAGGGAGGAAAGTCCGGGCTCCACGGAAACACGGTGCCGGGTAACACCCGGCGGGGGTAACCCTAGGGAAAGTGCCACAGAAAGCAAACCGCCTGCTCACAGATCTGTGAGCAGGTAAGGGTGAAAGGGTGCGGTAAGAGCGCACCGCGCAGACGGCAACGTCAGCGGCACGGCAAACCCCACCAGGAGCAAGACCAAGTAGGGGCGGCAGGTTGGTATCGACGCGGGGGTAACCTTGCTGAACATACTGGCAAGTGGGTTTCCGAACCGCTGCCCGGGTCGGTCGCGCGAGGCGTCCGGTAACGGGCGTCCCAGATGAATGGCCATCCCACGTTGTTGGTAGCTTCGGCAGTCGACGACGTGGACAGAACCCGGCTTACAGACCGTCTGGTATTTTTTTGTTCAAGTTAATTGCAGGTGAAGGCCTGTATTCACTGCATGCGTTCGGGTTAGTGCGGTTTTCCCTGTTCGAAAAATGACATGTCGCCCCGATCGTGTCACTGCTTGCCTTCCGTTGCCTTTTAAAGAATATAATTCGAACATAAAGTGAACAAATGGGACATTGAATATTGTTGCCTCGATGGTCAAATTCAAATTTTGTTTTTAAAATATTTTCTTTAGCGTAATTTGTACTTGAGGGGCGCGCTCAGCACTATAAGTTCTTTAGTGTATTACTACTTGATCCCATTGACTTTTACTTTATTCCCATGATATCCCAAATTGTCCCAATATAGGTAACTTATACGGCAGTTATGGCGGCGTGTCATTTTTTGTCGACACGAGGTTGCTCCGGGACAGGGAACGGAATTTAGAAATAGGGTTGAGCGGGTCCCGGTATGGCGCTGTTTACGGGAACTTTTGAAAACAAAATCGACCGCAAGGGACGGGTGTCTCTTCCGGCCGACTTCCGCACGGAGTTGCCCGACGGCGACGACCGAGTCGTCTATGTCTATCGATCGCCAAAATGGGCTGCGTTGGAGGCATGTGACAAAAATTTCATGCAACGGCTCGCAGACAGCCTCGACCAACTCAACATGTTTTCCGACGAGGAAGATGATCTGGGTGCGACGCTTGTTGCAGATGCGCGGCGTATCATTCTTGACGGCGAAGGTCGTTTCATTCTGCCATCTCTTTTTATTGATTTCGCCGACCTTAACGACCGCGCCGTTTTCGTTGGCCGCGGGTCTAGGTTTCAGATTTGGGCGCCGGTTGCCTTTGCTAACTATTCAACTGCCGCCCGCGAACGGGCACGCGGGCGCACGATTAACCTTTCGCGCCCGGACACGGGTAACCTGGACGGCGGCAGCCCGGACAGCGGCAAATGACTGCGGCGCGCCCACAAACGCATCATGTTCCGGTCATGTTGGCCGAGGTGATCGAATCCTTGGCACCGCGTAATGGTGGCCGATATGTGGATGGCACCTTTGGCGGCGGCGGTTATTCTGAGGCGATTCTTGAAAAGGCTGACTGCACGGTTTGGGGGATTGATCGTGACAGCACCGCCGTTTCGGCTGGACACGCGCTTTCCAAGCGTCATCAAGGCCGCTTCAACGCCATACATGGCTGCTTCGGTGACATGACCCAGCTACTCCGGCAGTCCAACGTGGACGCAGTAGACGGTATTGCGTTAGATCTTGGTCTATCCTCAGTGCAACTAGATGACGCAAAACGCGGTTTCTCATTTCGTGCTGACGGTCCTCTGGACATGCGAATGGACCGCGACAGCGGCACTCCAAGCGCTGCGGATTTACTCAATACGGCAGACGAAAAGGTTCTTGCCGACATTATTTGGCGTCTCGGAGAGGAGCGACACTCGCGACGGATTGCGCGAGCGATCGTCCAGCACCGCCAAATCGACCCCATTACACGGACGAGCCAACTAGCAGAGATTGTTCGCAGCATGGTTCCACATGCGAAGGATCGCATCGATCCGGCGACACGAACATTCCAGGCTCTAAGAATTTACGTGAACGACGAACTTGGCGAGCTAGAACGCGGACTCTTGGCGGCTGAAGAGATGCTTGCGGTGGACGGCCGGCTGGTTGTCGTGTCATTTCATTCGTTAGAAGATCGGGCGGTAAAGCAATTTCTTCGCTCCCGCAGTGGCAGAAATGCAGGCACATCACGCCACTTACCTCCGCAAGAAACCACAAAACCCCCAACATTTAGACTTCTTGGTCGAGGCCTCGTTAGACCAAACAACCGCGAAATAACTGCTAATCCGCGCGCCCGGTCCGCCGGTCTTCGCGCAGCGACGCGAACAGCTGCACAAGCTTGGTCCAACGAGGCTGCAGCATGAAAACATTTGCAGTCGTCGTTTGGTTTGGGCTGGCATGTGCCGCCGGGTTCGCCTTGTTCAACGTGACCTTCAAGGTCGAAAAACTTGAGGCTGAATTAGGCGAACTCAATCGACAAATACTCGACGACCAACAATCTATCCACATCTTAAAAGCTGAATGGAGTTACCTCGATCGCCCCGAACGCCTTGAAACTCTGGCCGACAGTTATTTGCCAGAGTTCAAAACAGACCGCGCCCCGGTTTCAATTAGAATAGAGCTGCTGCCAACGCGTAATGCCAAAGAAGCGTACGTCCCTAGTGCAGCGCTTTCAGCAAGTGACGCGAAGACAACGATCGGTAAGCGACAATGATCGCGTTTGCAATACATCGCACCATTCGCAAAAGTTATGGAGTGCCTAGTTCACCGGAGCATTCTGTTCCGCGTACTGGCGGCCGATCTGCGCCGGCCATTGAAACCGGGCGCACACGAATTCTCATGATGGTCGGCCTCGCCGTCTTTGCGTTTACCTCGATTTGTGTACGCCTGGTTGACCTTGCAATGTTTCAAGTCGCCGAAGAGCCGGCAACTGCAAGAGCGGCCTATAAAGCAGGAGTCACGACCCAACGCGGCGACATCGTCGACCGAAACGGTGTGCTCCTTGCGACGAATCTTACCACTGCGTCCTTGTACGCAAAGCCAAATGAAATTTCCAACGGCGACGAAATCGCTAACCAACTAGCGACGGTGCTGCCCGACCTCGACGTACAAAGCGTTGCTGCAAAGTTAAACGGTGACGGTCGGTTCATGTGGATTCGACGCAACCTCACTCCGCGCCAGCAATGGCGGGTCAATCGGTTGGGTCAACCCGGACTCGATTTCCAAACTGAGGAAGCACGGGTCTACCCACAAGGGGCCCTCGGTGCCCATTTACTTGGCTACGCAGACATCGACAATAAAGGGCTTGCTGGCATTGAGAAGGCGTACGACGAATCCCTTCGCACCAATCGAGACCCGGTTCAGGTTTCGCTCGATATTCGCGTTCAACATGTCCTACGCGATGAACTCAGTCGCGCCGTTGCCGAATTCGCAGCAGTCGGCGCAGCTGGAATTATCCTAAATGTGAAAAATAGCGAAGTCATTGCATTGGTTTCACTCCCCGATTTTGACCCCAATCATCCGTCCGACGCGGCGGACAACCAGCGTTTCAACCGGGCCACCCTCGGTGTCTATGAAGTCGGTTCCACATTCAAAATTTTCACAACCGCTATCGCGTTAGATACTGGCGTTGTCGATCTATCTGGCGGGTACGATGCGACACAACCGATCCGCATTTCACGTTTCACCATTCGCGATTTCCACCCAGAGGCTCGATGGTTATCGGTTCCGGAAATATTTATGCATTCGTCCAACATTGGGGCCGCAAAGATGGCTCTCGACTTTGGTGGAGAAACTCAGCGAGCCTATCTGAGTCAGCTCGGATTGTTGGACAGCTTACCAATTGCGCTTGCCGAGACTGGCGCTCCCATGATCCCGCGCCCGTGGCGTTCAATCAACACGATGACTATTGGCTTTGGTCACGGCATTGCAATTAGCGCATTGCATCTAGCGGCCGGTGCAGCGGCGACGATAAACGGCGGTCTCTATAATCCCCCCACTTTTGTGATGGGACCTCATAACGCGTCTGAGACGTCACCGGCAGGGCGGCGGGTATTTTCTGAAGCGACGTCCCTAAAAATGCGAAAGTTGATGAGATTGGTCGTCGAAAAGGGAACTGGCCGCAAGGGTGCGGCACCAGGCTATCTCGTCGGTGGCAAAACTGGAACGGCAGAGACTCTTTCCGCCGGCAATTACAGCAGCGATAGGCTTTTATCGTCGTTCGTCGGCGCATTCCCGATGAACGATCCTCGCTACCTCGTCCTGGTCATGCTGGACAGCCCAAAAGGCAACACGAAGACAAAAGGCTTTGCGACCGGCGGCTGGACAGCCGCACCAGTGGTAAGTCGGGTTGTTCAGAGAATGGCGCCCTTTGTGGCAATTGTACCAATAGATGAAGGTGCGCCTGAGGTGCGGCGCGAACTTGCGATCGAGATCACCCCCAAGAGGCTACGCCTTGCTACTTACTGAACTCATCGCTGAAGGCAACACAGTGCCAAATCCGGGCATTCCCGACGATACCGAAGTCGCCGGACTCACCGCAGATAGTCGAGATGTCCGGAAAGGGTTTTTATTCGCTGCCATTCAGGGCACGCAGGCCGATGGCCGATCATATATCGGTGACGCGATTAGCGCCGGTGCTGTTGCAATTCTAACCCAGGCAGGCGGGGTCCATGAAAACATCGACACCAATATCCCGGTAATTACTGATGCCAATCCACGCCAACGCTTCGCCCGTATGGCTGCCCGTTTCTACAATTCACAGCCGTCAACGATTGCCGCCGTTACCGGAACGAATGGCAAGACGTCCGTTGTACACTTTGCCCAGCAATTGTGGGCTTCGCTTGGTTGCAAGGCAGCTGCACTCGGTACTCTTGGCGTAATCGGCACCGACTTGACCGATGACTTCAAACTAACAACTCCCGATCCAGTCAAGCTTCATCAAACGCTGTTTGAGTTGCAGAAATTAGGTATCGATTACGTCGCCTGTGAAGCATCCAGTCATGGGCTCGCCCAGTATCGCCTTGATGGCCTGAAAATCAAGGCCGGCGCATTTACCAATCTATCCCGTGACCATCTAGACTACCATCAAACCACAGGAGCATATCGCACCGCCAAACTTCGACTTTTCAACGAGCTCGTTCCGGACGATGGGACGATTGTCGTCAACATTGACTCCGATATGTATGCCGCAATAGCTGAGATCGCCAACGAGCGCTCGCTACAACGGATCACCTACGGGTTCGAAGCCAGCGATCTTCATTGCTTTGAGGCGATACCAAGCGAGGGCGGTTGGCACATCAAGCTCAATGTTCTCGGCACGGTTTATGGGATCGAGTTTCCGCTACACGGACGTTTTCAAATCGCCAATGCGCTTTGCGCGGCCGGATTGGTCATTGCCTGCGGTATCAACCCTGGAGATGTGATCCCTCTCCTCGCTGACCTGAAAGTAGTACCAGGACGCATGGAGCGAGCGGCCTTTCTTGAAGGCGGTGCGCAAATATTTGTCGACTACGCCCATACGCCAGAGGCGCTCAGGACAGCATTGAAATCCCTGCGCGCGCATATCAGCGGCCGCATCGTCGTTGTCTTTGGCTGCGGTGGCGACCGCGACAAAGGAAAGCGACCGGAGATGGGAGAAATCGCCTGTTCGCTCGCCGATACAGTCATCGTCACCGACGACAATCCACGCAGTGAAGATGCGACTGCGATTAGGCAAGATATACTTCGCGCCTGCCCAACGGCACGCGAAATTGGCGACCGCTCGACGGCCATTCTCACCGGCGTTGAATTACTGCATCCAGGCGATGTTCTCTTTGTCGCCGGAAAAGGTCATGAAACGGGGCAAATCATTGACCAAAAAACATTACTTTTCAATGATATGAACGTCATACGCGATGCCGTACGCGTACATGAGAGAGTGCCCTCATGACCCCGTTGTGGACAAGCATAGACGCTGATATCGCCACCAGCGGACAAAGTACTGCAGCCTGGCAGGCAAGCGGCGTCTCAATCGACAGTCGGTCGGTCGAGGCAGGAGATCTATTCATCGCCATCGCTGGCCCAACTTTCGATGGTCATCAGTATGTCGAGAATGCATTTGCCGGTGGTGCCGTGGCAGCGCTCGTCACAACAAAGTGGGCGGCAGGGCAAGACGGATGTGGCGCGGAAAACCCACTATTGCCGGTCGCAGATACATTGGAAGGGCTTGAGAATCTAGCGCAAGCCGCTCGTAAACGTTGCACTGCCCGTATCGCGGCAATTACTGGAAGCGCGGGAAAAACCGGCACCAAGGATATGTTGGCCAAAGCGCTGGCGTCGCAAGGTCGGGCTACCTCAACGCGAGGCAATCTGAATAATCACCTGGGGCTTCCTTTGAGCCTGGCGCGCATGCCGGCAGACAGTGAATTTGGCGTGTTCGAATTAGGCATGAGTCACTCCGGCGAAATTGGTCATCTCGCCAACCTTGCTCAGCCACATGTGGCAGTTATCACCAATGTCGAAGCGGCTCATCTGGCGTTCTTCGAATCCGAGCAAGAAATAGCCGACGCCAAGGCAGAGATATTTCAGAATATGGATGCCACAGGCGCAGCACTTCTCAACAGGGACAACAGGCATTTCCAGCGACTTCGCGACCATGCCGAACGCAATCGCGTTGAGCAGATATTCAGCTTTGGCGCACATGTCGATGCGGAGTTCCGCCTGTTAGATTGTGTTACTACTTCACTGGGCAGCAACGTCCGCGCATCAATCTTAGGTGAAATCGTCGAGTATAATGTCGGACTGCCGGGTCGGCATTTGGTGCAAAATAGCCTTGCCGTCATTGGTGTGTCGTATTTGCTCGGCGCCGACCTGCAGGCAACAGCCTCCGCGCTGGCCGACGTGCAGCCAGCAAAAGGGCGCGGCCTCCATCACACAGTCACTATTGCGGGCGGTGATTTCGAACTCATCGACGAGAGCTACAACGCTAATCCGGCTTCCATGCGCGCAGCGATTGAAGTGCTGGCGAAAGCACACCCAGGACCGGGAGGTCGGCGCATTGCAGTACTAGGAGATATGCTCGAACTGGGCCCCGACGCGCCAGCGCTTCATAGAAGCCTTGCCGAGGACCTCGCAAATAACGACGTCGATATCGTATTTCTGGCCGGAGAGCATATGGCGATGCTCGCCAACGCAGTGCCCGCACAAACAATCGGCACCTACGAGGCTACTTCTGATCAACTGATCGACTCCATCAAAGTCGCCGTATCACCAGGCGACGTGGTGTTGGTTAAGGGATCATTGGGAAGCAAAATGACTCGCATCATCGATGCATTACTGGCCATCGATTTGCCGTTAAATCGTCAGCACCCCACCGGTTCTGGGGCGTAGAGATTTATCATGCTGTTTAATTTACTCGCACCTCTCGCAGACGATCTCCAGGCTTTCAACCTGTTCCGATACATTACGTTTCGGACGGGTGGCGCCATCATGACAGCGTTGCTGCTGAGTTTCCTCGCTGGCCCGGCAATTATCTCATGGCTTAAATCACAACAAGGATCTGGCCAACCAATTCGTGAAGATGGGCCGGAGAGCCATTTCGCGAAAGCAGGAACGCCGACGATGGGCGGGTTCCTTATACTGCTGGCGATCATTGTCAGCACTTTGCTTTGGGCCGACATTACGAGCGCCTATGTTTGGTTGGTCCTACTCGTCACCATCGGCTTTGGCCTCGTCGGGTTTGCCGACGATTATCTGAAGATTTTACACCAAAATACACGGGGCTTGCCTGGCAAGCTGAAACTCCTGATTGAAGTAGGCATCGCCGTCGCAGCTGCCTTATGGCTCGTATCTATCAGTAGCGAGCCACTCGCATCTGGGCTCGCATTGCCATTCTTCAAATCGGTCCTCATTGACCTCGGTTGGTTCTTTATTCCCTTTGCCGTCATCGTAATGGTAGGGGCGTCAAATGCAGTTAATCTCACCGATGGTCTCGATGGGCTTGCAATCGTCCCAGTCATGATCGGTGCCGGTTGTTTTGGTTTCATCGCCTACTTTGTAGGCAACGCAGTTTTTGCAAACTATCTACAAGTTTTACACGTCCCTGGAACCGGCGAACTTGCCGTGTTTTGTGGTGCGTTGGTTGGGGCGAGTCTTGGCTTTTTATGGTTCAACGCGCCGCCGGCGATGGTGTTCATGGGCGATACGGGGTCACTGGCCGTCGGTGGCGCATTGGGCGCGATCAGTGTGATCACAAAGCATGAGTTGGTGCTGGTGATTATCGGTGGTGTCTTCGTACTCGAAACTGTCTCGGTCATCGTTCAAGTGGTTTCGTTTCGCCTGACGGGCAAGCGAGTTTTTGCCATGGCGCCCCTGCATCATCATTTCGAGAAAAAGGGTTGGGCAGAGTCAACGATCGTCATCCGATTTTGGATTATTGCCCTAATTCTCGCGTTGATTGGGCTTTCGACACTGAAACTGAGATGAGGCGACGGTGATCGAAACTCCCGAATTCTCAGGAAAGACAGTTGCTGTCATGGGCCTTGGACGCTCTGGGTTGGCCGCGGCACATGCACTCCAACGCAGCGGTGCCTATGTTTGGGCATGGGACGATGATGAAGCGAACCGTGAGATCGAAAACGATCTCACCATCACAGACCTCGCGGACGCCGACTGGAGCCGTATTGAGACATTGATCCTGAGCCCGGGCATTCCACACACTTATCCCGCGCCGCATCCGGTGGCAGCCCGCGCGCGCGCTGCCGGCGTAGACATAATCAGTGATGTAGAAGTCTTAGTACGAGCGCAGCGAGATACCGGTTATGTCGGCGTCACCGGAACGAACGGCAAATCGACGACGACGGCCCTGATAAGCCATATTCTCGAAGCAAACGGCATGCGTGTCCAAGCTGGCGGAAATCTCGGCATACCAGCGCTCGAACTCGAAGCGATCGAACAACCGGGTTTTTATATTCTCGAGATGTCTTCATATCAGCTCGAATTGACTCGCTCCGCCGAATTCGATGTCGCAGTCCTCGGCAATATCAGTGCTGATCATCTCGATCGCCACGGCGGACTAGATGGCTATATCGCTGCAAAAAAGATGATATTCCAAAGTCAGCGTGCAGGCGCCATCGCGGTCATCGGCGTGGATGACGAGCGATGCGCAAAGATATTTCATGACCTCAAGACTGCCGGGCATCTCCGAGTTATTCCCATTTCCGGACAACAGGAAGTTGCTGCCGGCGTCTATGCGATCGACGGTGTTCTCTACGACGACCTTGAGGGCCTTCGCACCCCCATTTTATCTCTCGACAACGTGCCGGCCCTGCCCGGCGCGCATAACGCGCAGAACGCCGCCGCAGCGTATTGCGCGGCCCGTTCTGTCGGTCTCGCTGCCAGTGAAATCTCCGGAGCCATGAGCAATTTTCAAGGTCTCGCACACCGGCAGCAAATCGCTGCAATTATCGATGACGTTCGCTACATAAATGATTCAAAAGCGACCAACCCCGATGCAACGGCACGCGCGTTGGCTTGTTACAAATCGATTTATTGGATCGCTGGCGGGCTTGCAAAGGAAGGCGGCCTGAAGCCAATCGAGCCGCATCTCCCAAACATCCGTCGCGCCTTTCTAATCGGCGAATCAGCAGAACGAATTGCGTCGGAGTTTGGCGAGCATCTTAGTTCAAGTCTTAGCCGCGATCTCGCCAGCGCCGTTACTGCTGCTCACGCACAGGCCAGCGAGGACCAGTGTCCTGAGGCAGTTGTGCTTCTGTCGCCTGCATGTGCGTCGTTCGATCAATTCGCAAACTTCGAGGCTCGCGGCCGGGAATTCTGCCGCCTCGTTGCAGCGCTTCCGGGTGCAAAGCGGCTTGTCCTCAATACAGGCGAGACTGCGTAATGGCATTCATCGCTCGTACAGACAGATCGGTTTTGGGCCGCTGGTGGTGGACAGTCGATCGCTGGACGCTCGTCTGCCTCTTTCTGCTGGCAACCTTTGGCCTGTTGCTAAGCTTTGCGGCAAGTCCACCAGTGGCCGAGCGAATTGGCCTTGAGCCACTATACTTCGTCCGTCGTCACGCGACTTACTTGCCTGCAGCAATGGCAATTATGATTGTCATGTCATTGCAGCAACCGCGGCAAATTCGCCGGGCGGGTGTCATCCTGTTCGCCGTTTCTTTGCTTTTGTTATCGGCAACTGCTGTCTTCGGTGTCGAAATCAAAGGCGCGACGCGCTGGATAACGCTGGCCGGCATTTCCATACAGCCGTCAGAATTCATAAAGCCCGCTTTCGCCATCGTAGCGGCATGGATGTTCGCTGCGCAACGCCAGGATGAGGGCATTCCCGGCAATCTGATTTCATCGATCCTGCTTGCGCTCATACTGACGTTTTTGATTGCGCAACCGGACATAGGTCAATCGGGGCTCATTGCCATTGTCTGGTTTGGCCAATGGTTTTTGGCCGGTCTGCCAATGATATGGGTAGCCGCACTAGGCGCAGTTGGCGTCGCCGGATTGACTTCCTCGTACTTTATCTTTCCTCACGTCACTAGCCGAATAGACCGCTTCCTGGATCCGGCCGTAGGTGACAACTATCAAATTGACCGTGCCTTCGAGGCGTTCACAAACGGTGGCTTGTTAGGTCGCGGACCGGGAGAGGGAACAGTCAAGGCACTTCTGCCAGACGCCCACGCCGATTTTATATTTGCGGTTGTTGGTGAAGAGTTTGGCTTACTTGCCTGCATGATCATTGTTGCGATGTTCGCCTTCATTGTCCTACGTGGATTTGTGCTCGCACTTCGAGACGAAAATCTATTTGTTATTCTTGCTGTTTCTGGACTTTTAGCTCAGTTCGGCCTTCAAGCCCTTATCAACATGGCCTCAGCACTAAGCCTTATGCCAACAAAGGGTATGACGCTGCCCTTCGTATCTTACGGCGGCTCATCAATGATGGCGCTAGCGATTGGAATGGGTATGGTTCTCGGATTGACACGTCGACGTGTCGGGGCAAACTCGTGAACGCCGGGCGCAACCCAGTCGTGCTTGCTACGGGCGGTACTGGCGGCCACATATTTCCTGCCCAAGCTTTGGCGGTAGAATTACGGCAACGCGATTACGGCTTGGTTCTTATCACCGACCGGCGCGGCTTCAATGTTGGCAGTTCGATCGACCAGATAGAAACATACCGCGTTCAGGCTGCAGGGGTCAGTGGACGCGGCTTAGCTGGCCGTCTTTCTGCGACAGCGCAGCTTGGAATCGGGTTAGCTCAGGCCCATATGATTTTGCGGCGCCTTCGGCCATCGGCTGTGGTCGGCTTCGGTAGCTATGCCTCGGTCCCGAGCGTGCTTGCCGCATCATTTCTTTCCATACCAACTGTCATACACGAGCAAAATGCTGTCCTTGGCCGTGCCAACCGCTTTCTTGCACGCCGCGCGACCCGCGTTGCAACTGCATTCGAGAGCGTTTCAGAACTCGGAGAAACGCAACTGGAGAAGGCGACTTGGACCGGCAATCCGGTTCGTCCTGATATTGTCAGCGTGCGCAATTCCCCCTACCCCTCACCCGGCAAAGAGGGTCCACTCCGTCTCCTGGTAACTGGAGGAAGTCAGGGCGCGCATGTTTTTTCTACTGTCGTGCCGGCTGCGTTAGCGACACTCAACGCTCCTTTGCGCGCGCGCTTACGTGTCAGCCAGCACTGTCGCCCAGAAGATCAAGCGACGGTTTCAAAAGGTTACCGCGACGCTGGAATTGATTGTGATGTCTCGACGTTCTTCGACGACATGGCTGAGCGTTTCGCCGCCACCCACCTGTTGATTTGCCGAGCTGGCGCCTCGACGATGGCAGAGCTAACGACCGCTGGTCGACCGGCAATTCTGGTCCCCTATCCGCACGCAATTGACAACCACCAGTCCGAAAATGCTGCTCGCCTATGCGATGCTGGCGGAGGCTGGATGATTCAAGAAGAGGCGTTCACGCCAGAAGTATTGAGTAATCGGCTAAACTCCCTTCTCTCGCCTCCGGCCAAACTGGATATTGCTGCGCGTTGCGCTGCAAAGATTGGCATGCCTGACGCAGCAACGCGACTTGCCGAACTGGTCACCGGTTTAATCGGAACTAATGGCGCAAACGTCCGATCCTCCAAGCCAGCTATGGAGGCCATGGGATGAGAGCTATGCCGCTCACCATTGGTACAATCCACTTCGTTGGCATCGGTGGAATCGGTATGTCGGGGATCGCCGAGATACTGCACAATCTCGGCTATACGGTTCACGGCAGCGACATCGCCGAAAGCCCGAATGTGCGCCGACTGCGTGCACTTGGCATTCAGATCGTAGTCGGTCATGGGGCTGAGAATGTGGGCGACGCACAAGTCGTCGTGGTGTCTTCGGCAATTCAAGCTGGGAATCCAGAAGTTGATGCCGCCAATGCCAACCTAATTCCAGTCGTCCAGCGAGCCGAAATGCTTGCCGAATTGATGCGCCTTTCATGGTCGATTGCTGTAGGTGGCACTCATGGGAAGACAACAACAACGTCTTTAATTGCTGCACTTCTAGATGCTGCCGGGTTCGATCCAACGGTAATTAACGGCGGCATTATTAACGCCTACGGGACAAACGCTCGCCTAGGCGAGGGCGAATGGCTTGTAGCCGAAGCAGACGAGTCCGACGGTACATTCGTCAAACTTCCCGCAACGATCGCCATTGTCACGAACATTAATCCCGAACATCTAGATTTTTACGGCTCGTTCGACGAATTAAAGAACGCGTTCCGGACGTTCGTGCAGAGCATTCCATTCTACGGATTTGCTGCAGTTTGCCTCGACAATCCGGAAGTGCAGGCTCTAATCGGCCGCGTAACAGATCGCCGATTGATCACTTATGGCTTTAGCCCACAGGCGGAAATCAGAGCAGATAATTTGGCTGCTGGTCCAGGAGGTATGCGTTTTGATGTAACCATCGGCGTCCGTGGCGAATCTGTGCGGAGACTCACAGGTGTTAGTCTCCCGATGTTCGGCCAACACAACGTGCAAAATGCACTTGCAGCGATTGCCGTCGCCAACGAAATGAGTATCGACGATGAAAAGATCGTCCGTACACTTGCGTCATTCGCCGGTGTCAAACGTCGCTTTACCAAAACGGGCGAAGCAAACGGCGTAACAATCATTGATGATTATGGTCACCACCCCGTGGAAATTACGGCTGTCCTAAAGGCTGCACGCGCGGCAACACAGCACAAAGTTGTCGCTGTCGTCCAACCTCACAGATTTACACGCCTTCAAATGTTGTTTGAAGAATTCTGCCTTTGTTTCAACGATGCGGATCATGTGATCGTTGCTGACGTTTATGCGGCAGGTGAGAACCCAATCAAAGGCGTCGACCGTGATGCCCTTGCGCTGGGTGTGCGAGCCCGCGGCCACCGAAACGTGCACACGCTCGACGATCCGGCTGATCTCGCAACACTCATAGCTCAACTGACGGATTCCGGCGACTTGGTTGTTTGTCTAGGTGCCGGATCAATTACAAATTGGGCAAATGCATTGCCCGCTGAATTGGCCGCATTAGGTGCCTCTCAGGCAGGTTTGGCATGATGGCGCAGTCCGCACGCCAGACAACCGACAACCTCATTAGTCGTTTGCCGTCGGTGCGAGGACGCTATATCGAGCTTGCCGACCTTTCGCGATACTCGCGTTTTCGCGTTGGAGGAGCCGCAGAAATACTGTTCAGGCCTGCCGACGCAGACGATCTCCAACTATTCATGGCGGCCACATCCCCGACGATACCGATTACTGTAATCGGTGTCGGCTCCAATATTCTGATTCGGGATGGTGGTGTCACAGGAGTCGTCGTTCGACTGAGCCGCGGCTTCTCGGATATCACTGTAGATGACACCAGAATTCGAGCAGGCGCAGGCGCGCTGGACCTCAACGTCGCGCGCTTTGCACAGCGTCACGTCGTCGCCGGTCTGGAATTCCTATCGGGCATCCCAGGATCTATTGGCGGCACGCTCAAAATGAACGGCGGTGCCTACGGGCGCGAAATCAGCGATATCACCGTCACTGCGACTGTCATCGACCGACGAGGCAATCTATCGATTCTCAAACATACTGACCTTGATTTTTCGTATCGCCACTGTGGTGTACCAGCGGATCACATATTCCTCGCGGTTGAACTCAACGGAGTCCAGGGCACGTGTCAGGAAATATCTGCACTAATGGATGAGATCGCCCAAACAAGGCTCGAAAGCCAGCCTACACGGGGCGCTACCGGCGGATCGACATTCAAAAACCCACCCGGCCTAAAAGCCTGGAAGGTAATAGACGACGCTGGTTGTCGCGGCCTAAGACGAGGCGGAGCAATGGTGTCCGAAAAGCACTGTAATTTCCTCATAAATTACGATCAAGCAACGGCATCTGACGTGGAGGCGCTCGCAGAAGAGGTACGCCAGCGCGTATTCGACAAGTGCGGCATCATGCTCGAGTGGGAAATACAGCGAATCGGCAACGCCGAGGTTCTCCAATGACCGGCGCTGTTTCAAAACACGTTGCAGTTTTAAAAGGAGGGTGGTCGAGCGAACGAGACGTATCTTTAGTGAGCGGCGCGCTGTGCGCAAATGCACTTGAAGATGCTGGATATCGGGTTTCTCAAATCGACGTAAAGCAAGACTTGAAAGCACTCTTGAATGCGCTCGAACCACGCCCGGACGTTGTGTTCAATGCGCTTCATGGTCGCGTCGGCGAAGATGGTACTGTCCAGGCCGTACTCAACATCTTGGAAATTCCCTACACCCATTCCGGACTTCTTGCCTCCGCGCTGGCGATGAACAAGCCAATGGCAAAGATGCTTTTCACCGCCGCCGGAATCCCGTGCCCCGAGGGCCAGGTTATTGACATCGGGGACCTTAAAAAAGTAACAGCGATTACGCCGCCATATGTCATCAAACCTCTGAACGAGGGTTCGAGTGTTGGCGTGCATATAGTTCGCGTCGGAGACAATAGTCTCCCGGTCGACGATTGGAATTTCGGCGACAAGGTTTTACTTGAACGCTACATCCCGGGACGGGAACTTACTGTTGCGGTTGTGGATGGCAACCCACTCGGTGTGACCGAGCTTCTGCCTCGGGAGGGATTCTACGACTACAAGGCTAAGTACTCAGAGGGCGAAACAGAGCACCTTTGTCCGGCACAAATTCCGGCAGACACCGAGGCCAAAGCAAAGGATTACGCAGTGCGCGCGCACAATTTATTGGGTTGTCACGGCGTGACCCGCGCGGACTTCCGCTACGACGACACTGAGTCCAAATGCGGATGCCTTTATTTGCTGGAAATCAACACTCAACCCGGCATGACGCCGCTTTCGCTTGTTCCAGAACAAGCAGCACTCCACGGCCAATCATTTTCCGAGTTGGTGACCGTTATGGTGGAGGCGGCAACATGCGACGCCTAGGAGCGAAAGCACAAGCAATCGCTGTAAACAGAAGGCCACGGCGCACCACCGCTAGGACTCGGACGAAACGGTTTCGAACGAGGGCCGGCGTCGTAATTAGCTGCGTTTCCATTCTCTTCTTGATAGCGACAGCAGGCGGTGTGTGGACCGTGCGTACCGGTGCTCTTGGTGAAGCAGTCGGATTGCTGAAGGTCACTATGGTTGCTGTCACAATTAGAGCCGGATTAACGGTTGATGATGTGCTGGTCGCTGGGCGGCGGGAGACCAAGCGAAGCGATCTTCTTTCGGCAATTGACGCACAACGTGGAGATCCCATAATTGTTTTCGATCCAACTGCCGCACGACAGCGCGTAATGAACCTTGGTTGGGTTGCCGACGCTAAAGTTGAACGCCGTCTCCCGAATACAATTTACGTTCGGCTCTCTGAGCGCTCACCAGTCGCAGTTTGGCAGCGCAACGGTGAATTTTCACTCGTTGATGCAGAGGGTGTAGTGATCGGCGAGAGCAGTGCCGGACAACGTCGTGACCTAACCCTTATCGTCGGCGCGGAGGCACCACGACATGCGTCGACCCTCCTCGTCATGCTCGACACACAACCGCAATTAATGGAAAGGGTCGTCGCTGCTGTTCGCGTCGCTGATCGGCGATGGAATCTCCGATTAAACAACGGAATTGATGTCCGGTTACCCGAAATAAACCCACAAGCAGCATGGGATCATCTCGCTGAGCTGGAGGCAGAACACAAACTTCTGGAGCGCGACATAATCCTCATCGACCTTCGCCTACCGGAGCGACTCGTTGTGCGGATGCGGCCTTTGGAGGGCAGACGCCCACGGGCACCAGGAGAACACACGTGATGCAATGGAATGGTTGGCCAGTTACTTCGCCTGTACGGATAAAGGGATAAGAAACGTGGTTCGAGACGGAATTATTGCAGTGCTAGATGTCGGCACAACAAAAGTGTGCTGCTTTATCGCCGCGCTTGACGATAGCGGGCAAGCCCGGGTTATAGGCATCGGTCATCACGTGAGTGACGGCCTAAAAGCCGGCTCGATCGTCGACATGGAGGCTGCAGAGACGTCAATTCGCGCGGCGGTTCATGCCGCGGAGAAAATGGCCGGGACGACGATTCGCGAAGTCGTTGCCAGCATCGGCGGTGGGCGACCTTCGAGTGATGTGGTTGTTCGCAATCTGTTGATCGGTAATGGAGCAGTCGGTGATACCGATATGCGCCGCCTTTCCAATGACATCCGGACATTGCAACATGAACCTCATCGGTTGCTGGTCCATGCAATTCCAACCGGATATGCCATTGATGGCTCAAACGGTATCCGTGATCCTCGTGGACTCCACGGCACCACACTCGGCGTAAACGTGCACCTCGTGACCATCGACGAGAGCACTGCACGAAATCTCGAGACCGGTATCCGCAGATGCCATTTAGATCTCTCTGAGTTTGTCCTTAGCCCGTATGCCTCTGGGTTGGCCTGCCTCGTTGAAGACGAAATGGACCTTGGCGTCACGATTATAGATATGGGCGGCGGAACGACGACTATCGCTGTCTTCTATGACGGTACAGCTGTATTCACCGATGCAGTTTCAGTCGGTGGTATCAATGTCACGAACGACATCGCTCGGGGGCTATCAACATCTGTCGCCGACGCAGAAAGACTGAAGACCTTGCATGGCAATGCACTTCCCTCACACGCAGACGAACGAGAGATTGTCAACGCACCACAGGTTGGCGACGATACCGATAGTCACGCAGGTCGCGTTCCCAAATCTCTACTAGTTGGAATTATTGCACCGAGGATTGAGGAAATACTTGAGCTTGTCCGAGCGCGCCTTACATCAAGTGGCTTTGAAAAGATTGCTGGCCGTCGTGTTGTCTTGACTGGCGGTGGCAGTCAGTTGCCCGGCATGCGCGAATTGGCATCCCAAATTCTCGACAAACAAGTCCGTCTGGGCAAGCCGATTCGAGCTAATGGTTTGGCCGGCGCGACTGGGGGACCAGCGTTTTCAACTGCTGCTGGTCTACTTACATACGCAGCAGACAACCGGAACGAATCGCCGGCAATTCTCGCGCGTCAAAACGCATTATCTGGCGGCGTTGTTGGCCGCTTGGGAGGGTGGTTCCGTGAGAACTTCTAGCAACCATCCTTTTGATCTACCGCCGCATGTTGATTTGCGACGGCACCACGCCGGCAACACTTGCCGGAATCCCATCCTAATGTTACGCAACAGCGGAGGCTGTGATGACTATTAATATCTCGATGCCCAAATCTGATCATGACTTAAGACCGCGTATAACGGTGGTTGGCGTCGGTGGCGCTGGCGGCAACGCCGTCAACAATATGATTCGAGCCGACCTCGAAGGTGTAAATTTTGTCGTTTGTAATACCGACGCACAGGCGCTCGAACAGTCATTAGTCGAGCGCAAAATCCAACTGGGCGTTGGAATAACGCGCGGATTGGGCGCTGGCTCGCGACCGGACGTGGGCCGCGCGGCGGCCGAGGAAGCGCTGGACGAAATCCTCGATCACATTAGCTCCAGTCACATGGTGTTTATCACGGCTGGGATGGGCGGCGGCACTGGCACTGGTGCGGCACCGGTCATTGCGCAGGCAGCACGCGAACAAGGCATACTGACTGTTGGTGTTGTCACCAAACCGTTCCAGTTTGAAGGTACGCAGCGTATGCAGATTGCGGATGCGGGCATTGAGGAACTGCAACAGTATGTCGACACGCTGCTCATCATCCCCAACCAAAATTTATTCCGCGTAGCCAATGAGAAGACGACGTTCGCAGATGCATTCAAGATGGCGGACGACGTTTTGCATTCCGGCGTTCGCGGAGTCACCGACTTGATGATTATGCCTGGTCTCATCAATTTGGATTTTGCCGACATCCGCACAGTGATGAGCGAGATGGGTAAAGCCATGATGGGTACCGGCGAAGCCGAAGGCGACAAGCGCGCTATAGATGCCGCGGAAGCAGCAATCTCAAACCCGCTGCTCGACGATGTCACAATGAAGGGGGCTCGCGGTGTATTGATAAATATTACCGGCGGCAACGACATGACCTTGTTCGAGGTGGATGAAGCTGCAAACAGAATTCGCGAGGAAGTGTTTTCTGAAGCACTCATCATCTTCGGCTCGACATTTGACGAGTCACTAAGCGGCAAAATTCGCGTTTCCATGGTGGCAACGGGAATTGACGTCGACGAGTCGGAGAAGACTTGGTCAGAACCACACGGTCTTACAGGTCCGATACCTTCGGTAACGCATTTGCCGCCGATTACGGACAACACAGAAAAGGTGCCGAACGAAGGCGTTGAACAAGACCCAGTGGCTGCAGGAGACGCTGAGATTGAAGGGCAGTCAGGCGACTGTATCGACCTCACGGAAGGGCAAGAGGCAAATGAATTTGAGGCCCATCTGCCTCCGATAAATGGCGACTACACAATTGATACCCCGTTTGAAATTCCGCAAGCAGAAGACGCAATCGAGAATGAGGCACCAACAGATGCGTTTGTTCCGGACACCAATGATGCTCTTCGCACAATGGACAAGCGCGAACCATTTATTCCGCCACGACCAACCGTAATTGGTGCCCACGACGAAGGGGAGCATCAAGCGGAGCCCTTTGCGGCAGCGGCAATCGAAAACGCGAGTGCGGATAACCATCCGAAACGCCGCCGCGGCCGCACATTGTTCGAACGGATGACTGGTGCAGGTAAAAATCGCAACGACCAACAGAACATTGCTGGCGAAGATGCAGAAAGCTCGGCAGCATCAAGTTCTCTTCAAGAGCCTGCATCAGGCGTTGAAACGTCGTCAACTGATCAATCGCACGAGCCAGCGCAGCGGATAGTTGCCACGCAACAACGTGAAGCTTCTGTAGCAACTCAACCTGCATTCGGGGGACTCGATGGCGAAAAACGTGAACCTTCGTCTCCAGCCGAAGAAGAGATGTTGGAAATCCCCGCATTCCTTCGTAGGCAGGCAAACTAGACGCACAAAAAAACGTTCTATTTCAATGGGGTACGCGGCTGTCGCGTCACGTTCAGCCGCGTAACAATCCGTAACAAAGTGTGATTTGTAGTTCACAGGTCATATTGGTAGGGCTTCTCAGTCGATACCTGTATCAGGCGGCACCCGGGAAAGGGGTTCATATGTAAGGCCACGTGCAAAGTCATGTTGGTAATACGGAGGGGAAGACCCCGACTAATGAAGCGAAAATCAGAATCATTTTCATCTCTGCGCCAACACACCCTAAAGAGCAACATACATTGTAGCGGTGTCGGTCTGCACAGCGGACAAAAACTGACGATGTCGCTTTATGCTGCTGGGGTGGACACGGGCATTGTTTTCCGCCGCACGGACGTCCAAGACGGCTGTAATGAAATCACCGCAAGATTCGACAATGTCGGCGACATACGGCTTTGTACGACACTGATCAACGAAGATGGTGTTACGATTGGGACAGTCGAGCACCTTATGGCCGCGCTCGCGGGTTGCGAAATTGACAACGCCGTCGTCGAATTAAATGGCCCCGAAGTTCCGATTATGGATGGTAGTGCTGGGCCGTTTGTATGTCTCATTGAAAGCGCAGGTATTGTTGAGCAAGCCGCACCTCGCCGTGCAATCGAAATTCTCCGCCGGGTTCATGTAGCCAACGGAAACGCAGAGATTTCCCTTGAACCTTCAAGTGGCTTTTCGATCAATCTCGGGATCGACTTCGCCCATCCGTCAATTGGTCAGCAAAATATTGTTCTCGATATGACTTCCGCAGCATTTAAGTCACAGATTTGTCGCGCGCGGACGTTTGGATTTTTGCACGAGGTCGAGTCATTGCGAACCGCGGGGTTCGGCCTTGGTGGATCACTGGATAACGCAGTTGTCATCAGCGCAGACGGCGTTATGAATGAGGAGGGCTTGCGCTTCGCAGACGAATTTGTGCGTCACAAGGTTCTCGATTGCATTGGCGATCTTTATCTCCTTGGCGCGCCGATACAGGGCCGTGTTCGTGGACGTCGGAATGGCCACTCGCTTAATAATTTGCTGCTCCGCACGCTTATCGCCGATCGGAACGCCTGGCGATTGGTTGCGCTGGACAAGCTTGGAGCTCAGACCCCCCCCCCCCATACCAAACAGGTTGACTGGCAGGAGCAACCGCTCGCCGCGCTCGCTTAGTCACACCGGCCCCCGTTAACCAGTTTATCACTTTCGGTCTCGACTCGCTTGGGTCTGGGTCCGTCCCCATGTATATTTCACACATGATCCGAATCCGTCGCGCAGCGAGCAACCAGCGTATGCGGTGGCATATTTCTGTCACCGCAGCACTGTTCCGACCGAGCACATTTCGTGCCGGCAGGATGGCAGCGTACGTCCTCCTCATATTGCTTTCTGCATGTAGCAATACCAATGAGGTTGCTTATAAGGAGCAGCCGGTTGAACAGCTTTACAACGAAGGTATGGATGCAATGCAGTCCGGGCGGCTTAACGCCGCCACCCGCCTGTTCGATGAAGTTGAGCGTCAACACCCCTATTCTGCATGGGCTACAAAAGCGCAATTAATGTCGGCCTATGCCAGTTATCTAAGGGATGCATATGACGAAGCCATCATTGCCCTTGATCGCTTCATAGAACTTCACCCGGGCAATCGTGACATCGCCTACGCCTACTATTTGAAAGCACTTTCGTATTACGAACAGATATCCGACGTCGGTCGGGATCAAAAAATGACTGAGCTGGCCTTAAGGTCGCTCCGGGATGTCGTGCGGCGGTTTTCTGAAACCACGTATGCGCGGGATGCCACACTCAAGATAGACCTGACGCGCGATCATTTGGCCGGCAAGGGTATGGAGATTGGGCGGTATTATCTGAGACAGGGTCATTATCTGGCTGCAATCAATCGATTCCGCGAGGTCATCGAGAAGTATCAAACCACGACGCATGTTCCAGAAGCGCTCCATCGACTTACAGAGGCCTACTTGGCATTAGGTATCACGGACGAAGCGCAGACCGCAGCAGCTGTATTGGGACACAACTATCCGGGAAGTGATTGGTACAAAGATAGTTACATCCTGCTTGGAGGACGCGATCTGCAGCCGGAAGCCAAAAAAAGCTCTTGGCTCAGCCGCACTTGGAATTGGGTATTCTGACAACATCATGCTAACGGCTTTGTCGATTCGCGATGTCGTTCTCATTGACCAACTGGACCTTACATTCTCTGGTGGCCTATGTGTTCTGACGGGTGAAACCGGTGCAGGAAAATCGATTCTACTCGACGCACTCGGTCTTGCTCTAGGCGCACGTGGCGATGCAGCGTTGGTGCGCCACGGCGCGGAGCGCGCTGTTATCACTGCTGTTTTCGAACCGACAGATGATCATTTAAATGTGTATCTTGGCGAACACGGCTTCGAAGGCGATGGATCGCTTGTACTGCGACGCATTCTCGGCGCTGACGGGCGTAGCCGCGCATTCGTAAACGATCAACCAGCAGGCATAAACCTGTTGCGCAGTATTGGCGAGCGCCTGGTGGAGATTCAGGGCCAATTCGCTCAACACCGTCTTTCCGACGTCGGCACCCATTGTGAACTACTTGATGCATTTGGCGCATGCAACACCGACAGAGACAAAGTTGCAAAGGCGTTTACATCCTGGAAAACAGCTGCAAAATCTTTTTCCGACGCAACGGAGCTGGCAGCCCAAGCGCGTGCGGATGAAGAGTTCTTGCGACACTCAGTGGCAGAGCTTGACCAACTAGACCCTCAAGATGGAGAAGAATCCCAACTATCCGATATGCGCATGGTCTTAATGAACGCAGAGCAATTGGTTGAAGCTATGAATGGTGCGCTATCCAATCTCTCTGGAACTGACGGCACCGAAAACTCGCTTGCGACAGCACATCGGCAACTCGCACGAGTTGCCGACAAGGCTGGCGGACGGCTCAACAACACCATCACGGCACTTGAAGGAGCAGTTGCGAATGTTGAAGACGCGTTGCGCGAATTGGGTTCTGCCGCAAATATTATCGAGCACAGCAGTAGCCGGTTGGAAAAAGTGGACGATCGCTTGCACGCATTGCGCGAAGCCGCGCGTAAGCATGATGTCAAAACCAATGGGCTGACGGCGCTGACCGAAAGCCTCCGACAGCGCCTAGCATTGATCGAAAATCAATCGGATACACTGGCTCAACTTGAGAAAGCAGAAGGTGTATCGCGCGCAAGTTATGTGACCGCAGCCAATGTCTTGAGCCAACTCCGCATTGCATCCGCGACCCGTCTAGAAAAGACGGTAGGCAGCGAGCTTCCAGCCCTCAAACTCGAAAAAGCGCGGCTGGCCGTCTCAATCACGGAACTAGATGAGCAGCGGTGGTCCGCTAATGGGATGGATCGGGTTGAGTTCTTGGTCGCAACAAATCCTGGCGCGCCAGCAGGCACTCTTTCCAAGGTCGCTTCAGGCGGCGAGCTGTCCCGACTGATGCTGGCATTGAAGCTTTCACTCATCGAGGTGGAGCAAGTTCCCACACTAATATTTGACGAAGTAGACAGTGCGATCGGCGGAGCCACTGCAAATGCTGTCGGCGAGCGACTGGCGCGTCTTTCTGAACGGACACAGGTCTTGGTCGTCACCCATTCTCCACAGGTGGCCGCTCGTGGAACAGATCATCTACGTGTCGCAAAAACCGCTTTCGGCGAGGAAGCAGTTACGGGCGTTGACCGCCTTAACGACGTGGATCGTTGCGAGGAAGTCGCCCGTATGCTTTCCGGGGCGCGGGTTACATCGGAAGCACGCGCAGCGGCAATGCGTTTGATTTCGGGCGACGAGGCATGACCCCTAAAGAGGAATTATATGCCATCGTTGCCTCTGAACTGACGGAGCAACAGGCGAAATCAGAACTTATGCGTCTTGCCAAAGAGATCTCTAACCATGATGTCCTTTACTACCAGGAAGCATCTCCTGAGATCAGTGACGGCGACTATGATGCCTTGCGTATTCGCAATACGGCGATCGAAACGGCATTTCCAGCGCTGCGCCGTTCCGATAGTCCAAGCCTGCGCGTTGGTGTTGCCCCAGCGACGGGCTTTTCAAAAGCCACCCATTCGAGACCTATGTTGTCACTGGCGAACGCATTTGAAGACGCGAATGTCGGCGAGTTTCTTCTACGTATAAATCGCTTTCTGGGTTTGCCCGCGAATGCACTTGTTGAGATCGTCGGCGAACCTAAGATTGATGGCGTCTCGGCATCGCTGAGATACGACTCTGGAGCCTTTGTGCGAGGGGCGACCCGTGGTGACGGTACGGTTGGCGAAGATATTACGGCAAATCTTAAGACGATCCATGACCTCCCAAAATCGCTGAAGGGGAGCGTGCCCGACAAAATAGAAATTCGCGGTGAAGTTTATATAACCAAGCCAGATTTCCTTGCACTGAACAAACGGCAGGAAGCGGCAGGAGAGAAAATCTTCGCAAACCCTCGCAACTCTGCGGCTGGTTCACTCCGCCAAATTGATCCCGCTGTTACAGCATCAAGACCGTTACGCTTCTTCGCCTATACCTGGGCCGAAGTCAGTGAATCAAGCAGCGTAAATCCAAACTCCGCCGACTGGACAACACACTGGGAGTTTCTACAAACAATCCAGAATTGGGGATTCCAGGTAAACCCCCTCGCCCGGCTCTGCCACTCGCTTGAGGACATTCTGGCACTCTACGCATTGATCGCTGAGCAGCGCGCAACACTGCAGTATGACATCGATGGAGTTGTCTACAAGGTAAATCGCGTCGACTTGCAAGAGCGTCTTGGAATGGTAAGTCGAGCGCCACGTTGGGCGATCGCCCATAAGTTCCCCGCCGAACAGGCTCAAACAATACTTAAAGACATTTCGATTCAAGTAGGCCGAACAGGCGCGTTAACTCCCGTCGCTGAACTTGAGCCGGTCACTGTTGGCGGGGTTGTCGTCAGCCGGGCGACCCTCCACAACGAAGACGAGCTTGGTCGCAAAGATATCCGCATTGGCGACCACGTTGTTGTGCAGCGCGCAGGCGATGTCATTCCGCAGGTTGTTTCTGTGCTTACTGACCGGCGCCAGAAAAACAGCAAGCCCTATGTTTTCCCCGACCATTGCCCGGAGTGTGGGAGCCTTGCCCTGCGCGAAGAGGGAGAAGTGGTACGACGATGTACAGGAGGACTTATCTGCCCCGCTCAAGCAGTTGAACGGCTCAAGCATTTTGTCAGCCGAAATGCCTTTGACATTGATGGCCTTGGCGGTAAGCACATCGAGACCTTTTGGAATGAGAAATTGATCTCAACGCCGGCCGATATATTCCGACTTTCGGAAAAACAGGAAGCCTTCAACGAACGTGAAGGTTGGGGCAAAAAATCTGTCACCAACCTCCTTGCTTCAATAGAGTCACGGCGCTTGATCCAGCTAGATCGCCTCATCTATTCGCTTGGAATTCGCCAAGTGGGGCAAGCAACCGCACGCCTTTTAGCGCGAAATTATGGTTCGCTGGCCACATGGCGCAAGGCGATGGATGAAGCACAAAACCACGAATTCCCTGCCTACGAGGACCTTGTAAATATCGACGGCATTGGGCCGATAGTCGCCGAAGATATCATTGCTTTCTGCTCGGAACCGCACAACCACAAAGTGTTGGACGATCTTGAGCGCGTATTGAATATCGAGCAGGTCACCGAGATATTGACAGTCGACTCGCCGGTTAAGGGTAAAACGGTTGTCTTCACTGGCACACTCGACACTATGACACGGAACGAGGCCAAAGCGCGGGCCGAAGCGCTCGGCGCCAAAGTGGCAGGCTCGGTCTCAAAAAAAACCGATTATGTTGTCGCCGGCACAGACGCTGGATCAAAAGCGCAAAAGGCTGAAGAGCTTGGAGTTACAGTGCTCGAAGAGAGCGAGTGGCGGGAATTGATTAACGGATAGTCCCAAACAGAGAGTGCGGAACGTGCCCCCCGTTGCTTAGACCTCCAACGGGCCTGTGGCTTGTTCAAGCCAGACTGCGGTCTCTCTGTCCACATCATCAATATGCATCTTACGGACACGGGCGTGATAGGCGTTCAACCAGTCGATTTCGTCAGCTGCCAACAGCGATGGTTCAACCAGATTAAGATCGATCGGCGCCAAGGTCAGCGTTTCCAATGCGAGGGTCGCTCGCTCCGCCCCGTCAAGGTCGTCGCAGAAAACTACTGTCACAAGATTTTCAATACGAATTCCGAACGCGTCAGTCTTATAGTAGCCCGGCTCATTGGACACGATCATGCCAGGCTTGAGAGCAACAGTGTTGCTCCGCTTGCTAATTCCGTGTGGCCCCTCGTGTACGCCTAGGTATGAGCCGACGCCATGGCCTGTCCCATGATCGAAATCCAGCCCGGCTTGCCACAAAGGCATGCGGGCCAGTGTATCAAGCTGGGCACCTGTCGTTCCCTCGGGGAACCGCGCCATAGCAAGGGCGATGTGTCCTTTTAAAACACGGGTGAAACGATCGCGCATTTCCTCTGACGGAACACCGACAGCGATCGTGCGCGTAACATCCGTCGTTCCATCGAGATATTGCCCCCCCGAATCCACTAGGAAAAGCTGGCCCAGTTCAATTTTTTGGTTGGTTTTCGCGTTGACATTGTAGTGAACGATTGCGCCATTCGGCCCCGTTCCAGATATTGTTCCGAAGCTCAAATCGCGGATCAACTCATTATTAAATCGATACGTAGCTAGTCGATCTGCTGCTTCCAATTCCGTCAATTCGCCCTTTGGCGCCTCACTAGAAAACCAGGCAAGAAACTGAGTGAGTGCTCGCCCGTCGCGTTTATGTGCGGCACGTGTGCCGTCAATTTCAATACTGTTTTTGCACGCCTTAGGTAAAACGCAAGGGTCAATATCGCGCACGATACTCGCACCTTTGAGCTTCTCGAAAACCACAGCGGCCGCGCTGCTTGGATCAGCCCTTGCAACCGCGTTCGAATTGGCGAGAGCTTCCAGGTTTCCCAAAAATTCTTCAATCGAATAAACGGATACTCCATTTCCAAGATGTTCGATGGTCTCAGGAATCAACTTCCGTTGATCAATAAACAGATCCACATCTCCGCTCTGAAAAACAATCGCAAAGGACAGTGGAAGAGGAGTGTGAGCAACATCACCACCACGGATATTGAGCAACCAGGCAATTGAATCCGAAAGCGTCAATACGGCAGCATCGATGCCGTCTTCGGTCAGCGAACTAGCGATGACGCCGCGCTTCTCGGCAGCACTTTGGCCCGCGTATTCAAGATCATGAGGGAGGACGGGAGCAACAGGTGCGGCCGGCTGGGCTGTCCAAACTTTATCTACTGGGTTACTGGCGACTGCAATTAAGCTACCTCCGGCATCTGTTACGCTTTTCCTGTAGTTCGTAACCGCTGCGTCGGTCAGCAGCCACGGATCGTATCCAAGCTTGGTGCCGGCAGGCAAATTCTCCGAAATCCATTTCGCAGGCGACAAGTCAGCGATGCCAATCGGCTCGACGAGATCCACGTGCACCTGATCGAGTACTTGCAGCGTGTATCGGCCATCGACAAAAATTACAGCCTTCTCGGCCAGAACGATAGCGACACCAGCCGAACCGGAAAACCCTGTTAACCAGCGAAGACGCTCGGCATGTTGCGGTACATATTCGCCTTGGTGCTCATCTGTGCGTGGGACGATTAAGCCGTCGAGGCCACGTTCTTTGAGTTCGTCACGGAGCATAGACAGTCGATCGCGAGGCGCCGGGCCAACTGTAAACCCCGGATTGAAGCGTTCTGCTACCTGTTCCTTGAAATACCGGAGTTGGCTCTTCGTTGGCTCGTCGGCATTCGGTGCGAATAATGCAATCCAGGCATCTCTCTCGTGTGATTTCGGAGCGGCAACGACACCTTCAGCAAGAGCGCGCGACTGATCCAAATCGAGCGACACACCTGCTCGGTGCAGTCGCGCAATGAGCGCCTCGTCACCTTCATATTGGGAAGCAGTCTGTGCCATGTCATTACCACCGAGTTTAACGCAACGAAGCTAGGGGTCACACCGTCGTACGGCAAGGTTTTTGCCAGCAGAAGATGACCTCACTCATGCAATTTTGACATTACAGCATTGCAATAATTGAACTTATCCTGACGCGAAAAGACGACCACATTGGTAGAAACGGCATTGGCATTGGCCATCTGCTGTATCCAATTAAGAAAAGAGAAAGAAAGATGAACAACATTATTGCACTACAAGACACACTTTTCCCACGTGGGCACCTCAACGGTTGGGTAAGCCGGGCAGTTCACGCCGTTTCCGAGAGCTACAACCGTCGCGCCACTTTGAAAAAGTTGGCCACGCTGGATAACCACATGCTTGATGATATTGGCTTGACGCGAGGCGATCTCAACAGGCTGACATTCAAGCGTGGATTTGGGTCACAAAATCAGCTCGACATTCGCGCTGGAGGACGGCGCTAATATTTCATCCAACGAGACGGCAAAACAGGCTGCGCGCCTTACAGTTTTGATAATACCAGCGTATGCCATCCGTCCAGTTCGATACGGCTAATAAATCGAAGACCTGCGGCCACATAAGCTGGACGCAGGTCTTTTTCTTGGTAACCCAGTATTCCTGACATGATGGCGATACCGTCTGTCGTGAGATGACGGGCGATATCGTCCGCCATACCTACGAGCGGACCGAGAAGAATGTTGGCGACAACCAGGTCATATGGCCCCGCTTCGGTGATAGCAGCGTTAAATCCAGACGAGCAATGGGTCGTAATGAGATCAGCGACGTCATTAATCTGGGCATTCTCATCGGTCACACGGACTGCTTCTTCATCAATATCAGATGCAACAACCAACTGACGCCAAGTGCGCGCCATTGCGAGTGCCAAAATACCTGACCCACACCCCAAATCGAGGGGGTGGGTGACATTGCGCTCTTTGGCAAGATGATCGAGTGCCAGAAGGCATCCTCGCGTCGTTCCATGGTCACCGGACCCAAACGCCGTACTAGCATCGATCGTCAACACAATCGCCCCACGAGGTGGCGGCTCTTCCAAGTGCGAAGGCCGAATAAAATACCGTCCAGCGGACACCGGCTCGACAGCACTACGCGAGACCGCCACCCAATCGGATTCCGCTAACGGCAGGCATTTAACCACAGGCTCGTCTATCTCAGCGCGTAATGTGGCAATGGCAATTGCAGCAACAAGCTCATTTGCCGGTGGTGGCCCAACGGTGTAGGCGGTCAGACGCCACAGGTCAGCGGCTTCATCCTCGACAAATGTCGCTGTTGCGTAGCACAGTGATTCAAGTGCCTGAACGAAAATTTCGACAGCACCAGCCGGAACCGACAAGCCAATCTGCCAACCAGGTTCAGGGCGGTTTTGAGCACTCACGGTTTAGAAACAAATGCGGCAACGACGCGTTTCTCGCCTGCCTTATCAAACTTTATCGACAACTTATCGCCATCAACCTGCGTAACCGTCCCCATACCAAACTTTTGATGAAAACACCGCTCGCCCCGGCTGAATTTAGCACCGGTGCCGTCATACACTTCGACTGAACTCTCGCCCAGAGAACTACCTGTTCCATGTGCGTGCAAGCGACGCCAACCAGGACCACCGCTGCGAAGCGCGGCAGGCTTGCTCCCAACGGAGCTCGGTCGATCGCGTGTTTCTGTGTATCCACCACCGTTATAAAGCCCTGACGCACTCTCATAATCGATATTCTCGGTCGGCAGTTCGTCCACAAAGCGTGAAGGTATAGCGCTCTGCCACTGATTATAAATCCGCCTGTTCGCCGCGAAACTGATAAAAACTTGCCTGCGCGCGCGGGTCAGGCCGACATAGGCAAGGCGCCTCTCCTCCTCAAGTCCAGCCGCCCCCGACTCGTCCATAGCGCGCTGATGTGGAAATAAACCTTCTTCCCAGCCGGGCAAGAATACTGTGTCAAACTCGAGGCCTTTCGCACTATGAAGAGTGATCAGATTGACCATTTCCACGTTTGACTGGTTGTCATTTTCCATAACCAGGCTAATGTGTTCAAGAAATCCACCAAGATTCTCAAATTCTTCGATTGCGGTGATGAACTCTTTCAGATTTTCTAATTTGCCCGGAGCTTCCGGTCTGCTTGATTTCTTCCACATCTCGGTATAGCCAGACTCGTCGAGTATGATCTGGACGAGTTCGGTGTGTGCGGTAGTCTCCGCCAACTTCCACCATCGCGCGATGTCTTCAAGAAACCCGGCAAGGCTTCGCTTCATCGCCGGTTTTAATTCATCGGTCTCGACGATCTGGCCGGCCGCGACCAGCAGCGGAATGTCGAGCGCACGGGCCAGTCCGTGAATAGCTTGCATAGTGGTCTTGCCGATACCGCGCGTTGGCTTGTTGATAACGCGCTCGAGGGCAAGGTCGTCGTCCGGTTGATTGATAACCCTCAGGTAGGCGACCGCATCGCGAATTTCCTCCCGTTCATAAAATCGGGGACCGCCGATCACACGATAGGGGATGCCGAGGGTGATGAACCGCTCTTCAAACTCGCGGGTCTGGAAACCCGCGCGAACCAATAATGCGATCTCGTCGAGTGAGTGTTTTTTGCGCTGCAGCGCCTCTATTTCGTCACCGATGTAGCGCGCCTCCGCCTCACCGTCCCATATACCGCGAACTGATACTTTTTCGCCCTGGTCAATCTCAGTCCAAAGCGTCTTTCCGAGCCGCCCCATATTGTGCGAAATCAATCCTGATGCGGCGGCAAGAATATGACCGGTCGAGCGATAATTGCGCTCGAGTCGGATCACTTTGGCACCTGGAAAATCCTTCTCAAAGCGCAGAATGTTACCGACTTCCGCACCGCGCCACCCGTAAATCGATTGGTCGTCGTCACCAACGCAGCACATATTCTTGTGAAGTTGGGCCAGCAGCCGAAGCCAGAGATACTGCGAAACGTTGGTGTCCTGATATTCGTCTACAAGAATATACCGGTAGAGCTGCTGATATTTGGCAACAACATCTGGGTTGGCAGTAAACAGTTCCAGACAATGCAACAACAAATCGCCAAAATCGGCAGCGTTAAGTGTCTTGAGCCTATCTTGATATTGGCGATAGATCTCAATTGCCCGACCGTTCGCCAAGTCACCAGAGTCTGCAGCGGACACGCGATCCGGCGTTAGACCTTTATCTTTCCACCGTTGAATTACAGCGGAGAGGGCCCGCGCTGGCCATCTCTTTTCGTCAATATTCTCGGCGGCGAGAATTTGTTTGATGAGGCGAATTTGATCGTCGGTATCGAGGATTGTGAAATTGGACTTTAGCCCAACAAGTTCTGCGTGCCGACGCAGGATACGCGCCGCCAGCGAGTGAAAAGTACCAAGCCAAAGCCCCTCACTCGCCGGGCCTATCAGCGACCCGACGCGTTCCCGCATTTCTCGCGCCGCCCGGTTCGTAAACGTCACAGCTAATATTTCGTGCGGCCTGGCTCGGCCGGAAAAGAGTAAATGGGCAAGGCGTGTCGTCAACACACGTGTCTTTCCGGTTCCAGCACCCGCAAGCACGAGAACCGGACCGTCCAACGCTTCAGCGGCCTCCCGCTGGGTCACGTTCAACGCATCCAGATAAGTGGCTGGCTGCATTCTCGATGCTGGTGGTGGTGGCGCCGGTCCTAGCGGACGCAGCAGATCCGCTTCTTCGTATTTCAGTGGATCGGCGGGCGGAGAATCGTTTGGAGATGATGAACTGCTCATTCCACGACTATAGCACGCGACATGTATTGTGATCCCAATCCGTTCACTTTTCTGCGCGCAATTTCAGATGGACGTGACAACGTTCAGGAATCCCGCAACAATGCTTGGCGAGGCATTGAAACCATGAATTATTTTAAGCGACTGGTGTCAAAATACGCCATCTCTCTTTGGACAGGCGCGCTCCTCGCTATCACAATTCCAATTGCTTCCTTCGGCGCACCTTCCGCCGAAAATATTTTGAATGCGGTAATCCAGATTGACGCAACTGTCCCCGGCACCGCACGTACCGCAAACTCACTGGGTACTGAGCGGCGAGGCAGTGGGATTGTCATCGACTCGTCCGGCCTTGTTTTGACGATCGGCTATCTAATTCTCGAAGCGCGTGACATCACTCTTACGGACAACAGCGGACATACCGTACCTGCAGAGATTATTGCCTACGATTACAGAACGGCTTTGGTTTGCTTCGCGCAAGGCAACCCTTGGGTATTCAACCAGTTCAATTCGGTAACTCAAGCACTGCAAACGTCCGCGACGTCGTCCTTGCCGTTGGTCACGGTGGAAGTGCTGTCCAAGTGCGAATTGCAGCGCAACGTGAATTCGCGGGTTACTGGGAATATTTGTTGGACGACGCCATCTTCACAGCGCCTCCTTTCTCTGACTACGCAGGTGCTACACTGATTGACCAAACGGGAAACCTGATTGGCGTCGGTTCATTAATGCTACAGGACGCGGCTCGCCCTGGGACGCCAAGTCCAGGCAATATGTTCGTACCAATTGAAGCTCTGAAAGATATCCTCGCGGACCACATAGACTAGGGTCGATCGTCAGAACCTGAAAATCCATGGCTAGGGCTTTTTACAAATCAGTGCTGCGGCCGAATATTTGTCAGTAGCGTGTCAGCCGATGGGCCAGCCGAACGCGCAGGTGTAAAGGTCGGAGACATAGTTGCAGGTGTCGCGGGCCAGCCAGTAAACGATTTGGCACACTTCTATCGTGCGGTCTGGGCTGTTGGCGAGCCAAGTGTATCAGT